>SKEY01001504.1_pt1 | contig 29826 bp, 32 predicted proteins | sample 4843871 | NCBI WGS metagenome assembly SKEY01 (sample SAMN11008797, study PRJNA524170) | human gut metagenome | biome: Human fecal sample; material: Feces; isolation source: fecal sample from pouch patient p36 | host: Homo sapiens | place: Israel: Tel-Aviv | collected 2016-12-04 | reverse complement strand
TATTCACATTTATCCCCCCCCCCCACAATCCTGGCACCCCAATTGGGAGTGTCAATGACCGGCGTTCCTCTGCGGTTTCTGCCGATAGTGATGCTCCTGCTCCTCGTTTTCGGCAGCCCATCAATCGCTCACATACATATATATTTGCATTGAGTATAGCAAAAACCATAAAAAATAGCAATAGCCTGTCCTGCTGCCTGATACATCATACAGGCAAGGAAATAGATTCCCCAATCGTCCGGGATTCCCCGAAACCACCATAAAGGAAATGGCTGCAGCGGCAAAGGCCTGCGGTTCAGGAGCGCTGTAGGGCGGCTTCTGTGCGGCTGTTCTGAAAAGAACCGTCCGCGCGCCCGACATTAAGACCCTGCTTCAGATATTCCTTCCTCATCTGTCCCGGTGTCTTTCCGTATTGTTTCCGGAAATACTTTGTATAATAACTGGCATTATGAAAACCGGATCCATATGCTATCTCCGTAATTGGAAGCCGTGTTCCTGTAAGCAGCACCGTGCTCTGCGCAAGACGGTATGTAATAACGTAATCAATCGGAGAGGTATTCATATACTTTTTAAATATATTACAGCATGCCGTCTTACCCATCTCCCCAATTTTCGCAATATCGTCCAGCATGATGGAATCCTGATAGTGTTTTTGGATATAGCCGACCATTTTCCTTAATTGAATGAGAGAAATATCAGCTTTCTCTGATTTCTCTGAAAGCAGCTCCATATTGTTCGTATACAATAGGGTAAATATCCTAAATACCGCTTCCTGGCACAAAAGATAAAACTCCGGGGCATCCTGATCCAGATGAAAGACGGTCCATAACACTTCCAGTAATTCATTCTGCCACTTCTTATCCGGACGTAAATGTAAAAACGGAATTGCCTGGCATTCTGTAAAAGGGCGCACATAACGCTCCCTGATATATGGATTACCGGACAAAACCGAGGGATGGATGATGAAACATATGAACCCGCACTCTTCTTTCTTATCTGAATATCCAAAATGAAAGTTCCGGCTGTTTACCACAATCCCCTCATTCTCATAAAGCGTGATGTTTTCCCCGTTTACATCATACTGCATGGTGCCGGACAATACATATATGATTTCAACATCCTCATGCCAGTGTGATACCGCAGTATAATTGCGGTACTGCGATAAAAACGCGCTTCGTATATAGACAGGATACTGCGGAATCATATAATCCATCACTTCTGAAAAATCCTGCTTAACATTGACCTGCATTGCCATATAGAACGTCCCCCGCGTTTCCTTCCCATTAAGGTGAAATATATTTATATTATTTCGTAAGATTATTATATTATTTTCTCTTGTTCCGTAATATAATTATAAAAACACAGAAGGAGGATGTCAAGATGAAGGCAAATGCCGTCATAGAAGACTATCATGTACATTCAGCGTACAGTGATGATTCCACTTATCCTCTAAGACAGGTGGTCATGGATTCCATTGATATGGGAATAAAAGAAATATGCTTTACGGATCATGTGGATTATGGAATCAAGCGGGACTGGGACGATTCCCTTGGAATCGGATACAGGTCAGGAGCCGCCGGGCCGTAGCCCTTTGCGAATGTGGATTATCCGAAGTATGCAGATGAAATATCCGGCTTACAGAAAGAATACGGAGAACACATATCCATCAAGCTGGGGTTGGAATTTGGAGTTCAGGTCCACACAATCCCTCTATACGAAAAACTCTTTTCCCGATATCCTTTTGATTTTATCATTCTTTCAATCCATCAGGTCGGGGATAAGGAATTCTGGACACAGGAATTTCAAACGGGACAGACACAGGATGAATACCGATGAAAATGAGAGGAAAAACATACTGGATGAATTACTTCCGACAAGAGGGGAGGGGGCATACTTACAGGGACCCATTTATTTTGACTATGGGATTCATACCAGCCTCGGGAAAAGTTTCTATGTCAATTCTAATTTTACCGTACTGGATGTCTGCCGCGTAACGATTGGGGACAACTGCTGGATTGCGGGAAACGTTACGATTCTTGCCGGCTCCAAAATTGGTTCCGGCTGTGTAATCGGCGCCGGTTCCGTTGTATCCGGAGAAATCCCTGACCATTCGGTGGCATATGGCGTCCCATGCCGTGTCGCCCGTGCGGTTACAGATCTTGATGGTCTTGAATATCACAGGGAGCTGTTCTAACCATATAAAACTTCTTAAAAAAAAGAAGTCCCCTGGTCCACTACCCAAACCAGGGGACAAGCGTCATCTACTTAACGCCCTCAGCCTCATCAATCGCCTTCCCAATATCATGTCTCATATACTTATTCCCAAACTCAATCCACTCCGTAGCCCTATAAGCATTCTCCCTGGCTTCCTTAAGTGTCCTGCCCTTGGCCGTAACTCCCAGCACCCGTCCGCCGTTGGTCACGATGTTACCGTCCTTGTCAAACTTACTGCCCGCATGGAACACATAGTAGCCGTCCCTGCCCTCGAAGTTCTCAAACCCGGTCATCTTATATCCCTTTTCATAATGCTCCGGATAGCCCGCGGAAGCCAGCACCACGCACACGGCGGCATTGTCCTCGAACTCTAGCTCTATCTGGTCCAGGGTACCGTCCACGCAGGCCTCGAATACGTCGATGATATCATTTTTCATCCTTGGCAGCACTACCTGTGTCTCAGGGTCGCCGAAACGTGCATTATACTCCAGCACCTTAGGCCCCTTCTCCGTAAGCATCAGGCCAAAGAAAATAATCCCCTTAAACTCCCTGCCCTCTGCCTTCATGGCGTCCACGGTGGGCTGATAGATATGTTCCTTACAGAACGCGTCCACTTCCTCTGTATAAAAGGGACTGGGTGAAAATGTCCCCATTCCCCCGGTATTCAGTCCCTGGTCCCCGTCCCCTGCCCGCTTGTGGTCCTGGGCCGAGGTCATGATCTTGATGGTCTTACCGTCCACAAAAGAGAGCACGGATACCTCCCGGCCTGTCATGAATTCCTCCACCACGATCCGGTCCCCGGCGGAGCCGAACTGCTTATCTAACATCAGGGTCCTGACGCCTTCCTTTGCCTCTTCCCTTGTGTTGCAGATAAGCACGCCTTTCCCCAGCGCAAGACCGTCGGCCTTAAGTACGATGGGAATGGGCGCATCCTCAAGGTATGCCAGTGCCTCTTCCGGCGAATCAAATGTCTCATATGCAGCCGTAGGAATATTATATTTTTTCATCAGGTCCTTAGAAAATGCCTTGGAGCCTTCAAGAATGGCCGCGTTCTTCCTTGGCCCGAACACCCGCAGCCCGGCTGCCTCAAAGGCGTCCACCGCGCCTGCCGCCAGTGGGTCATCCGGTCCCACGATTACCAGGTCAATCCCATGTTCCCTGGCAAAGGCCACCTGCGCGTCAAAATCCATGACCCCGATATCCACGCACTCCGCCAATCCGGCAATCCCGGCATTGCCAGGAGCACAATATATCTTCTCCACCTTTGGACTCTGCGCCGCCTTCCACGCAATCGCATGTTCACGTCCGCCGCCGCCTACGATTAATACTTTCATGCCGTTACCTCCTGCCTGTTTGTCCTGTCATATCCCGTCCTATACCAATTGATTCGCAATCATATGGATGGCCTGGGGAAGGATTACCCATTCCGCTTCTTCCATCACCCGTTTCTGCAATATCTCAGGCGTATCGCCCTTCTTCACTTCCACGGCCTTCTGCAGGATGATGGGTCCTGTATCCATGCCGCTGTCCACATAATGCACGGTTGCCCCTGTGACCTTCACGCCCCGGGCCAAAGCCGCTTCATGGACCTTCAGCCCATAATACCCCTTCCCGCAGAAAGAAGGAATCAGGGACGGATGGATATTGATGATGCGCCCCTCGTATTTCCTTGTCATGGCCTCGGGTATGGCCACCAGGAATCCGGCCAGCACGATCAGATCCAGATGATATGCGTCCACCTTGGCCAGAAACGCCTCATTAAACGCATCCCTTGACCCATAGTCCTTTGGGGAAATGCACACTGCCTCGATTCCCCTAAGACGCGCCCGCTCCAGCGCATAGGCGTTGGCATTGTTGCTGATGACCACGGCCAGTTCCGTGTTGGTAATCCTGCCGCTGTCCATTGCATCCATGACCGCCTGAAGATTGGTGCCGCCTCCGGACACCATGACTCCTATCCTTAACATAAGTCCACACCCTTTTCACCGCTCTCAATGGAGCCGACCACATAGGGGGCATCGCCTGCGGCCCGGATGGCTTCCATGGTCCTGTCCACATCCGCGGCGTCCACTGCCAGGATCATACCAAGGCCCATGTTGTATGTGTTGTACATCATCTTCTCTTCAATCTGTCCCTTTTCAGCCAGCAGCTTAAAGATGGAAGGAACCGGATAGCTGTCCTTCTTAATCACCGCACGCACGCCGTCCTTCAGCATGCGGGGAACATTTTCATAGAAACCGCCGCCGGTGATGTGGCTGCATGCCTTGATGGTGACCCCAGCTTCCTTGACGGCCTTCAGGGCCTTCACATATATCTTGGTCGGGGCAATCAGCGCCTCCCCAAGGGTGGTTCCAAGAACGTCCATGTAGGTATTTAACCCCTCTTTTGTCAGTTCCTTCTCAAATACCTTGCGGACCAGTGAAAAACCATTGCTGTGCACGCCGGAGCTTGCCATTCCGATCAGCACGTTCCCGGCCGACAGGTTTTCGCCGGTTATCAGATCCTTCTTGTCCACGATGCCCACCGCAAACCCGGCCAGGTCGTATTCGTCCTCCGGATAGAATCCAGGCATCTCGGCCGTCTCCCCGCCAATCAGAGCCGCACCGGACTGGTTACAGCCCTCCGCCACGCCCTTCACGATGGTTGCAATCTTCTCAGGCACATTTTTGCCGCAGGCAATGTAATCCAGGAAAAACAACGGCTCGCCGCCAGCACAGGCAACATCGTTCACGCACATGGCCACACAGTCGATGCCCACCGTATCATGCTTATCCATGAGGAAAGCCAGCTTCAGCTTGGTTCCCACACCGTCCGTGCCCGAAAGCAGGGTGGGTTCCTCCATCCCCTTGAATGCAGCCATGGAAAATGCGCCTGAGAATCCGCCGATTCCGCCTAGTACTTCAGGACGCATGGTTCCTTTCACATATTCCTTCATCAGTTCAACCGACTTATAACCTGCCTCAATATCAACTCCGGCCTTCTTGTAATCCATCATGGTTTTATCATCCTCCGCCTTATTTAAAAATCCCTGAATCCCTATTTCATCTGTGCCAGATATTCCTTGTATCCGATGGATTCCAGCTTTTCAGCCTTCCCGACCACGTCGTTCTTCAGGCTCTCTGAATACTCCTTAAGCCTGCCTAATAAAGCCTCATCGGAAGTGGCCAGGATCTTGGCAGCCAGGATGCCTGCGTTTGCCCCACCGTTAATCGCAACCGTTGCAACCGGGATACCGCTTGGCATCTGGACAATGGAGTACAGGGAATCCACGCCGCCCAGGTCGGAGGTCTTCATGGGGATACCGATGACAGGCATAGGGAAAATGGCTGCGCACATGCCCGGAAGATGGGCCGCCTTGCCTGCCCCCGCTATGATTACCTTGAATCCCTTTCCTTCAGCCGCCTTTGCCCAGTCAAAGAAAACATCCGGCTCCCTGTGGGCAGATATGATTGTCATCTCGTAGCTGATTCCCAGTTTGTCCAGAATCTCAGCCGCCTTTGCCATGATTGGCATATCAGAGTCACTTCCCATTACAATTCCTACTTTTGCCATCGTCCAATCTCCTTTTCCACTTAAATCCATCGTCTCCCCACCTCAGGAAGCAGAAATATCCTGTTATTTTAGATAGGGATGTTTATTATTAGTTATTCTTATTAATTTCTTTTATTATGCCTTTGTTACTTATAATTATAATACTAGGAAATTTTTCATGAGTCAATACAAATCTACAAAATTTTCTCCCGATGAATGCTGAAATGCCGGTACGGCCCATGTTTCCAGTCCCTCCCGGCATTTCGTATATGAAAATATGGAAAAACAGGGCTGTACGCCCAACCGGATGTAATCAGCTAAAAAGCTCCCCGGCTGCTTGGATCATCCTGATATCTTTCAGCAATTCCGCCTTTTGTCCGGAAACCGGTTTGTCCACAAAGACATCAAACAGGTTCCGCGGCCTGTGTACAGCGACAATGGCTGATGAGCCTGAAAAAGTAAATGAAACCCATTTTCCTGATTTGTCCGCAAATGCCTTCATTTTCTCTATTAACACTGGCGTCAATGGGGTATCATCCCCGTCTGATGCATAAACCTGGAACCTGCCGTCAAATCCCGGATTTCCTGTTTTAATCTTATATGCGGACGGGCGGTCTTTGAACCCTGCCACATATTTATTATCAAATACCCGCATGGTCCCCTGGAAGCCAAGCAGGGCAGGGACATTGTCAAAACGGATGACCGGACCATGGAATATGGAATCGGATGTGTATATCTTCCCTACCTTACCTGTCCTTCCCGTATTCACATTGCAGAGAAGGAACCGGATGTCCCCATAATATCCGGTCAGCAGGTCCGTACTGGAAAAATGGTTTTTTACGCCGCAATCCACTACATGAAGACCAGCCACTTCGTCATAGCCCAGGCCGCTTTCCGGGAAATATTCAAGCGTTTGGAATCTGCCATTTTCCATCAGGAGGGGCAAAACATACTGTTCCTTATAGGCCCTGATGAAGCCTTCCTGTGCCCGCCTAATCAGCAGCAGATAGCAAAGGCAGCAAAAAATAACGGTCAGCAATGCGGTTATGATAAGCGTGAATAATCCCCACTCGAACAATGTATAATCCTCATTGTGGATTCCATGACGGCCGAACATCGTAAGCGATGCCAGAATAAAACATCCGCACAGAAACATGGCCTTTTTATACTGACCATATGCTTTTTTCCTAAGTATTTCCAGTCCTTTATCGTCCATGGGCGCCGTCTTCCTTTCCTGTTTATCTGCATTTCCAAACATGCCCTGATATACTTTCAGCCGTTTATATTAGCATTTTCCGTCTGTCTGCATACGCACAGGTACAGCCTGGATACCTGTTTTGAATACTGCTCCATCAGCCTGGACAGCCGTTCCTCCCCTTCCATGGTCCGTCTATAGGCCATGGATTCCCCGGCTGCCGGCACATGGTCTGCCCGCATGTTTAACCGCTTCTGTATGTCGCTGATGATGCAGGCCGTGAATATGAGATAATCATCCATCTGTTCATTGTCCATGGAACTGATCTTCCGGCTGTTGATCAGGTACAGCATCTGCTCTGCCTCGGAAACCATGTACCAGGAAATCCAGAGCATTACCCTGATGAATCCTTCCTTCTCATGTCCGGCTTTTTTCAGGTACTCCTGAATCTGGTCATGGACAAGATGGTAGTGGATCTGGATATCGCAGATGACGCCGTAGTCCAGGGGCATTTTAAGGCTGCGTCCCAACAGCCTGAGATATACCTGGTGTATGTGGAGCAGCTGGTTCAGGTTATAGGTGAACTGGCTCTTTAAGCTGGTGGGGAAAAAGAACCGGTTCGCTGCCAGCACCATCAATATGGCAATCACCACATACAGGAACCGCAGCTCTGCCGCCAGGGTCTGTGGCAGGGCCATGGTGGTAAGCGTCAGGGCAAAGCAGGTGGAAAAAAGGGCCTGCTGCCATGTTCCGGCTGTCTCCATATACAGGCCCACCGCCATGACCGTGGCCAGCACAAAATGCCATCCAGTCCCATGGAATAAGGGCAGAAGCAGCTGCAGGAGCAGGCATCCTGCCATGGTGCCGATGAAACGCGACTTCATACGGGAGGCGCTGTCCTCATACATGGGGCGCAGCAGCAGGAACGCATTCAGCGCAAGCCAGTAGCCGTGATTGGCCTGGCTCATCATGCTGTAGGTAAAACCGGCTGTCAGGACCACGCTCAGACGCAGTGCGAAGCGTGTTTCAAAGGTGTCCGTCCTCATGTGGCAGAATAACCTTCGGACCGGGCGGCGGTACACCGGCAGCTTCCAGCCAGGTGACGGGACATTTTCATCTATCCTGCGCAGGTCCTCCAGGATAAGAAGCAGAAGCCCAAGGAAGTTGCGCACGAATATGTAAGGTGCCTCCTCCCTGCCCGCTGCTTCGGCAAGGAGCTCCTTTCCCTGTTTTGAGAACGCTTCGCTGCTGAGTCCGTCCCTGTATCCTTTGCTGTATCCGTTCCTGTCGTCTTTGCTGCCGCCCTGCTGAAAGCCTTCCTTTCCCATGGTTTCCATATACCGGGCAAGGCGGAGGATGATGCCCCGGCAGCTTTCATCCGCCAAGGTGCTTTCCTGATATGGATTGGTAAGGAAATAGACAGACCGCTGAAACAGCAGCGCGAACATGTACTGGATCCTGCCGCGGGCATTGACCACCTTGGTCAGGCCCCGGCTTTTATACGCTTCCTTGTAAAGTCCCTGAAGGATGGGGAACAGGCTGTCTGCCGGCTTTTTTCCATCTTCAGGAACAGGGCCTGCAGCAGATTGGAGTTCGGCCGCAAGCAGCAGAAGACCCTTTTCCGCCAGGGCGAAATCGTCCCCCTTCCTGCTTCTGCGTGAATGGAAATACAAAACCGCTGTCATTACAGCCAGCCCGTAAGCCAACGCCGCCATCTGCATGGCCAGGCCCTGCCAGCCAACCGGGCGCAGCTGCAGGAATGTAAAACACATGGCCCCGGTATAGTATCCCAGCTGGTTAAACTGCGAGGACTGGAGGAACACAAGCAGGAACGGCACGGTCAGGTTCAAAAGGATACAGAGCGGCAGGTTCAGGGTCGCAAGGAAGCTGAGAAAGGCCATGAGGAACTGTGTCCCAACCAGCCCCATAAGCTGCCTGGCTGTCATATATCTCCGGTAATTGATTTTGAACAGTATGGTAACCACTGACACAAGAATCACATGTGAAATCCCAAATATCAGAATAACAGAATAGAATAAGAACAGAAAAAATAATATGATTGGCAAAGCTTCCATAAACTTGGAACGAAGCCCTGCCAATCCTGTCTGCAATTTGCTTTTCATGGATAAAAACCTCTCCTTCAGGATTTCATTATACAACTAAGGACGGAGGATGTCATCCATATATTTATTTATGACTGAGCGTCTTCCACCTCATTCACACACCGCAGTGCATTCAGTGAGCGTGGATAGCCGATATAGGGCAGGCACTGGCTGATAACCCGGATCAGGAACTGCCTGTCATTGCCAATCCGGATGTTGGCGGCTGCATGGCTTGTGAGCTGCGGTCCGCATCCGCCCTGGGCTGCCAGGAAACAGAATGTCATCATCTCCCTCTGCCTGTCATCCAGCCCCCTTCTTGTATAATAATCCCCAAAGCAGTTATCTGCCAGCCATTTGTTGATATGCCTGGATTCCTCCGGCCCTGACAGATAAAAGCCTTTCATATGGGGGCCGAACAAATCCACCTGGGCCTGGTTACCCTTTTCCAGCCGGTCCTCTTTGGTGGTAGTTGCCATGGCTTTTAAGGGCAGTCCATATCCTTGTCCCTCAAGGATTTCATTTGCAGCGGTCAGGAACGGGTATACCCTTCCGATTCCCAGATAGGCGGTTGCCTGGTACAGGATTTCCTTTACTTCCACAGGCGTCACCCCAAGGTTCAGGGCGGCGGGGAGCATTACCTTGAATTCATCCATTCCCTGGCACCCCAGGAGGGCTGATAAGACTGCCATCATCCTTGTCCTGTCATCCATGGAGGCATGTTTCTCATGGATGACCTCGTCCAGCGCAAATTCATTGAAAAGCGCGGCAAATTCCGGGTCGCTCTGCTCCAGTCCGGATACAGGGGTGGGGGGTATTTTCTCGGGATGTCCGCTTTCCATCGCCGGTTCCACACGGCTTTTGCACATTCCATATTCCTCATCCGACACCGGTCCGCACCATTCATTGGACGCCCCCTGGGCCGGGACCTCGATTGCCAGATGGGCAAACCAGCTGTCCGGGGCAGCGCCGTGCCAGTGCTTTACCTCCGGAGGGATGTTCACGGCATCACCCGGATGAAGCTCCTGAGGTTCCTTTCCCCACTCCTGATAATATCCCCGGCCCGCGGTCACCAAGAGGATCTGCCCGCCTTTGTGGTGGATATGCCAGTTGTTCCGGCATCCCGGCTCAAAGGTCACATTGCCCACTGCCAGCCCTTGCGTCGTAAGCATGTAAAGGTAACTCTGTCCTTTAAAATACGCTGCAAATGCTTCATTCTTTTCCCCAATAGGAAATACGCTTAATTTTGAACTATCCATGACAACATACCGCCTTTCATTCTATGGAACCTTGCCTTCCAGGCATTACCATCCACTCCTTACCTTCCAATCCTTGCCTTCCAGTCCCTATCTTCCAAACCCGGTCAGGAATTCCACTGTCTCCGGGTCATAATGGGAGAAAAATGCACTCTCCTTCTCATCCAATGCCTCAATGGCCTGCATATCCCCATCATCCAGCACAAAGTCAAATACATCCAGGTTCTGTTCCATGCGTTCCCTGTGGACGGACTTGGGGATTACCACCACATCCCTCTGGATCAGATACCGCAGGGCAATCTGGGCCGCTGTCTTACCATGCTTTTCCCCTATCTCATTCAAAACAGGATTGGTGAAGAAATCCTTGCGTCCTTCGGCAAAGGGACCCCAGGATTCATGCTGCACATGGTACCTGTCCATGATGATGCGGGCATCCTCCTGTTGGTGGAACACATGGGTTTCCACCTGATTCACAGCCGGGGCCACCTCCACAAACCTGCACAGGTCGATGAGGCGGTCCGGATAAAAGTTAGATACTCCGATTGCCCGGATATATCCTGCCCGGCAGGCTTCCTCCATGGCCCGGTATGTGCCGTAATAATCATTAAACGGCTGATGGATTAACAGCAGGTCGATATAATCCGTCCGAAGCTTTCTCATGGATTCCTCAATGGATGCCTTCGCCTTTTCATATCCTGCGTTGGATATCCACACTTTTGTTGTGAGGAACAGCTCACTTCGCGGAATGCCGCATTTCATGATGGCATTTCCCACGCCTTCTTCATTATAGTAGGCCTGGGCCGTGTCAATGGACCGGTACCCTGCGCTGACTGCATCCAGCACACAGCGTTCACATTCCGCCGGATTTACCTGATAGACACCATAGCCCAGGATTGGCATTTTGACTCCATTATTCAGTGTGACGTATTCCATTCTTTTTCCTCCTTAACCACTCCCTGATTACCTGTTCCTGCCCTGCCGACTGAATCCTTGTGCCATGTATTGCCATTCCCGGTTCCACAACAGCGTCCGGACAAAGCCTGCGTATGTCCTGTTCACTCCGCCCCAGCCCGCTTCCCTCATGGGTGCAGAACGGCCGGATGGTTTTCCCGGCAAATCCGCAGGTTTCAAGCAATGTGAACATGTGCATCGGCATGGTTCCCCAATAATTAGGATATCCAAGATAAATCACATCATATTGTTCCAGATGGTCCGGCATGGCCGCAATCCCAGGTCTCGCATCCTTTTTCTGGTCCTGGCGTGCTTCCTCAATGCACGTATTGTAATCCTCCGCGTACGGTACCACTGGCTGGACCTTAAACAGTTTCCCGCCAGTCAGCTTCTGTATGGTTTCTGCCGCAATTTCCGTATTTCCTTTTTTCAGATACTGAAGCGTACCGCTGACGTAATTCTCGCCTGCACGCGAGAAATAAATAATAAGCGCTGACTCCATGGATTTCACTTCCTTTCAGATACCTTCATTATATCCCCAAAGGGATTGACCCGGAATCTCCGATATGTTAACATCGTATTAACTAAAAGTTTATATGAATACGCAAGGAAATGGAGGATAAAAATGTTCAATCCACAGCTGACTGCCTTTCTCTGCGCTGCTGACTGCGGCAGTTTCAACAAGGCGGCGGACCAGCTCTACATCTCCCCCACCGCAGTCATGAAGCAGATCAATGGGCTGGAGAAGCATCTGGGCCTTGCCCTGGTAAAAAGGACGAATCAGGGCATCGAACTGACCAGGGCAGGGGAATCCATTTACAGGGATGCCAGATATATGATTGCCTACTCGGAACAGGCCATCCAAAAAGCCCGGCAGCTTATGACGGAGGAACAGCAGGTTCTGCGCGTCGGCACCTCCATGCTCAATCCATGTAAGGTTTTCATGGATCTGTGGTACCGGACCAGCAGCCGCTTCCCCCAGTACAAGCTGCAGATTGTCCCATTTGAGGATGACCATCAGGGAATCCTGTCTGTCATTGACCGGATTGGAGACAGCTATGATTTCATTGTGGGGGTATGCGATTCTGCGAAATGGCTGGACCGGTGCAGCTTCCTTGCACTGGGGGAGTACAGGAAAATGATTGCCGTCCCCTTAAAGCACCGGCTGGCCAAGAAACACTCCCTTAGAATATCCGATCTGTACGGTGAAACCATGATGATGGTGAAACGCGGCGATTCCGCCCTTAACGACCGCCTCAGGGATGACCTGGAGCAGAACCACCCCCGGATCCGGCTGGAAGACACTCCTCAGTTTTACGACATCGACGTATTTAACCAGTGCGTGGAAAACAACCATCTGCTTCTGAACCTGGAATGCTGGAAGGACATACATCCGTCACTCATAACCCTGCCGGTGGAATGGGGGTATTCCATTCCTTATGGGCTTCTCTATTCAAAAAAACCGGAGGGCTGCGTGAAGGCGTTCCTGGAGGCAGTGAAGGATGAGGGGATGATTGGATGACGGAACAGTTTGGCTTAATCTTGACACACTAAAACAGCATTACAATACAGCCAAAGGGCAAAACCCGGAAAAACGGCTTTGCCCTTTGGAAACTACTAACGCCACCCCTAATCAGCATAGGACCGCATCAGCACCTCATTGAATATTCATGAATCCCTGTTTTACTGAAGCTTCACCCCAATTCTCTTACCAAACGGAGCGCATCCTTCAAATCGTTTACAAAATCCTTGCTATATGCCTCTAAACTAACTGCTTTATCATATCCGACCGCCTTCAATGCCCCAAAAAATGGACGGTACAGCGCTTCATCTGCCCGACGCGGATAAATACGCCCAACGGGATTTGCAAAATGGACATGCTCAAGATATTTTTTCCCATATAGCATAATGTCATTTACTGATTCTTTTTCCTCCTGCAGATGATAAAAATCAACCAGGACCTGTATGTTTTTTTCATTTACATCCTGTGCCAGCCTGTATCCCTCTTTTAATGTATTGATAGTATTGCATTCCGCTTTACGCAATGGCTCGATTGCCACGCTGATTCCATAAACCTCCGCTATCGGGGACAATCTGCGAAACAGGCCTGCAATCTGGTCATATCCGGCTTCATAAGAAAAACCAGGCGGGATACTCCTGGCCTTTCCACTTCCGAAGACAACACAGGATGCCCCAAGCTCCCCTGCCCGCTTCAATGCTGCTGATGAATACCTCAATATCCGGTCCTTATCTGATTCCGGTCCCGTCAGACGGAGGGTCCCGGGATAAAAGTTATTGCATGCCCTGCATGGTATTCCCGTATCCTCCAGCCTTTTCTTTAAAGCCTTAAACTCAACCTCCTCCAACAGCATCATTTCTGCCAGCGGAAGTTCCACATAATCACAGCCAGCCATGGCCGCCTGAGGAATCAACTCCCCTCCGGTTCTGTCAGGCCCTGATGACACCATATTTAAACAGCAGCCATACTTCATGTTTCCCGCCTTTCCTGATTACATCTTCCCAATCTTCCTGACCGATTCCATGATATGTTCTTTTGTCAGGCCATGGTAATCCAAAACATCCTGATAACAGTGACCGCTGCACCCAAAGGTATCATTGACCCCTACAAATTCAATGGGCTTACATGTCTTTGCCAGCGCCCGGGCAACAGCGCTTCCAAGACCTCCTATTACAGTATGTTCCTCTGCCGTCACAACACCCCTGCATCCTTGTGTTAATCCGATGATTGCCTCCCTGTCCAAGGGTTTGATTGTACTTACATTCACTACCCTGACAGATATCTCCCCCTCCAGTTCTGATGCGGCTTTAAGAGCCAGCGATACCATGTATCCACAGGCAAACACCGTTACATCGCTTCCTTCCCTCAGCACGGAAGGTTTTCCAATTACAAATGTTTTCCCCTGCTCCGTTACATTGTCATAATCATTCCTGTTTAATCTCAGATAACACGGCCCTTTGCTGTTAATCAGGGTTTTTACAGCCGCCGCAGTCTCATTGGCATCTGCCGGGCAGATGACCGTCATATTGGGAATGGCCTGCATATAGGCTATATCCTCAATCGCCTGATGGGTGGCTCCATCCCCGTAATCAGACAGGCCGGAGGAAGACCCAACTATCTTGACATTAAGGTTTCCGATGGCGATGGTCTGCCGTATCTGGTCATACGCCCGCCCCGCAGAAAATACAGCAAAGGAATTTGTAAAAGGAATCCAGCCGGTCAGGGACAGTCCGGCTGCAACTGAAGTCATATTAGCCTCTGCAATCCCCATCTCGTAATGCCGGTCAGGAAAAGCCTGCTCAAACATTTTCCCCATGGTGGAACCGCTTAAATCCGCATCCAGAACCACAAGCCTTTGGTTAGTTTTCCCCGCCTCCACCAGCGTATTTCCATATGCAATCCTTTGATTCCTACACTCCATCCCAATCCCTCCTACGACAGCTCTGCAATGGCTTTCTGATAATTTTCTTCTGTAAGGATTCCATTGTGGAAGCTTACCACATGTTCCGCAAAGCTGATTCCCTTTCCTTTTACTGTATGGGCGATGATAACCGTCGGCCTGTCCTTCGCAAAATCAGCCATATCCAACGCTGACACGATTTCCTCCATGTCATGACCATTGATTTCCATTACATTCCAGTTAAAACTGCGCCATTTATCCGGCAGTGGCTTTGTATTAAAACGTTCTTCTGTGCTGCCAGTCGCCTGCAGCCCATTCTCATCCAGTATGACCACCAGATTATCCACCTTGTAAACCGCGGCAGCCATTGCCGCCTCCCATATCTGCCCTTCCGCCATCTCCCCGTCGCCGCAAAGCACATATACCCTGCTGTCCAGCCCATCGGCTTTCAACCCCAGGGCCATACCCAGCCCAATCGAAACGCCCTGCCCCAGCGACCCTGTGCCGGCTTCGATGCCGGGCGTTTTCAGTACATCCGGATGCCCCTGAAGATATGACCCGATTTCCTTGGTTGTCTTTAAATCCTCAACCGGGAAATAACCGGCTTCCGCCAATGCAGCATACTGCAGGATTGCCACATGTCCTTTGCTGAGAAGGAAACGGTCCCTGTCCCTCATTGCGGGATTGGCAGGATTATGGCGCATTTTATAAAAGTACAGGGCCGTCACAATATCAGCGGCTGAACAGGAACCGCCAATATGTCCTGCCACCCCAATGCCCACACTGACAACGATATCCTTTCTGATTTTCCTTGCCATCTGGTTCAGTCTGTCGATTAATTCAGCATCGTATTTCATATCCGGACTCCTCCGATTTCCTCTCCCCCGCCGCACATCCACTGCTGTTCCAGTTCCTTATAGTTTTTCTGCTGTCGGCTCAGATGTCCTGCCCGCTCTGCCTCCATCCCTTCAACAAAGGATGTCCCTATAAATGCATCCACCATTTCATATGCCATATCCGGCGGTACAATCCGGCTTCCAAAGGTAAGCACATTTGCGTCATTTATAATCCTGCACAGCTTTGCGGAATAAACGCTTTCACTGACCACTGCAAATATTCCCTGATGCTTGTTGGCATGTATGCACATCCCGGCCCCTGTTCCGCAAATCAGAATCCCCCTCTCTGCTTTCCCGTCCCTGATATGCACACACACATTATGGGCAGCTTCATAGTATGCGAATGGTATCTGAGGATTTTCTGTCCCCAAATCCTCTACCTCATGTCCATTTTTGCAAAGATATGCTTTAACCTGTTCCTTCAGCTCATAACCAGCCTTATCTGACCCAACTGCAAGTTTCATTCCGCCCTCCATTCATAACCAGGTAAAAATTCTTTTGTATTTTCTATCATTTCACAAAACAGTGTTTTCGCTGACCTGATATCAAGGGTCATAAGAGGATCATTGCAAAAAGCCTGAAATGCCAGATCCAGGTCCCGGCCCACACATGCTTTCAGGATCATCTCCTGGTTGATTACATGCCTCATGACCAGGATGTTGACCTGGTCGGGAAGGCCGCCGGCCAATACCGGAGTAATACTGTTTTTTGTGAAAACAGCATTGCTCTCGACCACAGCTCCAAGCGGCAGGCTCCTAATCTGCCCCCGGTTGGGTATATTTACATTACAGATGAAATCTTCCAGACCCAGCAGTGCCTTTATCTGGTATACTCCATCCTCGCCCGTTGCCTGGAATTTAAATGTCTCTTCCCCTGAAACCAATGCCCTGCTGCGCTGTAAACGTTCCTTAAGCATCTGTTCCCGTTTGTCCACTGTTGTCAGCATGAAGCCCCAGCTGGCCACGACCTCCGGATTTTTCAGATACCACGGAGGGCAAAACTCAGCCAGATGCCGGTCACCGGCCGCTGCAATCACACCGTATCGCTTAAACAAATCAAATTTAACCCTGTTTCCAGATGTAAATTCTTTATTGGCCCAATGATTTTTTTCAACCCCTTCCAGCCCGGACCGTGCATACCTGTCAACCAGCTTTCTGTAAAGCGGGAACAAATCTTCTCCCTGATATTCTGCACGGTCAATCCATGTAAAGTGATTGATTCCCATTACATTGGTCTTAATCATTCTCCGGTCTGCCGTAATTCCACGGAATTCCTTCAAGGCATAAGCCAGGATTTTCTGCGTCCCGAATACTTCATGACAGCAGCCAAACGCCTTTATTCCAGGAAACCGTTCATAGAGGATCCTGGTACATAACGTCATGGGGTTCGTGTAATTAATCACCCAGGCATCCGGGCAGTTTTCCCTGATTTTATCCGCAAATCCCTCATACATGGGTATGACGCGCATGGCCCTTAGCAGGCCTCCCGGCCCCACGGTGTCCCCCACGGACTGATAGATACCATACTTCTCCGGTGCGTGTACATCTGAACGCATTTCCTTAAAAGAAAGAACGGTTCCTGGTGTTATGGAAATGATTACAAAATCAGCCCCTTTTAATGCGCTGTCAATATCACCGCTTACCGTATAGTTCCATTCTGATTCCGCTTCCGGCAGGCGGGATGCCTTATTCCCTATTATTTCATTTGCCCTGGCGGAGGGAATGTCAATGTCATACAGATACACGGTCCCAGAAATGGATTCCTCCAATGATAAATCACTCATGAAGCCCCACGCCCATCCCCTGGAGCCTCCTCCTATGTATGCAATCTTAATATCCTTCACTCTGTTATTTTCATATTTCATGTTGAATCATCCTTTCATACCTGTGGTTACTATTCCCTCAATGAAATATCTCTGCGCAAAGAAAAAGAGGATGATTAGCGGCAATATGGATACCAGTGCCATGGCAAGGACCTGATTCCAGTATACGGTCCCGCTTGTATCCAACACCATTCTCACGCCTAACGCAAGAGGGTAATTTTTTACACTATTGATGTAAATTAAGGGGTTATAAAAATCATTCCACACCCACATAAACTGCATCAGGCCAACCGAAAACAGGGCCGGTTTCATAAGCGGGAGAAGAATACATCTGAAAATCACGAATGAATCAGCTCCATCTATCTTAGCAGACTCATCTAAATCCTTTGGGATTCCCCGTAGGAACTGAATCAGCATAAAGATGAAAAACGGATATGCCGCCAGCAGCGCAGGCATCCAAAAAGGCTTAAATGTATTCAGCCATCCCAGGTTGCGGAACAGAAGATAGCGGGGAATGATAATTGCAGCGTTGGGCAGCATCAAGGTGGAAATCATCAGTCCAAAAAGAATCTTTTTACCCACGAATCTGAACCTGGCAAAACCATAGGCCACAATACTGCATGAGGCGATTGTGAAAAAAACCGTGGGGATTACCATCTTAAATGAATTGGTGAAAAAAGTGGTAAATGTATACTGTCCGCTGCCTTTCCATCCCTTAATATACGCTTCCGGATTAAAAGAGGAAGGAAGAAGCGCTGTTGTCCCAAATAATTCTTTATTATCCTTAAACGTGGCAAAAAACATCCAGATTAACGGGTAAATCATGACAAGACCGAACACAGTTAAGATTACATATGCCCATACAGTCCTTTTGGTCCTCTTTTTCATCAGAATTCTCCTTCGTCTTCGTAGTAAACCCAGGCATCCGAACTTTTAAAGATGAATATTGTAAATACAAAGATAAGTAAAAACATGATCCATGAGGTGGCACTGGCATATCCCATTTTAAAACTGCCATTTCCGAACGCGTCATCATAGAGTTTCATTCCCAGGAGATAGGTGGATTTAAGCGGTCCGCCCCCAGTCACAACAAACCCGGAAGTAAAGTTCTGCAATGCGTTAATTGTCTGCATGATCATATTAAAAAATACAATGGGAGTAATCATTGGCAGTGTAATAGTAAAGAAGTTCCTGAAGGGAGTGGAACCATCCACACTGGCTGCTTCATACAATTCCTGGGGTACCTGCTTTAAAGCTGCCAGGAACAATACCATGGATGAACCAAACTGCCACACTTGCAGCAGGCTGATTGTAGGCATGGCCCAGGCCGTGCTCCCAAGCCAGTCGACCGGCCCAATATGAATAAACCTCAGGGCCGTATTAATCATGCCTTCCTTCATAAACATCAATTTCCACAAAGCAGATATGGCTACGCTCCCTCCCAGTATGGATGGGAGATAATAGACCGTACGGAAAAAATTAACCCCTTTCAGGTTTACATTTAGGATCATGGCAACAAGCAGTGCAAAAAATAGTTTGGCAGGTACTGTCATCGCCGCATATTTCAGCGTCGCCCTTAAGGAATTCCAAAAATCCGGGTCCACGGTAAACAGCCTTATGTAATTGCCCAGACCCACGAATTGCGGAGCGGAAAACATATTATAATTCGTAAAGGAATAACAGAACGAAGCCACAAAGGGATATAGCTGAAGGAGCAGAAAACCCAGGATCCAGGGGCTGATATAAATAAGCCCCATGTTCCTTTTAAAAAATCCCTTCTGCCTCCTTTTTTTTGTTTGTTTCATGAAATCACCCAGCCTTTTTCTTTATTTAAGCGTATTCAGAACATCCTCCAAAAGCTTCATTGTCTCTTCTGCCACTTCATCCGGAGTCCCCTTATGATAAGCGATTTTTTCTACGGCGTTTGTAAATACAGCTTCCACTTCCGTATTGGAGGTAGGGCCATTTTCCGGTTTTCCGGCATGGGCAATACCGTAATCAATGGTTATGACAGAATTACTGTCTAAAATTCCTTCCTTCTCACACATGGTACGTATTTTATCAACAGACGGGATGGAGCGCACATCACCCAGGATTTTCCCTGCCTCTTCATCATTAAAGAAGAAATTCAGGAATTTCAAGGCTTCCTCCTTGTGTTCACAGGATGACGGAATGGACATTACCTGCGCTGGCCGTATTAAAAGAGCCGTATCCTTGGCATCCTCCATGACCGGGATAGGAATAACCTGCATATTATCCGCTCCCATCAGCCCATTAAGCTCAGAGATATTAGAAGTCCATCCAAAAGCGGCCAGCAATTCCCCTGAAGCCACCTTGGGATTGGTAAAAAACACATCATTGAAAGCAGCCGAATCCTGTATTGGTTCAAACACTCTTTCATCATACATTCTCTGTACCAGTTCAAATGCCTCCGTCAGAACTCCCTTATCAAATCCAATGGTATAATCATCATTAATTACCTGCATGCCTGTCTTTTGCTGGATATACCCTTTCACCACATAAATGGCCGTCAGACGGGGATCTGTCACTAAAAGATATGAATTGGGATCCTGTTCCTGAACTTTTTTACCCATCTCAATATAGTCTTCCCATGTCAGTTCATCCTCCAGGCTGATATCCAGACCGAATTTTTCGGCTGCCGGCTGATTGATGTATGCGGTACGGGCATTCATTCCCGTTGGCAGGGCAATGAGCTGTCCGTTAAATACACAGAAGCTGTTCAAGAATTCCTCATCAAAGCCTGAAACATCTACTAAATCTGGATAATCCTTTAAATCCAGGAAAAAATCCCCTTTGTTTGCATAGTCCGGCATCCAGTTGGCATTGAGCTGAATGATATCCGGCGCTGTCTGCCCTGCAAGCTGGGTGGATATTTTCTGCTGGTAGCCATCGAATCCCCCGTATTCTGCCTCAATGACCACATTTGGATTTTGATCCATATACAGTTCAATGGCCTTCAAGGTCGTTTCATGACGCCCCTCATCTCCCCACCAGGAAAACCGCAGCGTCACCTTTTCCTTACTCCCAGACGCTTTCGTGTCCGCCCTAACCGTTTCTTTTCCCTCCGTTACACTCGTATCCTTTCCTCCCGAACACCCGGTCAGACATCCTGCTGCCAAAGCTCCTGCTAACATCATCGCCCCAAACCTTCTCCATTTCATGTAACGTCCTCCTCATGATTGAATGTTTTATCTGATGTTAAAATTATATCCAATCAAACCTGCTTTTCAAAGGATGCTAATCTACAAAATCGGGATGCCATTCTACAATTTGTACATATTTCATTGAAATCCCTAATTTTTCACCGTATAATAAAAAAGCATTCCATATATTTACTTGTTATCCAAAAATAATCTCACAATTTCCAGGGGGCTTTATGTATCATATTCTTATTGTAGACGATGAAAAAAAATTGCGTGACGGAATTGCCGCTTTATATGACTGGAACAATCTTGGATTTCAGGTGGACGCCTGTCTCGAGAACGGGAAACTGGCCATTGATTATATTCTCCATCATCCGGTGGATGTGGTTCTATGCGACATCCGGATGCCGGTTCTGGATGGAATTGCATTTGCAAAATATATCTATGACCACAAGCTTCCCACAAAAGTAGTCTTTTTAAGCGGCTACTCCGATTTCGAACTGGCCCAGAAAGCCATCCGATACCAGGTTACGGACTACATCCTGAAACCTACCACCTATATGGAAATTTTTACAGTATTTAATAAAATAAGGGAATCGTTAGACAGGGAAAACCAGCAGGCAGACCGCCCGGACACACATAATGAAAGTACTTCTCCGGTTATTCCTTATATAAAACGGTATGTATCTGAAAATATTGCAACTGTTTCCCTGAATAGAATTGCTTTGGAACTCAATCTCACTCCTAATTATCTGTCCAAGCTGTTCAGGGAGCAGATGAACATTACCTTTACAGAATATCTGATATTGGAAAAAATGGATTATGCCTGCAAGCTTCTTCAAAATGCTAATTTTAAAGTTTACGAGGTAGCTTTAATGTGCGGATATGATAATCCCAAAAACTTTGTAAAAACATTCCGGCAGACCATAGGATGCACACCTCAGGAATACAGAAAGGGGAAGATGAAATGTTAAAACGTTCCCTGCGCAACAGTTTTTTGCGGATTGCCAGCCTCATCTGTCTGCCCATCCTCTGTGTAGGTGCGTTGGTTTTTTATTTTTCATTCAATACACTGGTCAAAGAAACCCAAAACCGTATTAATGCTTCCTGCCACCTGATGGAACAGTCGCTTACCAATGTATTTCGTGAGGTCAATAAACAAAAGGCTATGTTTGAGGGCAACTCCATTTTATACCTGACCACCCTCCAACTTTTAAATAACGAGAAACTCACATATGAGCAGGTTCAGACCCTGCGTACCATCACCCCTATTTTTAACAGCACCTTAGGTTATGATAATATATATCATTCCCTGTATGTCTATATGCCCAACCGGTATGAGAATTTCTACTCCTCCAACAACCGGAGGGAGAACTTAAGGACAACGCGTGATTCCGCCTGGTATCAGACATTCCTTAATATGCCGGAAGATGTCAATATACATATAGAGAGACGGACCATCCAGGAGTCCGCGCTTCTTTCATACGATGTAATATCCATTTACCAGCGTTTTCATAAAAACAATGTTATCATAGTCAATATACGAAGTTCCTATTTTGAAAATATCCTGACTGATGTGGCTGAATTGGAAAATATGCAGTTCTTTTTGTTAGATTTGGAAAATAATCCGTTGGTCAGCAGCCTCAATACGGAATCCTGCAATACCATCGATTTTCCAGCTATGATGAAACAGCCTTCTGATACCATCCGTATCAACCAGCAAAATTATTTCGTGGAAGCAGTTGACGGTAATCCTTATATGAATTATGTCTTTCTTATCCCACGGCGCTCCCTGTATGCCTTGTCCGGCAAGATTCTTGCTACCACATTCGCGGCCGGCGGACTGGGGCTTCTCGTAAGTATCAGTATCGCATGGTACACCAATGACCAAAGGAGAAAACAGGTTTTCAGCATATTGTCAGTCTTTGAGGCCGCGGAAAAACAGATGCAGCTTCCTGAAATGGTACCTGTCATCACCGATGAATACAGTTTAATCCTGAATAATATCATTAAAACATTTTTACATAATAACGAGCTGAATATGAAGCTTACAAAACTCCAGTACCAGAAAGCATCCGCGGAGCTGACCGCCCTGCAGTGCCAGCTCAATCCCCACTTCCTGTTTAACACATTGCAGACGATAAATTTTGAGCTGATGAAGCTCCCCGGCTCTTTTAATGCGGTGCAGATGCTGGACAGTCTGTCCCGCCTGCTCCGGTATTCCCTGGATGCCCCGGACAAACTACCCTCACTCATGGAGGAGATTTCTGCAACCAGGGAGTACATTGCCCTCCAGAAAATACGTTATGGCGATACATTCGATGTGCTGTGGGACTATGAAGAAAACACGCTGGATCTGCTGGTAAAACGTCTTCTGCTCCAGCCTATGATTGAAAATTCCCTTCTCTATGGACTAAAAGGAAAGAAGGGAAAAATGATAGTTAAAATCAAGATTCTTAAAAGAGGGGATACATTAAATTATACGATAATAGATAACGGTACCGGAATGTCACCAGCCCGCCTTGCACAAGTCGTCCAGTGCCTGCAACAGGATGATTATGTACCTCATAATCACATAGGACTGACCAATACCAACCAGCGGATACGTCTGCAGTATCCTGGATCACCAGGCATCCACCTTTACTCAAAAGAGGGCATGGGGACGATTGTGTCCTGGTCATGCCCGTTATCTGAAACGTGATGGATAGCCTGTGGTTTCCTCTATATGGTAAAAAGTCCTGTCATCCTCCCTGTCAGATTCACATATCAGCGCCACTGGTTCCCCTTCCATGGAGTCCAGATATATTCTTCCCTTTGCATAAGGAGGATAAGGATACTGGTAAGGATGCCATTTTCCCTTCCCGCTGTTTTCAATACACCGCATCAGCCTGTCTATGGTCTGCCTGGGAAACCATTGGTTGTGATGGGATGTCAGATAATAGTCAAAATCCAAGTCCTTCACACATTCCAGCGTATGGTACTGTGTCTCAACCGGCATATGGTTCTGGAATATCAGGCACATGACAGGCGTAAGGGCATCCCCAGACAGCAGTAAACGGCGTTTAGGTATCCATATGCCGATGGACCCCCTTGAGTGTCCTCTCAATGGAATGACCCTGCATTCCAGCCCGCCCAGATTGAATGAGTCAAAATCCAGCGCCTTCATATTATTACACTGCTTATCCCATTGCCCGGCTTCAAAAGGCTGGCAGGAGCCGTCCTGACCAGGGACCAGCTCCCGCCTCCACTGCCCAAGGATTTCTGCCGTATAGGATTCCAGGATCACAAAATCGTCCGGGTGCATATAAACTCTGTCAAACTGGCCATTTCCCCCAATATGGTCAAAATGTCCATGGCTGTTAATCACGACAAGGGGCAGTCCTGTAATCCTGCGTATCAGTCCATGGATATCATCCGTACCTGAACCCGTATCAAAAACCAGGGCTTTTTCCTTACCTATGACAAGATTCACACAGCCCCCCGCCCGGTCTGTCAAAACATATACATCATCACATATACAGGTAACTTCTGTCTTCTTCAACTGATACATAAAACTCTCCATATGCAGCACATGCAATCATGTATTCCTTGAATCTAAACGAATGTACGCCCAAAAGCAGTCTTCCGCCTTCGGATTCAGTATTGCCTACTTCAGTACTCCCTGGTTCTGTACGCCTTGGTTCTGTACTTCCTGGTTTTGTACTTCCTGGTTCTGTACTCCCATCCCTGGCATTTCCAGGCGTAATCCCTTCCGCAAACCCGGTCCCCTGAAGTTTTAATACTGCCTCGCACTCTGTCCAGTATTTCGTAAACAGTTCCGGCTGTTCCATTTCCCCGGCCTGTTCCAACTGTTCCTGCTGTTGTAAGGTAAAAACCTTCCGCACCGTGGGCCAGTGGACGTCCCTTATCTGTTCAATATCCACGCCTATGTCAATGTCCGCCGCAGCCAGCACAGCATATCCCCCGCTATGGGACAGGTTAAAATAATGCTTTCCTGACTTCAGCGCGGGTTTCCCATGCCCCAGTCTCACCATCTGCCCATCACGGCTGACATCCAGATACTTTTCCAGCAGAAAACCGGCTGCCAGTTCCTGATCAGCCTCCTGCTTTCTCTTTATTCTCCGGTATTGATCCGCGTAATATTGTGGGATATTGTCAATTATTTCCTCTGCGTGCAATGCAATCCGTCCTGCATCTGCAATCCTTATCCTGACTAAATGCATATACACTCCTTACATGCCGTATGATATTGAATTGCGCAAGGCAGTATTATCTTCATTTCTCCAAAGCTTCCTCTCTCCTGCCATCTGCGCCTCCGGTCTGCCCTGCAGCATTCCCCGCAGCGCCTCCACGCGCCAGCCTGCGCACAAGCATTCCCTGGAACGCATCCACGCCCACACCGACGTAAATCACGCCCACCAGCATTGCCACGCCAATCTGGATTGGCAGGGTCCCTATTTCATTCACTTTCATGGAACCCATGATGGTCAGCCCTATGGCCCAGCCGCACAGCCAGGAGGGAGTGAAGATCATCCTTGAAAATGTCTCGCCGATGATGACTGCCAGACCTCCCATGACGAATAGTGTGGCATACAGTTCCACATTGGGATTCCACTGCAGGGTTTCCATCACCCATACGGCAATATAAGCCCATAAGTCACCTAACAGGAAACCGATGGAGATTTTCACGGCGTCCTGCCGTCTGTTACCGTTGGCCACAAAAAGCCCGGCGCAGATTAAGGCCACCGCCCCGGTGCCGACCCCTATGAAAGGGGCCAGCACAGCCCAGATCGGAGGCATGAACGCTATGCCGAAAGCCAGGGTCAGCATATTGATTGTCTTCTGTTGTTTTTCATCCATATTTTTTTACTCCTATGCTTTTCTTTCCCATGCACTCATTTTCCAGGCCCTTCCGTCCCCATTACTCCCAGTCAAACCCATCCCACACAGGCTTTCCGGTATATGTCTTCAGCTCCTCCTCGCCTTCCAGCACGCGGATTGCCCCGGCCGCCATGGCCTCCATCTCAAACTCGCCTGGATAGGCGGTCACAGGAGCGATGAAGGAACAGGCATCCGTTATCTGCTTTACAAGGTCCTGGTTATGTACCATGCCGCCGCCCAGCAGGATGCCGTCCACCTGTCCGTGAAGGACTGCCGCCATGGCGCCGATGCATTTTTCAATCTGGTATATCATGCTGTCCCAGAGAAGTCCTGCATACCGGTCCCCTGCTTTGGCCCGCTCCGTCAGTTCAATGGCATCGGAAATCCCCACATGATTCACGAAACCGCCTTTGCTGGTACAGAGTTTTTTCACATCTTCCAGGCCCGCCTGGTTCATTTTCATATATTCCAGAAGGTTTGCCACGGAAATGCTTCCGCATCTGGTTGGGGCCATGGGTCCTTCTCCTCCCACAATATCATACCCGTCTATCATCCTTCCCTTTTCATGGGCGGATATGGAAATGCCGCCGCCGATATGGCATACCACATAGCTGCACTCCCCATATGGTTTCTTCATCACGTCCTTGCTGTGCCGGATGGCGGTTTCCTTCAGGTTCAGGGCATGGAGGTGGATGATGCGGTGTACGCCCCGGATGCCTGTCATGCGGGCAAGGTCCTGAAGCTCATCCACATCCGGCGGGTTTACCACCATTGCTTTGGCGCCATAGGCCTGTGCAAATTCATTGGCCAGCTGTGAACCCAGGGCCGCCGGATGGATGACGCCGTTGGCACATGTCCTGGCGTGCTCCAGCATCAGGTCCGTCACCCCGTAGGTTCCGCCTTCCATGGCAATCAGGCCTCCGCCCCGTCCCACGAATACGTCCACTTCCTCAAGATGTATGCCTGCTTCCTTTAACAGCTTTAAAACCGTGTCCCTGCGGTAGGGCAGCTGCTCTGACATGGATGCATACTGCCCAAGCTCTTTTGCCTCATGGGAGACATTCTGGGAATACAGGCATTCCTCCCCCTCAAAGAGGGCCACCTTGGTTGAGGTGGAGCCAGGGTTGATTGTCAGTACTTTATACGGTTTCATACTGGTTCCTCCTGCCTTTTACTTCCTGCGGCCCTTACTGCGCTGATTACGATATTTCCCTTAATCTCGGACACAGGGGCGCCTCTTGAGCAGTCGCACACCACTTTGTTGAAGCCCTGGAGCATTGGGCCGTAGGCATCTGCGTGTCCGAACTGCTGTATCAGCTTAACCCCTACATTGCCCACATTCAGGTCCGGCCAGATAATCACATTGGCTTTTCCCGCAACCCGGCTCTCCCTCTGCACCTTTTTAGCAGCCACTGCCGGCGATACAGCTGCGTCAAACTGGAATTCACCGTCAATGGCAAGCTCCGGCCTCTGCTCATTGGCAATCCTGACCGCCTCCGCCACTTTATCCACCAGTTCTCCCTGTCCGCTTCCCAGGGTGGAATAGCTGACCATGGCGCATCTCGGCTCCCAGCCCAGCAGTTCCCTGACCGTGTCGCAGGCAGAAACAGCGATTCCTGCCAGCTGACCGGAATCCGGGTTGGCGCACACAGCGCTGTCGCCGATTGCAAGAAGGCTTCCTTCACTTCCCTTAAATCCTGGAATATCGCATAACCCGATGCTTGAGATGGTGCTGATTCCCGGCTTCAGACCAATAATCATCTGTCCGGCCAGCAGCACATCCCCGGTTGTATTGTCAATCCCCGCAAAGGTCACATCCGCCTCGCCCACTGCCTCCATGACCATGGCATAATACAGCGGATCCTGCATGCGGCGGTTCAGGGCCTTTTCTTTTAACAGGGTGTGCGGCAGGGCCACATACCGGTCTATGAGTTTCTTTTTATAAATCTCTTCCCTGATATCCACAATTGTGAAAATATCTTCCTCATATCCTTTGGAGGATAATGCTTCCCTGATTTCATCGGCATATCCCACAAGCACGGGAAGGATATACCCTTCCTTGCCTGTCTCATAGGCTGCCTGCATCATCTTTTCATTGACTGCTTCTGGAAATGCTATCCTCTGGGGATTTTCCTTTGCTTTTTCATAAATCTGTTCCAGTAAACCCATCTCTACTCCTTTCGGTCAGATTGGCTGAATCCGTCCTACATTTCCTTTTCAATCAGGTCCGTCAGGTCGCCGATGGTTGCGCAGGCGCTGGCTTCTGAAAGCATGATTTCCACGTCCAGTTCATTCTCAATCTCAGACACAAGGGCAACCATCTGCACGGATGCGCCGCCCAAGTCCTCCTTAAAGGATGTGGATACGGAAATGTCGCTGATGTCCTGTTTGTATGACATTGCCACCATGTTAAGTACCTGTGTTTCCAATTCTTTTCTGTCCATTTTCATTCTCCCTCTATGTTTTTATTCGCAGCTGATCCGTTTCGGATTTCACGTTTTTATTCACGCTTCGTCCAAGTCAAATACAACGGTCTTAAATCCGCCTTCCCTCTGGAAGATTGCCGCATGGCAGTTCAGGGGAAGCTTTTCTGAAAGTTCCTTCCTGTTCTTTTTGCTGATACCGCGGACAACTGCGTTTAATTTCGTGCCTTCCTCCAATTCAACTTCCCCGTACGCGTATTTTCCCAACTGCTTATATTCCGGTTTGGATGAAAGGGCTGCAGGCAATACAATGGAATGCAGCCTGGCCTTTCCGCTGATTTCGTACCACTCTGTCTCATAATTCCCGCATGCATTGCAGGCATATACCGGGGGGAATTCCACATTGCCGCACTTGGGGCATTTGCGCCCTAAGAGTTTCCCTTCTTCCAGTCCTTCGTAAAATGTCTGCACGACCTTTTCTAATTTAATACTCATAACGCATCTCTCCTCCTGCTATTCATCCAATAAGCCAAGCAATACGGCCGCAACGTTCTGCGCCCCGCCGTAGCCCCGGAGCATGGCTGTCCTGGGCTGGTTTTTCACCTGGTGTCCGCCGCATTCGCCCCACATCTGCTTGCAGGCCTCGTACACATCCGCCAGACCTGAGGCGGCATGGGCATGTCCAAAGGAGGTACGGCCGCCATTGGTGTTAATCGGTTTATCCCCATCCCATGCAGTGCGGCCCTCACAGATGTATTTCCAGCCTTCACCGTAAGGAAGATATCCGGCAATCTCCGCGGATACAAGATGGGATGTGATGATGAAATCATTTGCATAGAACAGGTCCAGGTCATCTCCTGACAGACCGGTCAGTTCATATGCCTGGCGCACGGCTTCCTCGGTTGCCCGGACTTCAAAATGCGGGGTGGTTGCCTCACAGGCAGCGCTTCCGATTCCCAGCACCTCAATGGGACGGTGCTTCAGGTTCCTTGCTATGGCCGGAATCATTTCCGTGGCGCATACAATGGCTGCCGCTGCGCCGTCACATTTTAACTCAATGCCGCCGGCCCGGAGGAAATCCCCCATTTTGGGATTATAGGGTGAGTTCATATATTCATCCAGGGTCATGCCTGCTTCTTCTGCAAGGGATTCATATGTCCTTCTTTCAATGGCAAGGGGATTGACCGACGCGTTGCGCCTGTTGTTGATGCACATCCAGTTCAGTGTGTCGTTCATCTGCTCTGGCGTGATTCCCCTGGTGCGCACATACCACTCCGCCGCATCATCATAAATCAGTTCCTGCCCCGCCATCAGGCTCCTTGTATAGGTGCGGTCATATAACCAGGAAGTGGTCTTTAAGAACTTTTCCATGGTCATCTTATCCCGCCTGTACGGATGTTTGGGGCTTTCCACATTGTCTGCCGGGGACGGGGTGCTGTCCCCGAATTCAACCGCTCCGGTGAGGACACAGTTGTATTTCCCGGATGCCACTGCGTTGACCGCCTGCTCAATGGCAAGATAGCCTGTGCAGCATGCCTCGGAGTGGTGGATGGAACCTTTTCCCTTCATTCCGAACCAGTTGGCCACCTGTACATTGGGCGTCAGATAGTTGGAGCCGTTAAGCGGGCTGGCCTCGCCATGGAAATAAAAATCCACATCCTGAGGATTGACCCCTGCATCCTCCATTGCTTTTAATGCCGCATATCCGAACATTTCCCCTTCTGTCAGTCCATCTGTCTCCGGATTATCTACCGTGTACATAAATGGAGTACAGCCAACGCCTATGATAGAGACGCTTCTGTTATACTTTCCTAAAGTGCCCATAACCATCTTCCTTCCTTTTGCTTTTTTCAAGATTATTATATATAAACAAAGTATAAATTTCTAATTATCTTTTTATATTTTCTTAAATGCTCGTAAAGCCTTATTCTATGTGCTTTCGAGTATTTTTACTGTAGGAAGATACTTCACGTTT
>SKEY01001497.1_pt1 | contig 29878 bp, 35 predicted proteins | sample 4843871 | NCBI WGS metagenome assembly SKEY01 (sample SAMN11008797, study PRJNA524170) | human gut metagenome | biome: Human fecal sample; material: Feces; isolation source: fecal sample from pouch patient p36 | host: Homo sapiens | place: Israel: Tel-Aviv | collected 2016-12-04 | reverse complement strand
GGAAAGTCCTAGGGTATGCTTCTACTAATCTGCCAGTTAGCTTCTTGCTGAGAAACACATTTTCGATTGCCAAAGGCGTAGGGGGCATTGATCGCTTAACTGTTCCTGTCGATGATTCATGGCAGTATGGCTCAACCTATGAAGCAGGAAGTGTGCTGGTCATCAACTTTGATACCAATAAACAAGCCATCGAAAGTTTCTTAAATCAGTAAGTTTAACTGAAAACTTTTTGAAAAGAGTTTTGAAAGCTTACTGGTTTATGCTATATTATTAATGACGTTTGAAATATGTTGAAACGAGGAAAAGAAATGAAATTAGCCGTTGTTACTGACAGTACAGCTTACTTGCCTGAACGCATCCAGGATCACGCTGACTTGTTCGTTATCCCAATACCTGTTATTTTAGATGGAAAAAGCTATAACGAAGGGATCGACATTCAGCCAGATGAATATTACTCTTTGCTGAAAAACAGTAAAGAATTTCCTAAAACTTCTCAACCTGTCCTTGGTGAAGTGATTGCATTATACGAAACCCTTGCCCAGAAAGGTTATGATACGATCTTAAGTATTCACCTTTCTAGCGGCATTTCTGGCTTTATCAATACGTTATATGGTATCAAAGATGATATCAAAGGCGCGCGGGTTATTCCCTATGATTCTAAAATCACCAGCATGCCAATGGGACATATGGTAGAAGCTGCGTTGGATCTGAACCAACAAGGCAAAACCATTGAAGAGATCGTGACCCACATCGATCGCATCCGCGATAATACGTATGCTTATTTGATCGTAGATGACTTAAACAATCTCGTGCGAGGCGGACGTTTAACAAATGGTGCTGCATTGATCGGCGGATTATTGAAGATCAAACCGATCTTGACTTTTGACGAAGGAAAAATCGTGCTTTATGAGAAGATTCGTTCCAGTAAAAAAGCTTTTAATCGCGCAGAAGACATTATTGGTCAAAGAGAATCAGAAATCGCTTACCCAGTGAAATTCTATGTGATCCATGCCAATAACTTGTCTGTGGCTTTAGAGGAAAAAGCAAAGCTGCAAAAGAAATACCCTGATGCCGAAATCGAAGTGGGTCATTTTGGTCCTGTGATTGGTTCTCATTTGGGTGAAAAAGCGATTGGGATTGCCATCGCAGCGCAATAATAAAAGTGAGTTATTTATTCCTATGCAATTATTTGATTTTTATAAAAATACCTATGTTACTTAGAAGCTTGTCAAGGGATTCCTTTTGCTAGTTTCTGGTCACATGGGTATTTTTTTGCTTTAAAAGCATCTTGCTTGTTTATCCGATTCACACTGACTATACTTAATCCAATTACTACTTTAGTAAATTACTAAACAGGAGGATGGAAAATGAAAATACCAGAAAACTTAAAACACAAACCCGTCATCAAAGTTGAAGACTATGATACAGTAGATGGACGCTATGCGCTTCATACGGATGCGAAAGGCTTATCGTTGGGTCTGGCACAATGGAATGATCGAGGAAAGGTAGATATCTCAGGGAAAGTATGGCGGCACACGGGGGAAAAGTGGTCTCGTCAATCAGAAGAACTCCCATTATCACGGATTCTTGACTTAGCGATCCTTGTCGCGCAATCTAGCCTCTATTTTCAAGATGCCTATCGTCATGAAAAGTTTTATGATCCAGAAAACCCACTCATCGATATTATTGGACTGCAAGGAAATCGGATGACAGTAGAAGTTGATACAGACAATCCTAAAATTGATGAGGATATTCTATTGTTCTATGATGCCTTGCAAAAAGATGGTGAATTGATCGGTGAACGTTTTCGAATTTTAAGTCGGTTGTTAAACGAATTGGGCTATTAAGAAAGGAGGAATCTACATGGGGATCAATCGTACCCCTTTTACTTTGACAGAAGGTCGACAGTTCAGCAAGTTAGAACAGCAAATGATTTGGAAAAAACCAGCGAGTCATCAGACAAGTCAAGAAGAACTGCGGATCGCTCAAGAAATCAAGCTAAACTGGCAAGATCCAGAGATGAAGATTTTCAATGTTTTATTGGAAGGAGATGCTGGCTCTGGAAAAACGCAATTAGCCAAAGCTCTCTCCTATGATCTTCAATTGCCTTATACCAAAATCACCTGTTTTGCTGATATGGATAAATCAGATGTTTTTGGTGCATTGTTGCCGATCGTAGCAACAGATCAAGAAGAAGACAGTGAATTGTTAGAAGCGATCTATTTGAGTAATAGCTTAGATCAGGTCATTCAAGTGATTGCGGATCACTATTCGCTCACCAGTGAGGGTGCCCGAGAAAAATTAGCAGACTTGATTCGACGACTTGAAGAAATAGATACGACCGATGTCGTTCATTATAAATTTTATCCTTCGGAAATCGTTCGTGCGATGGAAAAAGGGTATCTATTAGAAATCCAAGAACCAACAGTCATCCGGGATGCCTCGGTACTCGTCGCTCTCAACTCTGCATTGGAGCAAAATGGGATGCTGAATCTGCCAACTGGCGTTGTCAGGCGCCATCCGGATTGTGTCGTCATTATCACAACAAATCGGAACTATCAGGGCAATCGTCCATTGAATGAATCTCTTAGAGATCGGATGCAACATGCGGAAAAAATGGACCTTCCTGAACTATCTGTGATGGTCGCACGGGGACTTGCTAAAACCGGCTTTCAAGATCAAGCGATCGCTAGCAAAATGGCAGAGATTATTCGACTTCTCGATACTTCTGCACGAGCAAATGCCATCAAGGGTGTGGCTGGTATGCGATCTTATTTTTATTGGCTGAATACGGTTAAAAATGGGCATTCACCTTTAAATACGTTAGCGGTCAAAGTCTTATACAAGTTAACGACAGATCCAGACGAATTGCGTCTGCTGCAAGAAGCCCTCGATCAATCAGAATTGCTCTTAGAGCTAAGACGTTTGTATCAAGGACAGAAAATGAGTCATCGACAACCAATACATGGACGCATCGTATCTGCTGAAGAGGCGGATGCGCGAAATATTGAAGAAGCATCCTTGCAGATGGGGACAGCAGCTAGTACTGAAAAAACAGCAGAGACACTGGAGACACCTGAGGTGCTAGATACACAGGAAACAAACCAAGATAATCAGGAAGCGGTGCCTCAAGACACTATAGATGGAGACTCTTTAGAGAGCCAACATTCGTCTGATGAGGGACACACAAAGGAAGGAAGTGAACAATCTGCTCAAGAACCTTCCAGTCAGCATCTTTCGATCGAAGAATTCAGGCAATTGGATAAAGAAGTAAGAAAACAAGCAAATCAAGAAGCGCGGCAAGCGCTAAAACAATCTATCCATGCGAAAGAAGGATTGATTGTGCATCGGCCAAAACTCCAAGAAAATGCTTCTCAGAAAGCCCAACAACTTCTAGCACCGTTGTTGCCTGTGGTTGAAACAATAACAAAACAGTTGCTTGAATTATTAGAAAATGAAGCAGCTTCTTCTTATGGCAAAGGAAAATATAGCGGGACACGCTTTGATGCAAGTCGTGTTGCTTATGGCGACTTTCGAACATTTGATAAGAAAAATCCTCCTCATGAACAGCCTTCATTAGCGATCGCTTTACGAATCGATGAATCAGGGTCCATGGTACGGGAGGGACGGATCACCGCTGCACAACAAGCTGCACTCGCAGTGAGTGTGTTTGCACAGCGCCTAGATCTCCCGCTGATGATTTATGGCGACACAGCCGATTTGTCTGTACGAGAGAAGACTTCTCTCTATTCTTATAAGGAATTTGCTGAACCTTTTGATTATGTGCCGGCAAAGCTGATGTCTCTTCAACCCCGACAAAACAATCGTGATGGGGCAGTGCTGCGGGTACTAGCTGAAAAACTTTCCCAACAATCTGCTACGACAAAATTACTATTGACGATTAGTGATGGTCAGCCAAAGGCAATGCCAGATTATACGGGCAATAAGGCGAAAGCGGATATTCAAGCAGTCATCAAAGAGTATGAACGCCAGGAAATCATCTTTTTGTCCGCTGCCATCGGACAAGACAAAGACGTCATCAAAGAAATCTATGGCGCGGAAAGATATATCGATATCAGCAATCTTAAAGAATTTCCCAAACAATTATTAACACTGATCAGCCGTTATTTCTAAATTACGATTCATTCGGCTGCTTTTTAAATAACATCCGTCTTGCATAGAAGTGGGAGGCGGATGTTATTTGTTTCTTATAAAAAGAATATGTAAGCTAAATTAAACGAACGTTTTCAATTTCTGCTTCGTATGCTAAACTGATCACAAAGGAGGAACAACAATGACTTTGAATTGGCGTTATATCTATCCTTTCTCTAATGCAGGAGCTTATTTCATTCGAAGAAGAACATTTGAAGAAGAACATTGCGGATGAGTTATGGACTATTTACATTTGTGAGTTCGCTCTTATTTTTTTGTGAAAAGTGGACATTCTTTTTTTTCGTTGGTATGCTCTTGAACGGCGTTTAAAACAGACTTCACAAGACAGTTCTTTTCAAAGTTGGCTCTTTTTACTCCTTATTTTCCTAGGGGTGGTCGGTATTCTATGGATCGGCATGGCAGTTATCTTTTTCCTATATAGTCGTTCATGTGACAAACAATTCCTTTTTTCCGAAGGGGAAAAATCCGTGACGATCCGATTTTTAGTAGGACAATCGCTTCATTTGATGGCTATCGAGGAGACTCTTTTTTCCTTGAACGGGATTGGTTTGGCTTTTTAGATTGGCGATTCATTAGGCGGGATTGTTTTTGAACGAGCCTTTCATGATTTTAGCCAGTTTTTATCAGTTGCCTGCTGGATTACTGAATAGCGGTTCTTCAGTGATATCTTGGGCATGGCATTTACTAATTGGTCTGCTAGGGGTCCTAGGCTGTTGGCTTGGCTACAGGAGCCGGTTGTCTGAAATCGTCAATCGCCATGAAGTAAGTTGATGTGAAAGGATAATGTTCTATCGATGAGAAAAAAATGAACGAGTCTCGTTTGCACTTGCTTGCTAAGATGATGACGGCTACCAACGTAAATCGTTTCACTTAGAAAACCTTGCAAGCGGGATCTCTAGTTAATAATCTTTGTTTTTAAAGAGAAGGGGTGTTTTTTTGTTTTTAGAGATCAATGCTATTTCCAAAAGCTTTGACAAGAAACAAATTTTTGATCAGGTAAGTTATCAATTTGAAACCGGAAAAATCTATGGTATTTTAGGGCGCAATGGGGCAGGGAAAACGACGTTATTCCAATGTATCGCTCGGAATATGACCGTTGATAGCGGGAGTATTTATTTAGTTGAAGACGGCAATCAACGAACCTATGAAAATACAGATGTCGGATTTACATTCACGCAACCGCATCTGCCAGGTTTTATGACGGCGATTGAGTTTTTGCGCTTTTTTATGGATGTCAATCGGGAGCGCATCAAACAGTCGCTTTCTCCAGAAGAATTTTTAATGTCTGTAGGAATTTCTTCAGAAGAGCAGCATCGTTTAATGAAAGATTATTCCCATGGCATGAAAAACAAAGTACAAATGCTTCTTTCTTTGATGGTGCAGCCACCAATCATGTTGTTTGATGAACCATTGACCTCTTTCGATGTTGTAGCTGCCCATGAAATCAAACAAATGATCCGATCAGCAAAAGAGGATTCGATCATACTGTTTTCCACTCATATTTTACAGCTTGCACAAGATTTATGTGATGAAGTGGTCCTACTAAATAATCATCAATTGACCGGGATTGATCCTTCTCACATTCATGAACCAGATTTTGAGAAAGAAATCGTTACTTTGCTGACGGAGGGGGAGCCCGATGCTGCAATGGATTAAACTTTATTGGCTTTATGAAGAGACGATTTTTTCAACGAAAGCGAATGGATTTCTCTATTTTTTGACCAAAATTCCTTTGATTGGAAAACATCTTCCCCGTGATCTTTATGGGCAATACGGTCTCAAAAAAATGCTTTTTACTGTATTATTTAGCTTGCGCTTGATCTTGCCATTTTTCACAAAAATTATTTGGCTGCTTTTTTATTATGCAATTGCCTTGGTTGCTTTTCATGGTTGGGAGAATTTATTTGGCTCTTTTGATCAGTTTGAAGAACAAATAATGATTGCTGGTTTTTATACTTGGCTAGTGGTCGTTGCACTAGCCAGCAATTTTTTTTCTTTGTTCTCATTTACATTAGATCAAAAAGCGATTGAATTCACGGATTACTTCATGGTGTCAAAACGACAGTATTTGCGAATGAATCTTTTCTTTAAGACGATCCAATCCATTATTTATTATCTACCAGCATTTTTGTTGTACAGCTTTTTTGCTGGCAATAGTTGGCTGACCCTCGTTGGTATCTTTGGTGCTGGCTTTGCTTGTGTGGCAGCTGCCAGTCTAATTCGCTGGGGATTCCAAAAGCAATGGGGCAGTGGCTGGCGCATCGGTTGGCGACTAGCCATATCTATGCTGATTTTAGCGTCGCTCTACGGCTTATTGCTTCAACAGATTATTCCAACTATGACATTCGGGTTGGGACTTTTGGCGTTCTTTCTGATTGCCGGCACTGGCTGTTTTTACTACCTAAAACACTTTACACAAGAAAATGATTTTTTCCTTTATTCTGTTGAAAAAAGCTATCAGCAATTTAGTGTGCTAGAAACCATCAGTTCAGATTCAAGTCAATATCTCAATGAAGGGATTGAAATGCAGAAAAAACTTTCTTTGGATCAGGAGAAGCCACTCACTCATTTGCAAGGATCAGAATACCTCAACGGATTGCTCTTTCAAAGATACCGTAAACTGTTGCGCAAAAAATTGCTGAACCGTGTCGGTATTGTGTCTATTCTATTTCTAGGATTGATTTTATTATCCTTTTTGAAGATTGTTCCATATCCTAATGAAGAGGATCTGACAGCACTACTGCCAGCTCTATTTTTAGTTATGTATTTTGGTTCATTGGGAAAAGCAATCGTCCAAATGGTTTTTGTTAACTGTGACATCTCCATGCTTTACTATCCTTTTTATCGGGAGAAAGAAACGATCCTCAGTGGGTTTAATTACCGTTTTATCAAATCAATGTTTTACAACGGAGTCTTTGCGGGAAGTATTTTTGTCGGCTTCTTATTATGGGACTTGCTAAATGGATTGCAAGCTAGCTGGTATTTCATTGGGGTCTTATTTTTATTATTGACGAGTTTGACAGCATTGTTCTCATTTCATGAATTATTTATCTATTACTTGCTACAACCTTTTACTGGAGATATGAGAGTGGTCAATCCGGTCTACAAATTTGTCAGTGGAGTATTGTATTGGATCAGCTATATCAACCTGCGCCTGCATGTTTCTGGATTTGCTTACTCGATCGTTGTCTCAATGGTCTTATTACTCTATGTTTTTGTCGGATATGTACTAATCATTCGCTTCGCGCCGAAGACCTTTAAAATCAAAGAATAGGAGAGAATCAGGACTGCATTATAAAACCTATTCACAAATGCGAACATATGTTTTATAATGAGAGAAAGTTGTGAATAGGAGGGTCTAGTCAGATGAAAACTACGTTGACTCTTGAAATGGAAGAAGCCCTTTATTATTACTGTCGCGAAAACAGTGATATTGTCATCGAAGAGGTAATCATGCCGGACGATCAAGGAATCGTTGATACTCTAAGTTGTCGCTTAACACCAGAAAATTTGTTTGAATGGCGCTGTTATGAATTAAAAGTCAGCCTAGCGGATTTTCGTTCAAAAGCGAAGCTGTCATTTATTGGGCATTATAATTATTTTGTTTTGCCGCATGCATTATATGTAAAGGTCAAGGAAGAGATTCCTGCTGCCATCGGTGTATTGGTTTACCATGCATTTGCTGATCAAGAAAAGGGGAGCCCTGGTTATTTTAGCGTCGAGAAAAAACCGCAGCGGCAATCTTTACTCGTCAACGAAAACGCATTGTTGTATCGTTTGATCTCTGCACAAGCACGAGAAGTGGGGAAGGCCAAGCAAACAGCACGAGGTTTGCGCGTTTTCTCGACGGAACGATTGTACAAAGAACTAAAGAAAAGGGAACCAGAATACGATTTATTTGGCGGCGGGGTCAATTACTACGACCGTTTTATTGAAGATACGCAGCTACAAGCTATTGAAGCGCTAAAAGAAGAACTGGTTGCAACGCGAGAAGCTTATTTCGAATTGGAACAGCGTTTTTTGACACAAGAAAAGGAGTAGCACTATGTATTATCCATATTTTCGCGGCAAACAATTTGACTTGTTGGCATTAAAAAGTCTATTAGAAATGGAACAGCTGTCTTTAGAAGTTCAACCCGTCATTGAGCCTATCCGGCAATCCAAGACTTTTTGGGATACAGTTGAGCTGTTTCAGAAAAAAGCGCATCCTTTTTTTGTTATCGTCAATCCACAGGCGGGGGACTTTCTGACGGAAGAAGGAAGTCGTTTATTACAAACACTGCCTAACGCTAAAGCCTATATCATCGATCAGCCAATTGAAACCATTGACTGTCAGCCGGACCTTTGGGTTGTTCATGGATCTGCTCCAGCGTTGGCCAGTGACTGGAGTAAAAATCAGACACCGATCTTAGTTGGACAAGAATTCCGTTTATTGAAAAAAATCCAGGGACCAAAGATTCTCATGCATGATTTTTTTACTAGACTGCCTAGAAACAGCTTCTATCAGGAAGTACCAGAAGAAGTGTTACCAACCGTTTATCAGCACTACGAGCAGCAAGGATTTTCCGGCTATAGTGATTTTTCTATCGACAGCAAAATCTATTATGCACATAGTTATCCCTCTAAAACAATTGTTTTACACTGGCTATTTATTGATCAGCAGCAGAAGTTGCGAATCACTCATTTTGTTTCGGACGAATCATTAGAAACTCAAAAAGAAAAGTTTCTACAGCTCATGTCACAAGTTTTGCAACATGAAGAAATCTATCCAACTCAAACATCAGGCTTAGAGTTATTACTTGAAGCATACAAAAAGGATAAGTTTCCAGGTATGGGTGTTTTGCGGAAAGCTGCTGTCATGAACCACTTGGAATTAATCAGCCGTTATCATTTTACATGATTGTTAGTTATGTCATCAGTCATATAAAGAAAAGTTTCTCTCAGGAGCTGAAATCTAACTGCAGCTACAATCATAGATTTTGGTTGCAGTTCAATCATCACTGAAATCACCAATCAGTCATGCATCAAAAATCCTAATAAGCAGCTGAAGCACGCTAAAATTTGTTTTAGGAAGCCAACTGTACAATACTGGCATTCAATACATAAAAATCATCAATCTGCGCGGCAAAGACTCATTTTTTACTCAAAATGGTTCACTTTAAGAAAAATCGCTGTTTTTAAGGAAAAATACAGCTCAATCAGAGGGAGGAGAAGTAAATTCACCAGATTTTTTCAGAACTTTAAAAATTATTTATTTTAGTTTACATAATATATATTATACAAAGTTATATTTGGAAAAAGACGGTTCAAAATGTTTTTGATTTTTGCATTTTGACCCTCTCTCGCTGTCTTTTTCCCCTTATGAATGTTGAAATCAACAACGATTCGCCAATTTTCCTGTCATTGGTGTTTATTTGGCTGCTAATTGATGTATTGTCTTTGTGTATGTCACTGATCACTAGTTTAATACATCGATTTCATTTGATTGGGTCTCGTCATTAAGATCTTTCGTTTGTTACTAAGTGACTCATTTGTTTGATTTCATAAAATTGTTGCTATTGCTGTATATGTTTCGTTTATAAGTTTATCAGGTATCAGATTAAGCTGAGTTAATTTCCTTAAAATCAATTCTTGAGTTTACTTCAAAAAATAGCGATCGATTGTTATAAAATGCATTTCTGTGGTTGTGTCTGGCGGCTGCGACGATCATTTCTGTTTGAGTTTTCTTAATTCATCTGGGTGAAAGCCAAACCACGGGTTCAAACCAGTTGAGGCATTAGGGATTAAAACTGGTACGGACTGGAATCCGTATAGTTTCACTTCTTCGCGAAATTCTTCTTTTTCTTCAATGTTCTTTTCGATATATGGGATTCGATGAGCGTCTAAAAATAATTTTGTCTTTTTGCATTGAATACAATTAGTTTTGCAATAAAGCGTTATCATATAATATTATTTCTCCATCCTTTTTATTTTTATTGGTTTTTATGTTATTTTTATTGTAAATTTAATTCTTGTTTAATTCAATAATCTTTACTCATCAACATATAAATAAATTGGTTTACTACTGACCTGATGTGAGTTGAGGGAAAAAGATTTTGCTGATAAAAGTCATTAAAAAAGTGTATCTATCCATCCCTGTCCTGTTTGAGTTTAAGATCGCCCTCACTCCTATCTATTTTTGCGGCAAAATTTAAAGAACTGTTCGCTTTACAAATGCGAACTAATGTTTGTATTATAGTGGTGAGAGGTGATTCTTATGGGCATGCTCCAACCCTACGAAGATCGAAAAAAATTAAAATGGCAGGGATTCTTTCTATCGGAACATACAACAGAAGTCGGACAGGATGAGCGCCAGCGTCACTTTGTGTGGCCTGCAAAGCCAGCCATGACTAGCGAAGAGATCAATGAAGTGTTGACTTTAGCTAGGATCAAAAGTCGAGCAGTAGCGATCCAATGTGAAGAAGTCAATGAAGACGGTCTCTACCCTCCTGACGTGGTCGGCATGATCCAAAGCTACGATTCTTTAGGCATTTATATTGATGGACGTAAAGTACATTACGATGAGATCCGGCATATTTCCTTTTTCGAAGAGACGAAATGGTTCGCACTGGATGAATGAATCGTAGGCGATGAGCCACGACAAGCGTACTATCGGAAAGTTTTTTACGGAATGTGCAAATCTATTTTTTTAAAGGAGGTTTCCCCTATGCAAACGATTAAAGGAACAGTGACAAAGATTCGATTGCTGACGTTTACTTCTTCTCCCCTCGTCCGTTTTACAGTAGGAACGACGAATTGTTTGATCAATCGCCATAGCTTATCTTTTTTAGCAGATGTCACGGAAGGCATGTCTTTGGTGGCTGTTGGCGAGTGGAATGCGCGCAAGCAATTTATTGTCCGTAAATATGCTGTTCGGGGGAAAACGAAAATTATGATGGACATCGAACAATTGTCTCAACAACGAGGAAAGGCGGTTCTTTCATGAGAGCGCGGGATTTGCTGACAGCATTAACGACAACGACACAACAAGAGTATCAGGGAATTTACTTAAGCCGTAAGGAAACCTTGGTCCCTTTCACGACGATTGCACAAGATGCTTCTGGGAACTTGATTTTATTTTTTGAACCTAATCGTCCCCCACTATCCATCAAAGAACTTTATACGAGTTTAATGTTGCACAAAAACTTACCTTTGCTCTATTGGGACGGTGAAGAACGACAAAAGGTCTATGGGTTTCGTGAAGAAGATCGACAGATCATTCTCTGATCTTTTTTCTGTGAGATACCAACCAATCATTCTTCTTTTCATTCATGGTATACTATAGATCAAGAAAACATTTTCAACGGAGGTAAAAAATGGAAAATCCGCGCATATACACCATGTCTTTTGCAAGTGTCTATCCCCTCTATGTACAGAAGGCGGAGCGCAAAAATCGTACCCAAGATGAAGTGGATCAGATTATTTTTTGGTTAACTGGTTATTCGAAAGAAGGTCTGTCCCGACAATTAGCAGAAGAAGTTTCAATGGAACGTTTCTTCGCAGAGGCGCCTGACTTGAATCCGAAAAGAAAAATGATCAAAGGAGTTATCTGTGGCGTTCGTGTAGAAGAGATCAAGGAACCTTTAATGCAAGAAATTCGATACTTGGATAAATTGATTGATGAATTAGCCAGAGGAAAAACAATTGAAAAAATTTTGCGAGGATAGTTTTTAAGTGGTCCTATTCTATAATTATTGCGTTTCATTGGTCCATTACGTATAAATGAGACTACCTTGGCAGGGGCAAATCGTTTGCTTCGATCCGTTGGGCATTCCTGTCCGACGGATTTTTTTATTTAACTTCAGTCTAAAAAAAGCGCTGTGGCTCTTTTGCAGGAATCCCATTTTGGTACCTCCCTTTCTTAATGTGATTAGGAAAACGAGTCAAAATGTATACAGCATTCAGGTCACAGCGCTTTTAGTATTGCTATCTTTCTCTTTTTTTACGTGCTTGCAGGTGTTCTTTGTGTCTCAAATAGACCAATTCTTTCTCCATTTTACGGTAACGGTTAAATAGATCTTGCGAGAGTTCTCCAGAAGCTAACGCTTCTTTGACTGCACAATTTGGCTCTGATTCATGACGACAATTTTTGAAGCGGCATTTTTCTGCTAAAAGTTCAATCATCTGGTAATGCCGATCTAATGAAGAAGCAGCAACCGTCTCCAAACTGATTTCTCTCATGCCAGGAGTATCGATGACCATTGCCCCATTTGGCAAGCGGAACAGCTGTCTACTCGTGGTAGTGTGACGACCACGCCCATCTTCTTCACGAATGGCTTTGGTTGTCTGCCGTTCGTCTCCTAGTAATTGATTGAGTAAAGAAGATTTACCAACCCCTGAAGAACCAATAAAGGCTACCATGCTTTCTGGCGTCAAAAATGGTTCGAATTGCGTCCGCTCATCTTTGTAGATGGTGGTAGCTAAAACCGGCAAAGCGAATGTCAGCTTCAGCTGGTTGATGATTGCTTCTGTTTCTGTTGTGTCCATCTGATCGATTTTTGTTAATACAATGACTGGATTGGCTCCACTGTTCCAAACAATCGTAACGAACCGCTCCAAGCGAGCGAGATTAAACTCTTCATTGGCGTTTGTTGTAAGAAAGACAGTCGTCACATTAGCAGCGATTCCTTGTTCGTCTGGTCGATTTCCAGCTACTTTCCGCTGTAAAAAACTTTTTCGCGGCAAGACGGTATCAATCAAAAATTGATTTTGATCATAACAATGCCCCATTACCCGATCGCCTACGATCGGATAGTCTTTCAATGCTGTTGCTTGCTGGCGAAACTTTCCGGAGACACGGGCATAACGTTCTTCTCCTGAAGACAAGACTACTTTTGCCAGATCTTTCGCTTGAAAGATAACAATTCCTTGATTTTCCATGAATTTCCTCCATTTATGTTTGGAGGTGCCACTCTATAAAGGGAAACCTCCATGATCTTGACGTCCATTATAAGTATTCATATGACATTTCCCCTTTCGTGAGTAAATTCATCGATTGATGTATCCCTAGTATAGCATTTCTTGCGATTGTCAGACCAGCTTTTCTTTTATAGCTCAATAATGATTAGCCGCAAGAAATGCTATGGAGCGTTGAATATCCCCTGTCAATGGCTTCAAAACCACTAAAACGAAAAAGCTGAAACTCACGCGATAGACAGTCCTCTTTAAACTCTCTTCATCCTCTACGATTTTTTCAAGATAGCTCCTCGCTCATTAAGCAATAAGCCTCCCCTTGTATCACTGTTCTACTATTATCGTTGTTCCTTCCTATCTTCTTCTGAGATCCCCATTCTTGCCCTATCTTCCCTATGTTCATTAACTTTTGACCATTCTCCTTTACCCATTAGTGAATAATCTTAGTTCTTTTGTGAATAATTCGTTATATAATATTCTCTTTTCTATTTATTCATATAAGAAATATTTGGTAAAAAAAGTTTTTTTCTTTTCAACTGTTATTTAAAAAATGGTATGATAGCAGCAGAATATTTATTTTTTCCTCCTTTATTGAAACTCGCAACCCCATCTTACGCTCGCGATTTTACAAAGGAGCAAACCATATGTTAGGAGAAAATCATGGCAAAGAAACTTCTTGGTACAATCAGTGGTCTTTTGATTGCTGCTGTACTTGGTATCAGCTTGTACACGCAAACCCAAAAAGACCCGAACCCCACTTCATCACCTGGACACTCATCTACTATACAGGTGAAACAGTCAGAGTCTTCTAAAGCATCAGATTCGCATACAAAAGAAACCCAGTCAGCAAATAATCTCGCTGCATTGACATATCAAGGGACACAAACCATTACTATCAACAACAATGTCCCCTCCTTCTCACAAGATACCCTCTCTATAAAAAATGGTGCATGGGAAAAATATGGTGATCTCGATCGCTTAAATCGAGCCACTTCTGCGGAAGCTATGTTGAATCAATCCCTGATGCCTACTGAAAAACGCGGGGATATCTCTAGTGTCACGCCTACAGGCTGGCACAATAAAAAGCTGAAAAAAGGTTATCTTTATAATCGAACTCATTTGATCGGCTTTGCTCTGGCGGGAGAAAATGCCAACTGGAAAAATCTGATCACAGGTACACAACAGTTGAATAATCCCGAAATGTTACGCTATGAAATGGATATCAAATACTATTTAGAACAAGATCCCAGCCATTATGTTCGTTATTCGGTGACTCCTATTTACCGCGGTGATGAATTAGTGGCACGAGGCGTTCAAATGCAAGCCCAATCGATTGGCGATAATACGATCCGCTTCAATATTTATATATTCAATATTCAAGATGGTGTGACGATCCATTACCAAGATGGGACAAGTGTGCTTTCTGAAGAAGCATCTGATGCGACTAGCACTTCGGCAAAAAATACTACATCGAATGTTGCTGAAGATGAAAAAGAATATGTAGACGCGAAGGGAAATGGTCTGATCAAAGGGTCAAAAAATGGCATTTATCATCTGCCAGGTACGAGAGGCTATGAACAGACGACAAATCCAAAAGAATGGTTCAAAACGATTGCGGAAGCCAAAGCTGCTGGTTATCGAGCACCAAAATAAAAAAGCCATAGGCTTTTTTATTTTGAGAGCATCCCTATTCGACACGTTAACCTTATAGCGCTTGCTCGCACCTTGATTTTTGTAACTCTGTCAAATAGTTATTTCCTGCTTCTGTTAAACGCAATGTGCGTGATTTTGGAAATTTTTCTCTCGTGATTAGGCCTCTATTTTCCATCCGAAGTAGATGACGGTGAATGAGAGAAGTTGATTTGATTCCTTCATGGGCACAAATTTCTCGAATAGATGGTGCTCGTTTCTGTTCTTGCTGATAAGCATCAATAAAAAATAAGATCCGATCTCTTCTAATCATATTTTCCTCCAGGGGGTAGAAGACAAAAGCAACGGACAATTGAAAAACCTAAGCGTTTATTTCCTATAGGTAATATTATAAATGAAAAATTCCCTTGGAACAACAGTTTTTGAAGAAGTCGCTGGCTTTTCATCGCATTTGTTTTCTTTTGACTTTATGATGAAAAGAGTAGAAGAAAAAAGTGAGGCGTTGGTATGAGTTTTGGCGAAAATCTAAAAAAATTCCGAGAAGAAAAACAGCTCGGCGTCAATCAGTTGGCTTTGAAATCTGGAGTCAGTGCAGCGCAAATTTCCCGCTTTGAAAATGGTAAGCGTAAGACACCCCATGTGGATACTGCAAAAAAATTGGCAAAAGCACTCTCAGTCCCATTGCCTTTATTGATTGGTGAATCCGTTTCATATGATGAATGGGATTATGACGAAAATCAACGGCGAGTGGCCCATCAAATCAAAGATATGACCGAGGAAGAAATCACGGATATCTTAGAATATATCGCTTTTGTTAAGCAAAAAAATAGAAAACGCTAATTGAAAAAAGCCATCTGTCTCTAAAAAAATAGAATCAGATGGCTTTTGGCCTGCTCTCTGACGAGAATTACCAGAAGTGAAATTATCGTGGATAAACTGCTTGGATACTGTCTTCAAGAATCTTCATTTGTACTAGGGTTTCTTCGTCTTTGACTGTTTTAGGCTTTCCATTAATAATAGCTTCATACAGTCCGGCATAAACACGGCTATAGTCTCCTACTTCAGAAACTACTTTTTCCTCATGATAGATTCCTTCATCATCATAATACGTCAGACAGCCATAATGTTCAGGAAGATCAATTCCAAAGTCCGCATGATCAGGCATATAAAACATTTTTAAATGCTCTTCTTGGCGATCTTTGGTTTGTTTGACAAACATGCCTTTCTTACCATAAACGACAAAGCTTGGTCGTTCTTTGATTCGGAAATAGCTTGATTTGATCGATACCTTTAAAGGGCCATAGAAGAAGTCCAGATCGAAATAATCGTTCATGCGATTCGGACCTAAAAGTTGGCGAACTTCTGAATGGTATGTCTCTGGTTCGCCGAAATAAGACAGCACTTGATCGATGGTATGACAAGCATGTCCATAAAGATAACTACTATTTAATGAGAATTCTTGTGTATTTTCTGGAATTTCGGGGCGATAATAGTCATAGTGCATTTCTACTTCAAGTAAATCCCCTAGAACGCCACTTTCAATAACTTTTTGGACAGTCAGAAAGTCAGAATCGTAGCGGCGATTTTGATAACATTGAATCAACAGTCCTTTTTCTGCAGCCAAAGCAAAAAGTTCTTGAGCTTGTGCATATGTTTCAGTAAAAGGTTTCTCTAGCAATACATTCTTTCCGTGAAGCAATGCATCCTTGGCAGTTTCAAAATGCAGATGGTTAGGAGTAGTCACAACGACTAATTGAATCGCTGGATCATCATAGATATCGTTGATATCTGTTGTGTAGGTCGTTCCAGGAAGTTTTGCCCAAGTATCGCGAATCACTCGGGAATAGATTGTTTTTACGTGGATTTTGTCGGATAATTTAGTAGCAAACGGCAAGTGATAGCGATTAGTGCTTTTTCCATTGCCAATATAAGCAATTGTTAGCATAGTTTAAAGCCCCCATTTTTCATGATAGTTCCATTATAGTCAAACAAACGATCAGATGGAAGCAAGAATCCTTCTCGCTGTCTATTTGTATGTCTCCTTAATTAACTAATGAAACAAAGCGCTTATCATTTTGAAACGAATAGGCTATGATTGATTCAAAAAGGAGAAAACGATGAGATGTCCTTTTTGTCAGATCGCAGCCAGACAGCTTCCTGCAACAATCATTTATGAAAATCAATGGACAATGGCGATTCTTCCTAAAAATCCCGCTGCAGACGGTCACCTCTTAGTTATACCGAAACAACATGTAACTTCTATTCTTGCTTGTGACGAAGAAATATGGATGCAAGTTACCAAGACAGCAAAAAAGGTGGCAACAGATTGCGTGAAATCTGGTAACTTTGAAGGTATCAATTTCTTAAGTGCCCATGGCGCTGCTGCCCAACAATCCGTCAATCATCTGCATATCCATTTGATTCCTCGAAAAGAAGGCGACGGCATCAATGCTTGGCCCGATTTTCATGACAGTAAAAAGTAAGAAGGTTATTAACGAGTCGTCAATTGAACAATGAAAGAGAGAATGATCAATGGATATTCAGTTAGAAAAAGTTACCTACCAAACATTACCGATAGCGTATCGGATACAAAAAGAAAGTTTTAAACAGTTGTTTGAACAGTATCAGGATACAGAAACCTCCCCTTATCTGGAAACGTATGAGAATTTCTCTAAAAAGTACCAACGAGAGAATAATTATTTCTATTTGATCCAAGCCGACGGATCAGCAGTAGGTTTTGTACGAATCGTTCTATCAGAAGCCCCGGCGCTGGTAGCTCGAGTGGCCCCCATCTGTATTTTGCCTGCTAATGAAAATCATGGGATTGGTAAAATGGCCATTCAGTTAGTCGAAGCTAAATTCTCGTCTATTAAGACATGGCAGCTAAGTACGATTTTGCAAGAAACCCGCCTACTTTCATTTTATCAAACACTCGGTTATCAGCTATCAGATCGTACGAGTCCGATTGTGACTGGTATGGATCGTGTATTTCTTACCAAACATATCCACTAAAACTCATTACTTATTATCTTTTCTCCCCATTACCTATGACAGAGTCTCTTAAAGAGCGACTGTCATAGGTAATCTTGTTTACATAATATTATACTGGTAAATAAAAAACACTTCTTGTTTCCTTGATACTTTTCGAGAGAAAGTTCAAACGAGTTTGACGAAAAGGTCTCATACAAGCGTTTTTTGGACCCACTCATTCGTTTTTCTCAACTAGCTTTTATCAGTTTCTTTCCTTATTTATGCAATTTATTTCCTAGTTCCTTTTCATCATCTTTCTATAATGTTGCTGATCTTATGTTATAATTAATTATGTATTTTAAAACTAGATAATTACTATAAGAGAAGGTGGATTTATGGAACAACATCAACCATCCTGGATAAAACTGCTTTTTTTCTTTTTGATTCTTATGGGAGCAGATCTTATGAAACAGGTTATCGTTCATCATTTCGCTTGGTTAGACGTGCTGCAATTAATGAATTTCCTAATATTTATTCTACTCTCCTTTTTCATTCGCCAGTTACCTTCTACCTTGCGAAAGATTCTGATTGGTACTTATCTTTTTATTATCGGTGGAATCATGTCTCTTTTATTTGGAAATCCCTTTGAACTTGCTTCATGGACACTCTACTTCGTGGGTGCGTTTTTTGGTACATTTTTGTGGGATCATTTTTGTCAACGATTTAGACTTCGTTGGTTTATTGATAAAATAATTCGTTAAAGGAGCGAATTTCGATGGATTGGCGCAATGATCGGATCAAAGCTTGTCAAAATGGAACAAATCCCATGTTAATGAAGGAATTATCGGGTGGTTTTGCGGTTTTTGGCGATACCCAATTTTTACCAGGCTACTGTGTGTTGTTACCTAAAAAATCAGTCGGAAGCCTAAATGATTTATCACTGGAAGAAAGACAAGAATTTCTCGTCTCGATGAGTGTTCTGGGTGATGCCATTTTAGCCGCCTGTTCACCACTGCGAGTCAATTACGATATTCTTGGCAACACGGATCAATTTCTTCATGCACACGTTTTTCCACGATATTCTTGGGAGACCGAAGAGCGTCGTTCAAAACCTGTTTGGCTATATCCAGCAACATATTGGACATGTCCGCAGAATACCTATGATGAAGAGAAACATCACCTCATACGTCAGCGAATCACGACTTCTTTGACTGAATCCGTTCCCGGTGATCAATGAGAGCTCTTGACCAGGAGCTTTTTTTGTTGATAAAAGAATTTTTCACAACTCTGATAGAAAACAGTTGAGACGTCCGTATAATAGACAAAGAGGTGAAAAAATGAACGATCATCAAATGATTCATTTGATCAAGAACAAAGATTATACCGGCTTGGAACAACTAATTGATAGCTACGGGTCAAGTATTCTTATGACCATCCATCGAATCTTACAAACCCCTCCTGAACAAAGTGAATGGTCAGATGTAGCAAATGAAGTATTTTATGAAATCTGGCAAAAAATCGAGGCCTATGATCCTGAGAAAAGTAGTTTTATCACTTGGATCTTGCTGATTACTCGAAGTCGCGGAATCGATCGCAAGCGTAAGTTAAATAAAGCATTTCAACAAGAAAGTATTGAAGAATATCAAGAGCTAGCTATTACGGAATCCCCGTTAAGTGAAGAAGAATTTCTGATTTGGCTCGAAGAGTTATCCCAAGTCGATCAACAAATTTTTCTTTTATATTATTTTTATCAAGAAAGTCCAGAAGAGATCGCGCAACAACTGGATTTGCAGATAACAGCTATTTATAATCACTTATCTCGCGGCAGAAAATTGTTGAAAAAGATTTGGAAAGAAAGGATGAATCGTGATGAATTTTAAACAGATCGTTGATTCAGAAAATCGTCGTCTCAGAAATGAAGTAACGCAAGATGAAAAAAATCGTCTTTTAGCTAATGGCAAAACATATATCTTTTTTCAAGAATTGATGACTGAAATTCAATCACTCTTAGATAAAGACGAAACAGTTCAAGGCTATCTCCCTCTCTCAACTTCAGGCAACCTTGCAATCAGTAATCAAGGGATAGCTGGTTTGTCTTATGCACGTACAGAAAGAGCAAAGCAATATGTCGCACAGTTCAATGATACTCGGAGTAATCGTCTATTTGTTTTTTCAGAAAAACGGATCCTTTTTCTTGTGATCATCGACTTTTTAGATGATCAAACCTATTTCAGTTACCCCTACTCCTCGATTCCGGCATTTTCTTTGAAGACGCGTAAACTGAATCGCTTTGAGAAACCAGAAGACGAGGAAATCATGTTTTGGGCTTACTTTGATTTTCAATCGGATAGCCATATTTTTAGTGATGTATTGACAAAGAAAGACTATCAACTGTTTCAACATTTCCATGACACGATTCCTGCACTCAAAAAAATTCCAATCACTGAAAAAATCCACCGTAAAAATCCCTTAGATTACATAATCAGTAATTGGCATTTCAATTATCGATTGATGATATTCGTCAATCTTTTACTAATTCTTTTAGCTATTGGGTTAGTCTTGGGGATCGTCTTTGGAATCGGGATTTTTAAAGACTGGTACTATCGTGATTTGATTGGGTTTGTTGATCAGAGATCATTTTTTGTCCGATATTTATGTTATAATAGTCAAAAATTAACGAGAGAAGGTCTACCTGTTTTATGAAAAGAAAGGTACTAGTCCCATTGCTGCTATCCTTGCTATTAAGCGGCTGTTCTGCAAACGTACCAGAAGAAGCAACCACATCTTCGAGCAGCCAAAAACAAATGCCTAGCGAAACCGTAGAATCATCGCAATCTTCTCTTTCAGATACAAAAACTGTTACGAGGGCTTCTGCTAGCGGGTCTACCAGTGAATCGGTATCAGAGACGGAGTCACCAAAGACTCCAGAAACAGCAAGCGCATATCCCTATCAAGTAGATATGTCACAACAATCCAATGTCCTGACAGTTTCTTTTGAAGGATTCAACGTTCCTGACACTGTTACTATTGATCAGAGCAAAGAGGAAGTTACTTTTGAAAGTTCTACACCCGATGATTCCGTGACTAGCCGCTACCGAGCAACAATCGCAACGGTTCCCACAAAAACAATTCGCGTTTTTAGTGTAGGAACGAATCAAATTCGTGAAGTCAAAGTGAATACACAAATCTCAATCGGTAAAATACTGGGTGGAACCCAAGATCGTAAAGACTACCATGGTACAATGTATTTGTTTTACAACCATGATGGTGGGCTTTCCCTAGCAACGCCGAACTATGCTGGCAACGTTCCTGCAGATCAGATGGATGTCATGCAGGAAGTTCTTCCCTAAATCACTTCAGAAGAACCTAACTTTCAGAACCTTAGCTTGACTACAATATTGCAGGAATAATCAAAAATTTGTTGTGGAGGAAAATCGATGAATCTCAAACGTTTTGTACAATTGTTTATTTGCTATTTCGTATCTATGGTGGTTGCTGTTTTACTGACCAACTTATTCAATATTTCAACTATGCCATTTTATTTGTTGGTGGCCTCTATTATTGGGTATATCACATTAACGATCCCGTTAGTAGTCATGACGATCAAGAAAAACAAATAGTTCCGAGAGTGGATTTATTGAAAGGAGCATCAGATGATTGGCAATGTTCGTTATCTACCAAGAAAGTTAAGAAAATGGTACATTCTCTATCTTATCTGTCTGATACTTATTTATGGCTGGTTGTTGTTTACTGATCAGTCAGCGGTACTTGCTGTCGCTATTCTTCTCGTTCTTTTTGCAATCGAACTTGCATTTATGTGGCATTCAGAAAATTCTTTTTTAGGCAGTGTTCTGGTTGCTTGTCTTCTTTATGGCATCTGGATGCTACCTTTCGTGCTTCGGTGATTAGTTTTCATTTATTCGTATCGAAAGTGAATCGGAGAAGCTAGCATAGAGAATTTTCTTAAAAAAATACCCAGAGAAAAGAGCAAGTCATGACGTTGTCATTGACGATAGGTCTTTGCAGTAATGCAAACACTGAGGGCTCTATTCCTTTGGGTATTTTTTGTTCAATTTAACTAATTTAACTTAGTGAGTGACAAACAATTATTGCTCTCGTTCAACAAGTCGGTAATAGACTTTTGCTGTGATAAGATATACCAACAGATAAATGACTGCGAAAAGAGCAACTGATACAACAGTCACACTGATCAGCAGATTGCGGTCGGTCAACCCGAAAAGCAAAAGCAGCTTGCGAATCATCGGAAACGCGAATGCAAGGTGGATGATCGCAGCTACCAATGGAAAAGAAAAAATCATCAATACTTGTTGTTGGATCACTTGCTTGACTTCTTTATGACTTAAGCCAACTTTCTGTAAGATCTCAAAACGTTCTTTATCTTCTATTCCTTCAGAGACTTGCTTGTAATAGATGATTAATGTAGCTGCCAAAATAAAGATCAGTCCAAAAATCAACCCTAAGAAAAAGAATCCTCCCGTAAACGTTTTGGTCTGTACTTGGAAGAGATCTTTTGATTCAATGCGTGCATTCGGATCAGCTGCTTGAAGGTCCTTTCGTATCTCTTTGCCCATTGTTTCTCGATCACTGGTTTCAGGCACTTGGAAGTCAAAAACAGTAGTGATCACTGGTTGTTGATAGATAAGGAATTCTTTTTCCTGATACCAACTAGTTAATTTCTCAGAAAGCCAAGTATCATCGACTACCACCACAAGTTGTTGAACGGGATTCTCCACTTGAGTAAAAGGTGGCAGCTCAGTTAGTGATCGAAGAGTGAACTGACTATGATCGATCGTCAGCTCTTTAGGCAACGCTTGATGGGTCCAAGTTTCTGGAAAGACCAACAATTCATCTTTTTCTGGTCCTTCTTTTCCTGTGATTCTTTGGTACTCCGTACTAGTAACAAATGTGAGAAAGACCGCTTTTTCTAAATTCTCGCTGTTATCTTCAAAAGTTGTTGAAGGAGTAAGTGTGTTTCCCTCAACCGTAAAAAGTAAGTCTTTAGTAGCAGTGACTTGTTTCCGGTTTTTGAGCGTTACTTTATTTTCAAGACTATCGATGGCTTGGTTCAATTGTTGCAGATTCGCCTCTGACTCGATCTGAAAGTCATAAGGAAATCGTGTTTCCACCACATTCTTCTGTCCGAAATAAAGACTAGCTGTTGTGGCAACAGTCACTAAAACCATTGTTGACAAAATACAAATACTTGCTAGACCTGCTGCATTTTGTTTCATTCGATAAAGCATCGTTGATACATTGATGAAATGGGTCGTCTGATAATAATAAGTGGATCGCTTTCTTAAAAACTGCAATGCTTTAATACTGCCAGAAATAAACAACAGATACGTGGCGATGATCACAAGAATCACAGCGACAAAAAAGAGTGCTAAGGCGCTGATGGGCGACTTGATTGTGACAGAAATCGTATACCCTACCGCTAAACAAATGATCCCTAGAAGGGCTAAAAAGCCTTTTGCTCGCGGCTCTTGTTCATTGCGCTTACTACCTTGCAGCAGTTCGATCGGCTTGGTTCGCCGGACTTGCAGCATATTGAATAGAAAAAGACAGCCATAAACCATCAAAAAGTAAAGGATCACAAGACCGATACTTTCTACAGAAAGTTCAAAGACGAAAGATTCTCCCACCTCTAGAATTCTTTTTAAAATCAAGAACCCCAATCGTGCAAACAAAAGACCTCCAACTAGCCCTGCGGCCAGACTGATGAGGCAGCTATAAAAAAGTTCCCAAAAGACCACTAACGCAATTTCTCGTTTCCCTAATCCTAGAACATTGTAAAGTCCAAATTCTTTTTTTCGTTGTTTGATCAAAAAGTTATTGGTGTAAAACGAAAAAATGGCGGCGAAAATCATTAAAATGATATTTCCTAGTCGAAACATAAAAATAGCACTTTGACTGCTTGGCAGTTTATTCATTCCTGGATTATTTACAATGATTTGTGTCATCATTATCACTGCAACTAGAAGACTCATGGACAGTAAAAAAGGAGTATAAGCTTTGGTGTTTTTTCGCAAATTGGAAAAGGCGATTTTTTGAAAGAACATTCCTTACTCCTCCCTTGCAAAGACAGCTGTCATGGTTTCCGAGATTGCTTCTAGAAAAGCGCTATTCGTTCGTTCTCCGCGATAAAGCTGATGGAAGACGTGACCGTCTTTGATGAATAATACTCGTTGCGCGCGGCTTGCAGCAATGGAACTATGAGTAACCATGATGATCGTTTGTCCATTCTGATTGATTTGCTGAAACAACGTCAGCAATTGATCGGAAGTTTTTGAATCTAGCGCCCCAGTTGGTTCATCTGCTAGTAAGAGATCCGGCTTTGTGATAATCGCGCGTGCGACAGCTACCCGTTGTTTCTGGCCGCCGGATAATTCATAGGGATAGTGTTGTAACAAGTCGGTAATTCCCAGTGTTCGCACTAATGGTTGCAGTCGTTGGTCCATTTGTTTGACCGGCACTTTCGATAAGACTAATGGTAATAAGATATTGTCTTTGACAGAAAAAGTATCCAATAAATTGAAATCTTGAAAAACAAAGCCCAAATGATCTCGGCGAAAACTTGCAGCGTCTTTTTCTTTGATGGTCGTCAAATCGATACCATTAAGCGCTAATTCTCCCGCTGTCGGTTGATCTAACGTGGCCATCAAGTTCAGTAGGGTGCTTTTTCCAGATCCTGATTCTCCCATAATGGCGACATATTCGCCTTCTTCTACTGAAAACGTGATATTCTTCAATGCTTCGACCGGCTGGCCGTTCAACTGACTTTGATACACTTTTTTTACTTGTTGAATGTTTAATAGTGGCATTGTTCTCTCCCCCTTCTTTTTTAGCATAAGCTGTTTAGAAGAAAAAAGCGACTTACAATAAAAAACGCAAACTTACAGTGTTGAAAGTTTGCGGTCAAATAAAATTTTTAGTGGGAAAATGGATCGTCACCGTAGTTCCCTTCCCTACTTCGGAGTCAATCGTTAGCTGACAGCCGATTTTTTCTGCTGCTTGCTGGCTCAAATATAATCCTAATCCGCTAGCACGCTGCTGAAAGCGTCCATTTTGTCCTGTATAACCTTTTTCAAAAACCCGCGGCAAATCTTCTTGACGAATACCGATCCCTGTGTCTTGAATCAAAAGACAATTGTTTTCGGTAAAAATCCGGATTCCGCCTTTTTCTGTATACTTCTTGATTGCTTGGTGAATGAGAGGTGCTAACACAATCGGTTCAAAAACAAAGTCATCATTTTTCAAGTTTTGTCGTAAATAATTCAGCATCATTTGCAAATAATCATTCACTTTAAATAGTTCTGCTTTGACTTCAGTGGGCGATAGGCCATCACTTTGCACTAACAAATCCATCGCTGCTAATGGTGTTTTGATCTGATGCAGCCATAATCCGAAGTCTTCGTAGATTTCTTCATTCTTCAAGACTGCTTGATACTCGGAGGCGGTTTTTTCTTTAGCTTGTCGTTTGATTAGCTGCTGGTATTCTTCTTCAATACTGTTTCGCGCAATCGGCAAGAAAGCCAAAGCTGCTTCAGTGATCATTTTCTTGGCTAATAAGTTTTGTAACTGACGTCTTTTTTGTAGATAACGCATATATTGCCAGACAGAGAAAATACCTAAAATCACTCCTGTGAAAATCACATAATCGATGAAGGGCTCTAAAGGAAGCTCATGGAGAAAGAACAAGCCTAAAAGACCGCTACTAAACAAAATTAAAAACAAATAGAACTTGCCGTAAAGCAAAAAATACTCTTTTAAGTTAATCATAGGCTTGTTCCTTTTCAATCAAATAGCCTTTGTTTTTCACTGTTTGAATCAAATCAGACAATCCAGTTTGACTTAATTTCTTTCGCAAGCGGGTCATGTTAACGGCTAATGTATTATTATCAATAAACTCTTCGCTATTCCAAAGCATTTCAATAATCGTTTCTTTGGGAACGATTTTCCCTTGCTGTTGCAAGAGTAAGGAAAGGATTCGAGATTCGTTTGGCGACAGCGGCAAAGATTCCGTTTTACTTTTCAGCAAATTTTCTATTGGATGAAAAGTGACATCTCCTAATGAAAACGTCTGGACTTGTTGATGGGTATATTGGTAGCTGCGGCGCAACAGCGCTTGGATCTTAGCCAAAACAAACGCCAAATCAAAAGGTTTTGTTAGGTAATCATCGGCTCCCATGTTCATTGCCATGATTTGATTCATTTGTTGATCCATTGAAGAAAGAAAAATGATTGGCACTTCAGAAATGTTACGAATTTCTTGGCACCAATGGTACCCGTTGTAATAAGGCAAAGAAATGTCCAAAAGAATCAAGTCGGGACTTACCGCACGAAATTCCTGCAAAATTTCAGCAAATTTTTTGGCGGGATAACACTCATATCCCCATTGTCTTAAATAATCAGCCAGTACTGAAACGATCGTAGCATCATCTTCTACAAGGTATATTTTTTGCATGATTCTCTCCTATCACTAAATTGGTGAAGCTATCACAGACAGTGTACCAGAAAATAAAAAGAAACGTCTAGTTGAGATAAATCATTCTAGACGTTTCTTTTTATTTACACTTTTTCATTCGACTCACTTTTTTTAAGTGCATTGCGGATTGATGGGACTTGCTTGATTTTCATTAGATCTAATAAGAAAGTAAATAGTGGGATCCCCACGATCAGACCCCAGATACCAAAGAGATGCTCACCCAGATATAAAACAATGAACGTATAGAACATGGGAATCTCTGTTTTATGGGACATCAGCCGCGGATTGAGAACATAGGACTCGAGAGCATGAACAAAAATAATGATTAATAAAACATAGACAACATCATTGAGTCCGCCAATCGTATAGGCAATAAAGGTTAATGGAATACAAGAAATGATGACTCCTGCTACTGGAATCAAGCTTAAGAAGAAAATCATCATGGCCAAACTTAACAGCTGAGGAAAGCCCATGACAGCTAAAGCAAGCACTGTGATCACTGTATTAACGATAGCAATCAATAGCTGGGTTTCGATCACACTTCCGAATGCGCGGGTAAATTTCCTTGCGAGATAGTAAACATCCTCAAAAAACCAGGAAGCACTCCCTTGCAAAAAGAGCTGAGAAAATGCCACTGTTTTTTTGTTGTCAATCATAAAGAAAAAACTCAATAAGAAAGAGATCAATACAGTCAAAGCCAATTCACCGAAGTTGTAAAGATAATTGATGACGACGACGACTCCATTTTGGATTTTTTGGACATAATCGCTTGTTTGCACCAAATGTAGCAAATACTCTAATAACTCATTTTTAGAGTCTGCTTTTTGATAAAAATCGGTCACTGACTTAACGAGTTGCGCGGATTGGTTCAAAAGAATCGGTGCATACTTGGTAATGACTAAGTAAACCAAAGCGACAACGATCAAGTACAACACGATTGAAAGAAGTTTGATTGACACATTCACTTTCTTGCGTATTAGCTGGACCAGTTTGTAAATCAAATAAGTAAAAATAAAGGTTAATAAAATAATAGTCATCATACTGCGAAGCAGAAATAAGATCCCGCAAAGAAAGATCAGCACTGTCCAACGTCTTAATGGAACATTGGCAACAAACCGATGGTAGTAATTCATGAACACGCTCCTTTTTTCAAGTCGTCAATCAACGACTGTTACTTCATTCCCCAATTAATCTAACCACTTTTTGAAGCAATTATCAACTCAAATCAATTAAGAAGACTATTGTGGGTAGAGTCATATGCTAAAGCAAAAGCAGCCTGCTGTCAGTGGCAACTGGACCAAGTATCGTGAATGAAGGACTGATGATTATTTTCAAAAGATAAATGCCTATTTTTTCGAAAAGTTTATGGTTGTTTTAAGGTTACTATGACACAATAGACCTTGACAGAATAATTTACAGTCTGTCTTAGCGGAAACTAAGGCAGACGCCTTTTTTATCAAAAACTGCCCTTTGTTCGGTTTGTATCGAACAAAGGGCAGTTTAAACGATTCTATATTTATTCTTATCAGTTGTTACTCCTAGACGAATTGTCTGCTTTCCTTAAAAGGACGCTCACTATGCGACTAGCTCACTATGACTAAAGAGACAATTCTTGACGAACTTCTCGAAGAATGGCATCAACGGTCAACCCATTTTCTTGTAGCAACTCATTTGCTTGATAACGGTCATGAAAGGCTTTATCTAAACCAAAATTGACAATTTTGATCGGAGATTTTCCTAAATAACTAGCGACAGCTTGTCCATAGCCTCCTTCAAGAAGGCCATCTTCAAGAGTGAGCAACAATTGATGTGTAGCAATTAAGCCAGACAATGTGTCAGTATCTAATCCAGAAATAAATCTAGGATTAATGACCGTAGGTGTGATCCCAAGCTCGGTTTCTATCATGGCAGCTGCTTTTTTTGCCAGGCCAAGAGCATTTCCTACACCAAGTAAGGCAACTTTGCTGCCCGCTTGAATGAGTTGATTTTTGTTTAGTTGACTGTAATCTGTTTGATCGACACGACCTGATTCTAACGGACCGACAGGAACGCGAATTGCCACTGGGTGTTGGGATTGGTCAATAGACCAATCCAGCATCGCTAAATATTCTTCCTTATTGGTCGGTGCAAGATAAACAAGATTCGGAATATGACTCAAAAATGGAATATCAAAGATCCCTAAATGACTTTCATCATTCATGCCATAAGCTGAAGCGCCATAAACTAAAATAGTTCCCGCCACATTGTTCAAAGACAAATCATGAGAGATTTGGTCAAAACTTCGTTGCATAAAGGTTGAAAAAACTGCCCAAACGGGTTTTGCTCCATTTTTTGCCAGACCGGCAGTCATGGTTGCAGCATGTTCCTCTGCGATCCCAACGTCAACAAATTGACTGCCGGCGATTTTTCGTTGTTCAGGGGTAAAAAGGATCATCGGCGTGCCAGCATTTACTGCAACGACTGTTGGATCCTGTGCCATTTTTTCTAAAAGATAATCGGTCGTTACCGTTGAATAAGTTTCTCCACCAGAATTTGCAAGATAATCCCCTGTTTCAAGACTAAATGGTCCACCAGCATGGAATTTCTCGCGATTTTCTTCGGCAAATTTGAAGCCTTTTCCTTTAACGGTCTGAATATGAAGGACAACAGGATGATTGCTGTCTTTCACTTGTTTGAATAGATGCATCAAGGCTGTCAGATCATTGCCATCAGCAAGATAATAGTAGTCAAACCCTAATGACTTAAAGAAATTGTTTTCCGCTTGACCATTCGTATCTCGCAATGCTCATAAGTTATTGTAGAGACCTCCGTGGTTTTCCGCAATCGACTGGTCGTTATCATTTACAATCACGATAGTGTTTGTTCCAGTCTCCGCGATATTGTTCAATCCTTCATAAGCCAGACCACCAGATAATGAGCCGTCACCAATGACCGCAATTACGTTCCCTTCTTCATTTTTTAAGTCTCGTGCTTTGGCAACCCCATTTGCTAAAGACAATGACGTGGATGTATGCCCCACTGTAAACAAGTCATGGTCACTTTCTTTTGGATTGGTATAACCAGAGACATCGCTATAATGCGCTGGATCCCAGAAGGCTTGACCTCGCCCAGTCAGCATTTTATGAATATAGGTTTGGTGAGAAACATCAAAAATCATTTTATCTCTTGGAGAATCAAAGACAGCGTGTAAAGCAACTGTCATTTCGACAACGCCCAAATTCGGTCCGTTATGTCCTCCATGATGGCTGATTTTTTCTAATAACACGGTTCTTGCTTCCTCACTAACTTGTTGTAGTTCTGCAACGGATAACTTCTTTAAATCTGCTGGATCTGTAATTGATTTTAATAACATCAAAAAACTCCCTTCTCTGTTTGATAGTATACTGCTTCACCTTCACTTTAAGTCAAGAAACTTTTGAAACTTTTTCACGAAAGTAAGCAACAGACAGGTAGAACACATGAACACAAAAAAGCCCACCCTTCAACTTGTCATGGTGATCTGTTTTATCAGCAGAAAAGTTGAAGGAGAGACTCTTTCAAAAGCATTCGTTATGAAACACGATCGTTTTCCAGCGTTAAATGGTGTAAGTCAAATCACTTGCAGGAGTTGGATAAGCAAAGATACGC
>SKEY01001493.1_pt1 | contig 29964 bp, 34 predicted proteins | sample 4843871 | NCBI WGS metagenome assembly SKEY01 (sample SAMN11008797, study PRJNA524170) | human gut metagenome | biome: Human fecal sample; material: Feces; isolation source: fecal sample from pouch patient p36 | host: Homo sapiens | place: Israel: Tel-Aviv | collected 2016-12-04 | reverse complement strand
GGAACACCTCCGCGCAACCGGAAAAATAAGGAAAATGCATGCAACTGCCTAAACCCGAAAAAAATACATGACTAAACACGAAACACCGACTTGACGAAATACAGAAGAGGGGCCTGCGGACCCTTCCGGCTGGCAAACCCCTGTTTCCTGGACGTCCGTCAGCGGGAAGTCGAGCGCGGCGAACGCGCCCAATACCAGGCTCGCGTCCCGGGCCCGCCCGACGGAATGGCCGACGATGCCCCTGTCCGCCAGGCCGGCCAGCAGACACACGTACGCCCATCCTCCGCCGACGCGGACATAGGTAAGATCGCCCGCCAGATGCGTGTGCGGGGCGTAGCCGTCGAACCCGCGGTCCAGCAGGTTCGCGAGCCTGGCCTCGTCGGCCCGCGTCCCGTGCGGTTCGGACCGTCCGCGCGCGTACGCGCCCGCATGCCCTGTTCGCGCATGATGTTGCCGATGCGTCTCCTGGACGCGGTGACACCCCTTCCTTTCCAGGGCGGCCTTGATCTTCCCGGCGCCGTGGCGTTCGCGGCCGTCGCGCCGGACCGCGCGCACGTCGCCGGCGATCGGATCCGCACGCTCCGTCCCGGGACGCCCGGTCATCCAGTAGCAGGTGGGGCGGGGAACGCCCGGTATCCCGCATCGCGCCGATATCGGGCAGCGGGCGGCGTTGGCCCGTATCACGCCTGCCTTCGTGCGAATACCGGCGCCGCTTGTTCTGAAACGTCCACCTCCATCTCCAACTGTCGGTCGCGCCTCCCCGGCTCGACCGGCTCGTTCCGCCCGGGCGTGCGGTTGTCCGCGGCCCGGGTGGAGCCGCTGTCGCGGATGCCTTGGACCCGGCGCCGCGGGGTCGATTGCGCGATGTCGTGCCCGGCCCTGATCTCCCGGGATGGCTTGCCGCTCTCGCACGACTGCGCGATCTGCCGTTTGAACGCCTCGCCGTGGTGGCGGGGATGTTTCGGGTCGGCCATCGTCGGCCTCCAATCCCACGTCATTCGTCCCTCATCGGACTGTCTAATACATTGTAGCCAATCCACGGATGGCTCGAGGCCGACCGCATGCCGCCACGCAAGCAGCGCCACACCGCCAAACGCGTGCACGACAGGCTCCGCGCGGAGACCGGCTACGACGGCGAGTGCACGATGACGCTGAGGTACGTGAGACGCTGGCGCGAGGCGAACCGGAGCGGTTTCGACGGGTACGGCGAGCTCGTCTGGGAGCCCGGCGTCGCGCAGATCGATTTCGGTGTGGCGAAGGCCCGCATCGTCGGCGAGCTCGTGGACGACCACTGCCTGGTCGTCACGTTCCCCCATTCGAACATGCGGTATGTGACGAGCCTGCCCGGGGAGAACGCGGAATGCCTGTGCCACGGGCTGGTCGAGGTGTTCGAGCACATCGGTGGAGTCCCGCCAGTGATCGTCATGGACAACGCCACCGGCGCGGGGCGCAGGAACGCGAGGGGCGAGGTGACGCTCGCCGCGGTGTTCGACGCGTTCCTCGCGCACCACCGCATCGACGCGAGGTTCTGCAACCCCTATTCCGGTTGGGAGAAAGGCGCGGTGGAGAACGCGGTCGGGTTCCTCCGCCGCAACCTCATGGTCCCGCCGCTGGAGGCCGAGACCCACACGCAGCTCGGACGGATCATGCTCGACAGATGCGACGCGCTGGCCGCCTCGTCGAGGCATTACCGCAGGGGCGCCGCCATCGGGGACGCGTTCGAGGAAGACCGCGCGGCGCTGATGCCGCTGCCCTCCACCACGTTCGACCCGATCAGATGGGAGAGTCGCAGGGCCGACAAGTACGGGCAGATCGACATCGATTCGAACCGGTTATACCCATGAGGAGGTCGAGACCCTGAAGTCCGCCGTCCCGATGGGTGTGGTCAACATCGTCGAGGGATCCATCCCGATCATCATGAACGATATCGTCCGTGGCATCGTCGCTGCCGGTTGCGGCGGCTGCGTCGAGGGTGCGCTCCTCATGGGACTCGCCAACGGCGACGGCGCCACCGTCCCGTTCGGCGGCTTCCTGATGCTGCCGACCATGGGTGCCAACTGGTGGGTCGGCATCGTGGCCATCGCCGCGAATATCGTCGTCACCGGCGTCGTATACGCGCTCATCAAGAAGAACATCCCGACCGAGGAACTTGATGCTGAGAAGAATGCTTCCGCAGAGGAAGAAGAGCTTGATCTGGACGACATCCAGGTCATGTGAGACAGGCCTCGGGAATATCAACCATATCGACATTCGAAAGGATTGAATTACCAATGAATCGTCAGATTTCGCTTTCACCGTCTTTGATGACGATGGATCTCGACCAGTTCAAGGAGCAGATCACATTCCTTAACGGGAAGGTGAACTCGTACCACATCGATGTGATGGACGGTCATTTCGTGCCGAACATCACGCTCTCGCCATGGTTTGTGGAACAGGTGCGTAAGATTTCGGATGTTCCGATGTCAGCGCATATGATGGTGACGGACGCGCCGTTCTGGGTGAACGAGCTCATCAAGGTCAAGTGCGATTACATCTGCTTCCCGTCGGAAGTGGCAAACGGTGTCGCGTTCAGCATGATCGACGACATCCATGCGGCCGGTCTGAAGGCCGGCGCGGTCCTCAACCCGGAGACCCCGGTCAGCGCCATCGAGCCGTACATCGACCTACTTGACAAAATAACCATCATGACCATCGATCCCGGTTTCGCGGGGCAGCGTTTCCTCGAATGCACCCTGAGGAAGATCGTCGAGCTTCGCAGAATGCGTGAGGAACACGGTTACGGGTATGAAATCGAGATGGACGGTTCCACCAACAAAGCCCATTGGAAGATGATTTCCGACGCCAATCCGGATGTGTACGTGATCGGCCGCAGCGGCTTGTTCGGCCTTACCGACAATATCGAGGATTCCTGGAACCAGATGGTCCGGGAATACGAGGAGTGCACAGGCTTCGCGTTCGATAACGGCATTTTCCAGAGCGTACGTTGATCGAGGACAGGCCACTGTACTGCACTCATCGTATTCCCGCAGACCGCACGAACATGCGATCTGAATCGTGACGGACCGATTTCGCGGACGGTCCGGCACGGTTCCTCTTCTAATTATCGAAGGACGCCAGACGAAATACCCGCGTCCTGCCCCCCATTCCCTCTTCGCCGGCATCGAAGAAACGATTCGATGTCACCTTACACAAAACTAAGGAAAAACCATGGCAACTTCATTTACTTTCACCGTTTCCGACCCGGCCGGCATCTATGCCCGGCCCGCAAGCCAGCTGGTCGCCAAGGCACAGGAATTCAATTCCGCGATCACCTTGCGCATGGACGACAGGTCCGTGGACGCAAAACGCATCCTCGGAGTCATGGGATTCGGCGCGAAACAGGGCGACTCCATCGAGGTAAGCGTCGATGGAGACGATGAGACGGCAGCCGCCACCGAACTCGAGCGTTTCGTCAAGGAGAATCTGTGATGAGAAAGATCGTCGGTGTTGGAGTCTCGGCCGGAATCGCCATCGGCATCGTGAAGATACTGTCAGCAAACGACCATGCGGTGGAACGTCGCGTGGTCGACGATTCACAGGAGGAAGTGGCACGTTTCCGGAAGGCGCAGGACGCCGCGTGCCAGCAGCTGAAAACGCTCCGTGATAAGACGGCCGCCGAATTCGGCGAGGGCAAGGCCGAGCTTTTCGACGCGCATCAGCTGATGCTGCGCGACCCGGATTACGTGGAAAGCATCGAATCCATGATCTCCGGCAACAAGGTGAACGCCGAATTCGCGGTGAACAGCACGGCGGAACAGTTCGCCGCGATGTTCGTGGCGATGGATAACTCCTACATGCAGGTCCGCGCCGTCGACATCAAGGACGTCTCCAAGCGCCTCCTAAACGTGCTCGAAGGTAAAACCACGGGCGAAGGCAATGACGACGGGGTTCCCCATATCGTCTTCGCCGACGATCTCGCCCCGAGCGAGACCGTCCAACTCGACAGGACGAAGGTGCTTGGATTCGTCACGGCCAAGGGATCGTCGAATTCTCATACCGCGATTCTGGCAAGGACCATGGGATTGCCGGCGATCATCGGCATCGGAGACGGTCTGGACGCCGAATACGACGGTAAGACCGCCATCGTCGATGGAACGACCGGAACGGTGTTCGTGGATCCGGATGAGGACGTGCTCTCCGAATACCAAGGAAAGAAACGGGAATACGAGGACCATCTGCGTCTGCTGCAGGAGTTGAAGGGCAAACCCAGCGAGACGAAGGACGGACAGAGGATTCGTCTATACGCCAATATCGGAAGGCCGTCCGATGTCACGGCGGTGCTTGCCAACGATGCGGAAGGGGTCGGATTGTTCCGGAGCGAGTTCCTGTATCTGGAAAGCGAGGACTATCCCACCGAGGAATTCCAGTTTGAGGCGTACCGTGATGTCGCGCAGAAGATGGGCGACCGTCTGGTTGTGATTCGCACACTGGACATCGGCGCGGACAAACAGGTCGGATATTTCGGTCTTGAGCATGAGGACAATCCCGCGTTGGGCTACCGCGCCATTCGCATATGCCTGACCCGTCAGGATATCTTCAAAGTGCAGCTCAGGGCCTTGCTGAGAGCGTCCGCATACGGCAACATCGCCATCATGCTGCCGATGATTACATCGGTACAGGAGGTGCGCGACGCGAAGGAGATCCTCGAATCCGTCAAAAATGACCTGCGTGCGGAGGGGGCCGCGTTCAACGAAGGCATCAAGGTCGGCATCATGATCGAGACTCCCGCCTCAGTGATTATGGCCGATAAGCTCGCCGCAGAAGTCGATTTCTTCTTCATAGGAACAAACGACCTAACGCAGTACACGCTCGCTTGTGACCGCCAGAACCCGAACCTCGGACGTTTCGCCGACACCCATTCGCCGGCAATTCTCCGCATGATCCGCATGGCTACGGAAGCGGCCCACGCGCATGGCATCTGGTGCGGCATCTGCGGCGAATTGGGCGCTGATCTCAACCTGACCGAGAAGTTCCTTGATATCGGTCTTGACGAACTGTCGGTGTCCCCGACCAGCGTGCTGCCTTTGAGAGAGGAGATTCGCAAGCATTAGCCATTGCCGCTTATGATTTGATTTTTCTCTGTTTCCTTTTTCCGACGAGGCGCGATTCGACACGGATCGTGCCTCATTCCGTATCATGGTGGCCCGCTTCACCGGATTGGCATGGAAAGCTTTGACGGCATAGCGAAGCGACAGCTCGTTCCGAATCCGCTCATGAGACCTTCAATAGTGTGGGAATCGGACAGAACCAGTGGATTGTGCCAGCGTCCGATAAAAAGCGACAAAATCATAAAAGGGAACGAGCGCGTATTTGTGCCACGTTTTGAAAAAGGGCTGGTGTCATTCGGCCATCAATTAGTGTCTTTTGGGTACAGGTATACCCTTCGCATGTGCATTCCCTCCGGAAAGAGCCATCCGAATCCGGTGCGGCGTCTTTCTCTGTGTTCGTCATCACGTTGCTTGTGGCGCAATACGTGAACTTCCCGATGCAGCGCAACATTACCTTCAAATCGCATGGCAACGCGTGGTTCCAAATTGCTTGGTATGTGGTGGTGTTTCGCGCTCATCATCAGCGTTTGAGGTTCCCTGATGAGCTTGTGTGGGCCGCTGCGCAGGCGATTCTTCCCGTCCATCGTGTATACGATATCCTCATCGCCGTGGTCGTCGTCGGCGTGCATAGCCCGTTACGACGATTTCGGGTATCTCGCCGCGGTTCTGTATCAATGTATCCCGCTCTCCGTGAGCATGAGGGAACCGCTCCTCCTATTGCCGAATTTGGATTGCTCCGGTTTAACAGTCGATGATGCGGCATATTTCGGAGAGTTTTTCCATGTCATGTTGCTGGTCGCTTCAGCGTTGAGATTTGCCGACGGTTTCCCGATTGGAACGCATTCCCTGACAGGACGTGGGCTATCCGTATACGTGTGTCATCACAATGAAGATTGTCGACACGACTCCAGGTGAGACTGGTCTGTTTTAAATCCCGTGCGTTGATATTATCCGAAGTCGAATATGGGGCTGACATGGGTGTGGGACGCATTTCAGGACGGAACGTTCTACCCTCTTTGAGAGAAATGGTATTCGTCGGATTCCCAGTGTTATGTTGCATAACCAATCTCGGAATAAAAATTAGAGGTTATCGGCGTTTCGTTTTGCATACACCTCCTATTTGTTCTATCTTAATAGATAAGTACAAGGTTGTACTTATTAAGGAGACTATCGAGAAAACAAGAAAAGACAATACTTGTCGTTTTGATTACAACGTTGTACATACCGCAAATCGACGAAAGGATTTGAAATGGTGGATAGATATAAGCCGAATGGCTCACAGCTGGTCATTGACAATGATTTTGAGATCGCACCGGTCAATAATCGCCTGTTCGGTTCCTTTATCGAGCATCTGGGGCGCTGCGTATATACTGGCATCTACGAGCCTGGACATCCAACCGCTGATGCTGATGGCTTCCGTCAAGATGTAATCGACTTGGTGAAAGAGCTCGGCGTCACGACCATCCGTTATCCCGGTGGAAATTTCGTCTCTGGATATCGTTGGGAAGATGGGGTCGGTGACAAGAAGAATCGTCCGCGTCGACTCGATCTTGCGTGGCATTCGACCGAGACCAATGAGTTTGGTCTGCATGAGATGTCGAAATGGCTTAAGAAGACCGGCGGCAACGAGTTGATGGAGGCGGTGAACCTCGGGACCCGTGGTTTGCAGGATGCTCTGAATCTGCTTGAATACGCCAATGTTCCTTCGGGTACGAAGCTATCGGAGGAACGCCGTAGGAACGGAGCGGACAAGCCATTTGACATTCGTATGTGGTGTCTTGGAAACGAGATGGATGGTCCTTGGCAAATCGGTCATAAAACCGCTGATGATTACGGGACTCTTGCCGCATCCGTCGCTGCTGGCATGCGCATGATTGATCCCAACGTTGAACTCGTGGTCTGTGGATCGTCCTCGCACGGTATGGATACCTTCGGTTCTTGGGAAGAAACGGTCTTGGAGAAGGCCTACGAAAATGTCAACTTCGTCTCCTGCCACGCCTATTACTTCCCTGAGCTTAAGACGGATGGGACTCGTGATATAGCTAGCTTCCTTGCATCTGGCGTGGATATGGATGGTTTCATTAAAGAATGCGCCGCCGCGATTGATGCAACCAAGGCAAGGCTTAAGTCGAAGCATGATGTCTACATCTCTTTCGACGAATGGAACGTCTGGTATCAGGAAGACGAGCCGAGCAAGACGCCTGAAGGAATTGGTAATTGGCCTGTGGCTCCGCGTCTTTTGGAAGACGTCTACTCAGTCACTGACGCCGTGGTCTTCGGAGATCTATTAATCACACTGCTCAAGAACGTTAATCGGGTGCACGCTGCAAGTTTGGCACAGCTCGTCAACGTGATTGCCCCAATCATGACCGAGCCGAATGGGCCAGCTTGGCGCCAGGCCACGTTCTACCCATTCTCCGTTACTGCCAAACTCGCCAAGGGAGGCACCGTCCTTGAGCCTAAGCTGACCTCTCCCACCTGTCCCACCGCCAAGTATGGGGAGGTCCCCGAAATCGATTCGGTTGCAGTCCGAGGCGCTGATGGTTCGATGAACGTCTTTGCCGTTAATCGTTCCCTCGACTCAGACGTGGATTTCGAGATTAAGCTGCCTGAAGGATTCGTTGCATCGACCATCGAGGCGAAGACTCTACATGACAGTGATCTCGATGCGAAGAACACCCTCACTGATCAGAATCGGGTCGTGCTCCATGACAATGACACGGCGAAACTCGATTCTCAGGGGAAGAATGCCAGCGTATCTCTCCCTCCAGTGAGCTGGACCGCATTGCACTTCGCATGATTAGTTTCTCTCTTCCATTTCCCTACGTCAGGAGGTCCCCGAGAAAAGAAAAACTCAACCAATAAAACCCACGCGAAAAGAAATGAGATTTCAAAGGAGCAACTCATGAAGAACATGAAGAAGGCAATTGCGGCACTGGCCGCAGGCGTGATGGCGCTTACTGTCGCAGCGTGCGGTGGCAGCAGCAACACCGCTAGTGAAATTCACAACGACAAGAAGGCCAATGATAGCGCCCAATGCTAGAACAAGGTCAAGAAACCAGGCGTGGAGAAGGTGACCGTATGGGCTTGGTACCCGGCCATTGAGAAGATTGTTGATCAGTTCAATGAAACTCACGATGACCTTCAAGTGTGTTGGACGAATGCCGGTCAGGGAAGCCCGGAGTATACCAAGTTCAACAATACGATTAAGGCAAAGACCGGTGCCGCGGATGTCATTCAGCTTGAATATGAGGCGATGCCTCAGTTCGTCGCTGGTGCGGAGAAGCATCTGGTTGATCTTAGCCAGTTCGGATTCAACAAGTATAAGTCCGATTACACCGATGGCGCTTGGGAAGGCGTCAGCATGGGTGGCGGAAAATCCGTGTACGGCGTTCCCGTCGATTTGGGCCCGTTCGTGATGTATGTCCGTCAGGACATCTTCGATAAGTACGGGGTGAAAGTCCCGACCACATGGGATGAATTCGCAGAAGCCGGCCGGCAGCTGAAGTCTGCTGGATATGATGGGTATCTAAGCGATTGGGCGCCGAACGGCACTGCCGTCAATTTGGCTCTGTTCGCCCAGAAGAATGAGAATGTCTACGACTATTCCGCTTCATCTCCGGATAAAGTAGGTATCAATTTCAACACCAAGGGCGTGCAAGACGTTCTGAAGTACTGGCAAGGCCTTGTTAAGGAAGGACTCGTCGACACTACCGATGCAAACACCACGGACTGGAACACCAACATGTTGTCCGGAAAGTACGCGGCATACGTACAGGCCTCTTGGCTGACCGGATACATTAAAGGCTTGGATGGCGCGAGCCAGGGCAAGTTCAAGGTCTACAAAGCTCCTGTATGGGATGACTCCACTCCTATGGTGAACCAAGGTGGTTCGGCTTGGGCTGTTACGGATCAGGCGAAGGACACCAAGGCGGCCTATGAAGTGGCTCGCGAACTCTTCGACTCTGATAAGGCTCAGGAAATCGGCACTACTGATGGTGGTCTGTTCCCGTCGTGGACCAAGAAGCTGAATTCCGACGGTTTCAAGAACATGAAGGAACCGTTCCTCGGCGACCAGAAGCTCAACGAGGTCAATATTCCGACTGCCGAAGGGTACAAGGGATACGCCTTCCTGCCGTTCCAAACTTATGCCTATGACGAACAGGTGAAGTCCTTCACTAAAATCGTCAAGGACGGTGGTGATATCTCCACTAACCTGAATGCTCTCGATACGACGTTGACGAACTACGCCAAGAAGCAGGGATTCACGGTTAAGTAATAATCCATCAATACGTGTGGCGGCGGGTAGCAGCATTATATCCGCTATCCGCCGCCACACTTTGGAAGGACATCACATGACTGCACAAAAAAAGAGTTCGGTGCCAAAGCCCCAAAAAGCCGGCCATAAAGAAGGACTATGGGGATGGTTCTTCACTGCTCCCTTCGGCCTGATATTTGTTATTTTCCTTGTTGTTCCCCTCGTATACGCTTTCTACGTATCTTTGTTCTCCTATTCTCAGGTATTTGGAGAACGTTTTACCGGGCTTGCTAACTACCAGCGTGTATTTACGGATCCGATTTTCCTCAAAGGCATGGGACGTGTGATCCTCTATACCGTTGTGATGGTTCCGATCCAACTTGGACTGGCTCTCATCTTCGCATTGCTGCTTGATACGCTCAAGAACAAGTTCGGTTCCATCTCAAGATTGCTCATCTTCCTCCCCTACGCCATTCCGGGTGTGATCGGTGCATTGATGTGGGGATTTATGTATTCGAAGAACATGGGACCGTTCACCTCCATCTTCGAGCTCTTCGGCCTGCAGGCACCGGCATTCCTGAGTCCCAATGGCATATTCGGAGCATTGGTCAATGTCGTCACCTGGCAATGGACGGGATACTACATGGTCATCCTCTATTCCGCTCTCCAATCGATTCCGACGGAGCTTTATGAATCTGCTCGAATCGATGGGGCGAGTGAGTTCCGCATTGCGACACGGATTAAAATACCAATGGTCTCCGGGTCGCTTGTCATGGTCACAATTTTCTCACTGATCGGTACCTTGCAGTTCTATACGGAACCTTCTATCTTGCGCAATCAGGCTCCGACCGTCATACAACCTGAATATACGCCGAATATGTACGCACAAGCCCTTGCCTTTAGCTATAACGACACGAATTATTCCGCGACGGTTTCCTTCGCGTTGGGACTTGTGGTCGTATTGTTCAGTGTCATCTTCATGCGTCTCACCAAGAAGCAGTCTGGATTGGGGGACTAAAAAATGTCTGCAACTACAGCAAGTAAAAAGAAGAACGCCGCTAAGTCGATTCAAGGATCCCCTCGCGTTTTCACGTTCGTGGTTCTTGGCCTAGCTTGCATCTATTTCCTTATGCCGGTGTGGTGGCTGGTTGTCGCTTCCACGAAAAGCAATTCTGGACTTTTCTTCGGGTCGCATGGATCAATGTGGTTCGACAAGAAGTTCGCGCTCTGGGACAACATCAAGCAGCTGTGCACTTACCAAGATGGTATCTATTGGAGATGGATAGGTAACTCCTTCCTGTATGCATTGGTTGGAGGCTTTGGAGCGACGGCCGTAGCCGTGATGGCTGGTTACGGATTCTCGAAGTTCCGTTTCCGTGGAAAGAACGCCTACTTCAATATCGTGCTCGGAGCATTGATGATTCCTTCCACCGCGCTTGTCATTCCGACCTTCCTCCTGATGAGCAAGATAGGTATGACCAATACCATTTGGGCAGTGCTGCTTCCTTCACTGCTGAACCCGATGGGTGTGTATTTGATGCGAATCTATTGCATGGAATCACTGCCAAACGAGATGCTTGAAGCGGCACGCGTCGATGGTGCTGGTGAGTTGCGCACCTTCGTACAAGTTTCTCTGCCGATTATGACTCCGGCGATTACGACCGTATTCCTTCTGTCTGTTGTCGGAGCTTGGAATAACTACTTCCTGCCGCAGGTGGTTCTTACGAACCCAAGGCTTTTCCCGATCACCGTGGGACTCACCCAGTGGCAGGTCAAGTCTCAGGCCGGAGCCGCTTCGGAACAGGTGTGGAATCTGGTAACATCAGGCGCCTTCATCTCTGTCATTCCTATGGTCCTGGCCTTCCTCTTCCTGCAGCGCTACTGGGTGGGAGGACTTACGGCAGGCTCCGTCAAGTCCTGACAGACCTTCTACAGCGCGCATAATAGGCCCAATGTATACTTCATTGGGCCTATTATTTTTTAAATAACAATTTTATCTTGCGAGAACAGTTCAAAGGAGAATATGATGCCTAAACATGTGACCATCTTAGATGTGGCACAGGAAGCGGGAGTCTCCTTCAAAACCGTTTCCAATGTCTTGAATGGCACGGGAAGCATGAAAGAGTCCACACGGATGCGGGTCGAAGAAGCTATCGACAAACTTGGTTATGTTGTCAATGCGTCCGCCCGTTCTCTCCGTAATGGAACAACCGGGCTGATCGGGTTATCCATTTTCAATTTCTCCCAACCGTTCGCGCCTTATCTTGCCGATCAGATAATCACCTATGCAAAGCAGCGTGGCTATGGAACCATAATTAACACTTATGGCAACGAGATTCCCGACGGTCTCGAAATATCAATGGGGAAGATCAGTCAGCTTGCAGCTGATGGGTGGATTGTGTTTGTTGACCATCCATTGGCGGATGGGGGAAGGATACTGTCCCAACCTTATCCATTGGTAATGGTGGGTGATTACAATGCTTATGGTGTTGTGGACCAAGTGACTATGCCCAATATAGAATCCATGCAATATGTCACTGGTAAATTATTGGATGACGGATACAAGAAAATAGCCCTTTTTGGCGCGGTTCCAGAAAACCTTTCTCCGGAAACATATCTTAAAGCCAGCGAAGGGACTAAGAGTTTGCGTATCCAAGGATATTTGCGCGCTTTTCTCGAGCGCGGTATTGAACCGGATGGTGAATTGATTTTTCCTACCGGTCTTATGATGTCTGAGGCGGGTATCCGGACTGCGAGGAAGATGCTTAGTCGGGGGCTGATTCCGGATGCGGTAATCTGCCTTAATGACGCTTTGGCGCTCGGAGCTTTGCATGAACTTCAGTTGCACGGAATATCTGTCCCAGAGGAAGTGCAGTTAATTGGATTCGATAATGTGCCGGAATCAAAGCTTTCCAATCCTGCAATCACTACTATTGATCCGCATGTACAAGACTATGCGAGACATGCTGTCGATATGCTGATTGATCGCATCCATGGAGATGGGCAGCCAGCTCGAATCTACACTTCGGAGTTTGAACTGATTCAGCGTGAGACAACCCGTCTGCAGGCTTGAGAACGACTTGCTTTTGGCTGGTGCCTTTTAAAAGTGGACACATGGGTCTTCGTCTATCGAATTTAGTGTAACGGTATAGCGGGGAGAAGTTGATGGCTTTGTGCTGGACTGGTCGTCGATCCCGTCGTATCAATCAGACCATGAACTTCAGTTTCCCTGCCTATCTACGATCATATTCGAATTCCGTTTTGGCTCTCCTACTCCTGTATCGTGCTCCTGCTGGTTAGCTGAGTGCTGTGGAGGTAATCAGTGGCGTTGCATTCGTATTTGATGTACAGGCCCATGGATCCTATTGTGTTGCTCCCTGCCATATCCGAATTAAATGGTTGGACGGCATGGCGGAATGGTCGGATGGTGACGGGGAAGCGACGTGCCTTGGAATGTTGTTCCCGCCGTCAATGCCTGATGGATGGCGAATGCTCTTCCAGCATGTAGAGTCGTTCGGAGTTCGCGTACGACAGCATTCCGATTTCCCGGCATGCCTCACGGACGTCCAGGAATCCCTCCTCGACACGCTTCGTGTAGACGTCTCCCACCGCCGTGCGCCAGACCGAGGCCTCGAGCGCGTGGGTCTCCGGAACCCCGATGCCGTCCGATCCGTAAAGAAGCCTCGCCGGCGGACACCATTCGAGTGCCCGCTCTATGACGTCCCGTGTCCGTGGTCCCGCGTGGAGCATCGTCAGGCTGAGATTGTATGTGATCAAATAAAGGTGTTCAGCGTCGGCACTTGTTTCTGTACACCTTGAGCGTTCAATTTGAACATTGCAGGCGGTGATGGTGTCGGTGGAATGAGAACACCGGCACCGTCCGGTTCCTTGGTAGATTCCCGAGTGCTTAACAACCAGTCGATGGTTCTCGGGAGGAAAGGAAATGACGACACCGGTGTGTGCCCGACAGCGTATCAGGCAACTCGACCGCCGAGGCCTGAGCCACAAGGAGATATCACGAAAGCTCGGCGTATCACGCACGACCGTGGTCAAGTACGCCAACCACGGGGATTATTCACCCAAGCCATCGAATACCGCCCGACCAGGCAGGTCGCTGGTCGATGACGGGTACGCGGCCATCGTGGATGGCTGGCCGGCCGCCGATCTGCGCATGCCCGTCAAGCAACGCCATACCGCGACCCGCGTGTACGAGAGGCTCGTGGCCGAGTGCGGGTTCACGGACTCGTATTCGTCGGTGCAGCGCTGGGTCAAGCGTTGGAGGCAGGAACATCGAGCCCGGTCGGACGGTTGCGCCGAGCTGGAGTGGGCCCCTGGCAGCGCGCAGGTCGATTTCGGCCAGGCCAGGGCCGTGGTCGCGGGTGTGGAACGGGTCGTGCATTTCCTGGCGGTGTCGTTCCCGTATTCGAACATGCGTTGGGTGGCGGCATTGCCGGGTGAGACCGCGGAATGCGTGTGCCAGGGACTGCCGGGGGTATTCGATAGGACGGGCATGACGCCCAGGGTGGTGGTGTTCGACAACGCCACCGGCGTGGGCCACCGCAACGCCGACGGCACGGCCGCCCGGACCCGTCTGTTCTCCCTGTTCTGCGCGCGCTACGGGTTCGAACCCCGATTCTGCAACCCGTATTCCGGTCATGAGAAGGGCGGCGTGGAGAACGCGGTCGGCTTCGTGAGGCGCAACCTGATGGTGCCGATGCCGTCGGCCGAGAGCTTCCAGGCGCTGACCCGCGTATGGCTCGACGCGTGCGAACGCATCGCCGGATCGGACCATTACCGGCATGGCGTCCCGGTGCGGGAGCTGTTCGAAGCGGAAGGACCACATGCTGCCCTTGCCCGGCGTCCGCTTCGACCCGTGCGACTGGAGGAGCGTGAAGGCCGACAAGACCGGCTCCGTCGTCATCGATGCGAACCGGTATCTGGCCGGCCCGAAATGGCGCTCGATGCGTTTGCAGGCCGGGGTGCGCGTCTTCGAGATCGAGCTTCGCGATCCTGATGGCGGGCACATCGTCACGTTGGAACGCGTGTGGGGAAAATCGGCGAGGACCCAGGTGGATCCGTCGAGCCTGCTCGCGATCATCGCGCGCAAGCCGCGCATATGGGGCGAAAGCCCGATCAGGAACGATTTCCCCGATGCCGTGCGTTCCCTGCTCGACCGCATGGACGGACGTGCGCGGGCCAACCTGCTCGATGGCATCCGCGTCGTGGCCGCCGAATGCGGGTTCGCCGCCACCGTCAAAGCGGTGGGGACCATCATCGATGCCGGACGGACCATCGACCGGGCCGCAATCGCCACATGCGCCCGACGCGTCCTCGAGGGCAAGGGCTCCTCGGGCGGCCAGGATCCGGAACACTACGACAAATACATGGAGGGACAGGCATGAGCACACACGACGACCAACCGCGCAAGCGCGGTGGCAGAGTAGTCGACAAAGCCACACCCGAACAGGTCATGGCCTTGGCGCGCAACCTGCCGTTGACGCACAGCGTGCTCGGGAAGGCCATCGAGAACGCAACCCCGGGCCAGCTCGGCTTTCTCACCAACCTGTTCGAGGTCGAGAACGCCAGCCGGGCCGAATCCAAACGGCGGCGGCTGCCCGGACAGGCCGGCTTCCCCCAGAACAAGACGCTTGACGGCTATGACTGGAGCATGGCCTCGTTCCCCGCCGACTGGGGACGCGAGCAGCTGGAAAGCCTGGAATTCGTCGAACGGGCCGAGGATCTCGTGCTTTACAGCGACGTGGGCTGAGGCAAGACCCACCTGGCCATCGCGATCGGCGTGCTCGCCTGCCAACGCATGATTCCCGTCAGGTTCTTCACCGCCTCGAGCCTGGTCATCATCGACGAGCTCGGCTACCTGCCCATCGACATCGACGGGGCCAGGCTCTTGTTCCAGGTCATCGCGGACAGCTACGAGACCCGCAGCGTCATCTTCACCTCGAACCTCGAGTCCGGCAGATGGGGTGATGTGTTCGGAGACGGGGACATGGCCGCCGCGGTCTTCGACCGCATCGTCCATCATGGCAGGATCATCCGCTTCCATGGCGAATCCTACCGGAACAGACACTCTCTCATGAAATAAGCCAACCAGACAAACAACAAAGAACCAGCCGCCGACGGCGTTCAAGTTGAACGCCGAAGGTGTTCAGATTAAGTGCTGAAAGCGTCCACCTCGATTTGACGAAATACAGCCCATCGGAGAGCGGCCCAAGTGCGTGGACTCCAGGAGGGAATTCGGCCACTTCGAGTCGGACACGGTGGTCGGCTCCGCCCCGTCGAAACGGTGCATCGACACGCAGGTCGAGCGCAGGAGCCGCAGGCTGTTCGCTCGTCTCATCGATGACAAGAGCGCGTCGGCCACGGCCAGGGCCGAGTACGAGATATTCAAGGACATCCCGCCGGCGGCGCGCGTCGACCGCACGTGGGACAACGGCACGGAGGCGAGCCTGCACACGCTGGTGGACGAGGCGCTGGGCATGCTCACGTACTTCGCCGACCCGTACTCCAGCTGGCAGCGCGACAGCAACGAGAACAGGAACGGCGGAATCCGTCGCTATCTGCCCAAGGGAACCGGATTCGAGGACCTGGCCCAGGAGGATCTTGATGCGATCGTCGGGGAGATCAACGACACCCCGATGAAGCTCCTTGGCTACAAAACGCCCAACGAGGTGTGGGACGAGGAGATCGCCAAACTACAATCAAAGACAACCGACCTGGAAACGGGTGTTGCACTTACAAATTGAATCCAGCAACGGGAAAGCTGCGCGCCGCCCCTACTTTGATGCCGAGCCTGCGGAATAGCTGCCCGACATCAGAATTGATGCCGGACAGCTGCGGACGCTTCATGCCGACGGCAAACGTGAACGATGCTATCATATCGGCGCTCCGACTGTTTCGCCGATATGGAGCAACGTAAGCAGTGGCCACCCACCATTTATGGATTCGGCATGTGAGGACAGGGATGTTTATCTATTCAGACTGAATGCTCCATGTTCTTGAGTTCGGCGCGCATTGCCTTGCGGACAGAGCTCCGAGACTGCGGATCTCTAAGCATTTCCTGGTATGTTCTGCCGCCTTGGCGTTCCGCGCGCAGCCATTTCATGCAGTCCATTCCGGCTTCGCGAATGGAGTCCGCGGCATCGTTAGCCGCTGATTCCTCGCACCATTCCTCGACCAGATCGGCTTCCTCGTAGAAGGGCGCCGTAGCCTCGTTGAATGCGAATGTGGGGACCACGACCCTTGACGAGTAATGCACCCACCGTTGGAACAATAGGTTGATGCCGATTGTCGACAGGGATGCGATTCTGTCAGCCGTTTCCAATTGTTCCGGCGACACGGTGTATAGATTGCCGAACTCGATGGCATGGTCGTGGTGTTTCGGATTATCGTTTTCCTCAAGTTCCGGAAGCGGCATGAGATCAAAATAGCCTCCGGTCCATTCGTCGATGGTCAGCGCCCTACGGCGCGAGACCTTTGCCACGAGTATCGAATCCTTCAGGTTGACGCCATCCTTCCGCATGGAGCAGGGGTGTTGCAGAATGGCGACGCTTCTTTGTCTTTCGCCTCCTTTGCCGTTGGGAATGGGGACGTGGTCGAAGACGTCTCCGATGAGATAGGGGCGGAACGGCGAGATTTCCTCTGCGCCACGGGCAAGGTAGAGTTCGTCGGGGTCGAGTCGTTCACCGTTTCTTGGGAATTCGAGCTTGTTCACGGCTATCGTTCCTTTTTAACAATGGAGAAGTTGCCGTCGGCAGCGGTCACCACATCGAACTCGCTACGGTAATGTTCACGCCATTGCGGGTCGAATTCGTCCAGCAGACGTTCTGGGTCGGTTTGTCCACTGGCATAGTCGAATACGAGATCGGTGCGGTCGGCGACATACAGGTCGATGGGGGTGACTGGCGCGCCGGGCAACGGCATCTCGAACCAGGATGCGATCTCATCGACCATGAAGTGGTTCGTGATTAAATCGCACACAGCGAGAAGACTCGCAAGACTCCTTCTGTTGTCACCGGAAGAGGAGCCGCCATGTCTCCATTTCCTGATGGCGGGCACGCTCACATGCACCATACGCGCTATATCATGCCATGAGAATCCAAGTTCGGAAAGCTCTTCGAGCAGGTTCCCGACGCTTTTCCTGCCCATCTCGGCGATTTTCTTCCTCCATTCGATATCGAGGGATCTCCTGTGTAGGTCGTCGTATTCCGCTTCGAGGGCGCGTGCCATGCTACGCCCGCCTCCGATCACATCAGTGAGACCGGCCATGGATTGTCCGGTTCCCAAGTCCAGGGAACTGGACACCGTTCCTTCGGCGGTTTCCGTCATATCTCGCTCGTTCTCCTTGATGATGGTATCAGCCACGGCGAAGCACCTCGTTCCTGAGTTTGTCGGTAATCAATCCCTCGAATATGGAGCGTACCGGACCATGCAGCCTGTCTGCAGTCGCGAGGATCTGAGCTGGCACGAATGCCGGAATATCCTCCGGCTGCCAATAGCTGTCGATGTCCAGCTTGAACAATGGCCCCGGCGCCGGAAGAGGTCGTCGAAGCTGCGGAGTCGAACCGACAACGTAGGTATCCTGTGCGCCGTACCGAAGCACCAACCTGGTCGCGTCTCCGCCGGAAAACGCCGAGGTGCCCTCGTTCCCGATGGGCAGCAGTCCCTGACCGATTTCCATGTCGTGGGGGCCGAGCAAAGAACCATCGACCCACTCATTCCATTCAGGGATACCGGACTCATCATTCGAAGGTACGCGAATCTCATCAATATATCTAAGGCCGATACGCATGACACCATCCGGAACTATCGCATCGGCAAGCGCCGTCAGGGCCCTCTCTAAGAGCAGACGTATATCCCCGTATCGGCGATATTTCGTCGTTTCCACGGAAACGGAGTCCGGCCTCACCGTGACGACGGTTCTTCTGTCTCGGCTGGACCATCGCAGTACCCTCGTCTGCGAGACTTGGGGTTGAGCCATGGAACCGTCCGGAGCGGTGGGGAAGGAGAAGCTTTGCTCCAAATCCTCGTTCCTGATCGGAAGCGTTTCCTTGACCGCTTCGGAAATCATTCTGGACTGTTTTTCATCCAACGGTCCATGCGTGGTGTGCTTGATTTCGGCCACCATGAGCACTATGGGCGCATTTGGGTAAATCTCTTCTGCCATGTTAGCAATCATAACAATTCTGTAACCAAAACTGTAACCATTTCTCAAACTGAAAAACATGTCATTTTGTCATTTGGCAGGCAGGCTCGTTGTCTGAACCATTAATCACGGTGGTAGAACGGCAGATATCGTGCGGTACGGCGCGATCCTTTCGTGGCGGGATCCAGGAAGATGAGGCCGGCATCGACCGCGGCCGCGATGACTTGTGAGGTCACCGCCGTCTTCGACTTGGGAAGTCCGAAGCGTTCCCTGAGCGAGGAATTGGTAAGGAATTCTCCCTTGGCTGCTTGAAGGCAACAATGTAGGTATGCGGCGTTGATACGCTCTTTCATGCCCATGTTTTCGAAACGTCCCTTGCGTAGCTCGCGGTGGTGCTGCGTGTCCTGACAATGAATTCCGGCGCGTCGGTCTGTTGTTTCTCGATGTTCTCCAGAGCTCGGTCGATGCCGCCATGCTCCATGAAGTCCTGATGCACACAGGCGTTGGCGACGATCTCGCGAATTGTGACGAGTGAGAAATCACGGTGTTCGTCGCGCAGTCCGCCCGCGAAATCCTCGTTCACTGGAAGTAACGCGCTAATCTGGTCGATGACGTCATCGAACACCACGGCGTATCCCTTGCTGTATGCACGGTCGAACACCATGTTTGTTATGGACGTTCCGCGCAGCCTCATGACGCGTATCGTGTGATGTTCGACATCCGGGAAATCGTTGAGCGAGCGTGCCAAGGTAATGGCTCCCAGTCTGCGTATGCAGAACAATGAAGCGTCGAAGGCCGTGCGTTCCACGAAATGCATCCTGAGGAAATCCCTGATTTGCGTTTCCTCTCCTGACATGCGCGATCCGATAAGCTCGTAGTGTCTTTCCACGGCCAGCAGCAGTTTGATTTCGTCCCAGGAATGGGTGCCGGGCTCATTTTCGTCCAGATAACTCGGTGCGCCTTCGTTGAGCAGTTCCCTGAGCCGTTCGGGGCTCATGGGCTCGAGGGATTCGCCGCTGCGCATCCAGTACTGTCCCTCGTAGGATGTCGGATGGCCGATGATTGAACGGGGGATATGGAGGATAAGCACACGCTTGTCGTCGATTTGCAGTGTTTCGAATGTGCGTCGTAGCCCAATACGGTTGTAGATATCGCGTTCCATCTTGGCGGGATCTGGGAAGGCCTGTGTGTCAACGATTCGTTTGTCGTCGGACACGCCGAATACCATTGTGCCGCCGCCTTCGCAGCTCAGCGCGCAGCAGTAACGCATCAACTTGGTGGAATCAAATTGCGTCGTTGCGCTCTTGAATTTCAACTGTCTTGATTCGTTCTCGGCTAGGTATTGCCTGAGCCTATCGATGTCTCCGGTCATTACAGTCCTTTTGCCTTAAATAAACAAACCGCGGAAAATCAACGTTTTCTACCTCATTATCCTGTAGATGAGGGCACCGGCTTAAATAAAACCTCTGCGTTGATAGTCGGAGCGGAGAAGCAAGCCCAATATCGAATCCATTGTCCAATAACAAAATGATGCTTGGGAGCATGGGGCGGGGCGCACTCCTTGATATTTTTTGTGGACCAATGGCGCTGTCTTCGGATGGCGCATTGACATTGCCTTAAATAAACTTTCCTTGGAAAATAAGGGTTTTGATGAGATGGAGGTATTGCATCGGCCTATTGGCTTAAATAAAAAATCCCACGGAACAGAAGACAAAAGAAAACTGCGGATGTATCAAACTGAAGTGGCCCGATGCCGACATCTCCGCAGGCCTTCCGTCTGGGTGGAACGTCGGGCCGAGCGAACCGGAATCGTGCGACGGATGCACATGAACGCAGTTGGATGTCTATTCCTTATATATAAGTTCGCTGACTGGAGGATGAGACGACGAACGTCTCTGCATGATGTCATGCAAATCATTAAGTGTTGCATCTGAACTACATGCAACACTTAATAAATCGGATTGAGATTCAGGAAACGCATTAAGGTGCATTTCAAAAACGGAGGTTTCTGGAAACGAAAAGCTGATCGGCAGCTATGTCCACGACACTCCGATAGAAAACGTTCCAAAACCCGTCCCGTAATCAACGCCCCGGAGGTTTGCGTCCATACCATCCTCAGATCAGGCGGGGCGTGTGGGGGTATTGGCAAGGTGCCGTTCACACGGTGAACCGACAGTGAATGCGCGGTTACGATACCGTGGTATGCATACGAGAAACAGAACCGCCGCTGTCGTTACCGCAACCGTCATACTGTGCTGCATAGTGCCGATGATTGGCGTCGCATTGCGTAATTCGACGATTGCGACGGCGCGTGAGACCAGCGTGCTGCAGACGCTTGCCGCTTGGCCGGAATACCTGCAGGACTGTTCGACGGTGCTGGCATATCTGTTTTCCACGGTCGGCTGTATTGCATTGGTCGCCGTGCTGGTCGTGATTGACCTGCGCATCACTGGCAGCGCCCGGATTGTTTGCCGTGATGTCATCGTTTCGGCGACTCCGATCGTGTATGTGACCGGTGTGAAATGGCTGGTGGAGCGGCCGCGCCCGATCACCGCCATCGGCAGTGGGCTGCTGCCGGGCGATCCCAGCTTTCCGAGCGGCCATACGGCGGCTGCGGTGATCGTATCGGTCATGATGATTCTCACCGTTCGTAATCTGGCCCGTAAACGCTTCCCGGATACGGAGGCGAGCAAAAGGCGAGTGCTGCTTCGCAGAGCGGTGATTGGTGCTGTGGCGCTTGTCGGTGCCGTGGCATGCTCGCGATTGTTGCTTGGATTGCATTATCCGACGGATGTGATGATTTCGGCCACGATCTGCCCGCTGATTTCATACGCCGTGTGGTGCGTGTGGCGGATAGGTGCGCGCCGAGCTTGAAAACCCGACACGTATTGCATAGTAAGGGGCATGTGGGTGGACAGATTATGCTCGGATGAAGAACATGATCGACCTGGTGGCGAAGAACTTCAAGAAGATCGTGCTGGTATACAACGGCGCGAACGCATTCGAACTGAACTTCGTAGGACTATCCGCAGATCAAGTCCGTGCTATGGGCCCTGCATCCCGGTCAGGCCGGCTTCGAAGCGCTCGGAAGTGCTCACCGGCAAGACCGATTCAGCCGGCCGATCCGATGCCGGTATGGAAGGTCGCCATGATCGCGGCCGACGCGGTGCTGGGCGTGCTGCTGGCGGTCCTCGAAGTCATCGCCATCAAGCGATTCATCGATCGACGGAAGAAAGCGATCGCCGAATAGCCGAACATGCGAAACCAATCGCAATACTTTTGATTCCATAACTGAACACTGCCCCGGACGGCGTTCGCTCAAAGTAAGCGGACGCCGTCCTTTGCTATCGCCGGCGTACGGCGTCCTGCCGTGCGCAACAGAAGAACAGCCGATTGTGCCAGCAAAACGACAGGTTGTGTAATACGGGCCCATGGGCGGGCCGAAGACTGGTTCAATCAAACTAGCAGCGAAATCTCACATGCGGTGCAGCGGTGGGAAATCGCATAACGAACAGCGCAGGCCGAGGATGGGCCCAGCGGGTTCCGCAAACTACTGTGAGGGAGAACCCATGGAACTTGAAGATCTTTCGATCGTTGAAAAGGCGGCGATGCTGTCCGGCGGATCCGAATGGGATTCGCGCGGCAACGATCGCGCCGACATTCCCGGCTTCGTCATGAGCGACGGCCCACACGGCGTGCGCAGGCAGCTTGGCGAAGGCGACCACCTCGGCATCGGCTCATCCAAGCCGGCCACCTGCTTCCCGACCGCCTGCACCGTGGCCAACACCTGGGATCCGGCGCTCGCCGAAGAGATGGGCGAGGCGCTCGGCAAGGAAGCTCACGATCTCGACGTGAACGTGTTGCTTGGACCGGGCATGAACATCAAACGCAACCCGCTGTGCGGACGCAACTTCGAGTACTATTCGGAAGATCCGATCGTCGCCGGCCGTATGGCCGCCGGCCTCATTCGCGGCATCCAGAGCAACGGCGTCTCCGCATGCCCGAAGCATTTCGCGGTCAACAGCCAGGAGCTGCGCCGCCAGGCCAGCAACTCCGTGGTGGACGAACGTACCATGCGCGAATTGTATCTGACCGGTTTTGAAATCGCCGTGCGCGAGGCCAAGCCGATGAGCATCATGACCTCCTACAACGAGGTCAACGGCGTCTACGCCCACGAAAACAAGCATCTGCTGCAGGAGATGCTGCGCGACGAATGGGGCTTCGACGGCATGGTCGTCTCCGATTGGGGCGGCTCCAACTCCGCGGTCGCCGCCGTCAAAGCCGGCGGCTCGCTGGAAATGCCGTCGCCAGGTTTCACCTCCGTGCGCGAGCTGGAAGGCGCGGTCAAAGCGGGCACGCTCGCCGAGGCGGACATCAACAAGCGTGCCGCGGAAGTCGCCAAAATCGCGGCGGCGACCAAGCTCGTCGGCGTCGGCCGCGACGATCTGCTGTCGGACGATATCGCGAAGGCGCACCATGATATCGCCAGAACGGTCGCGGAACATTCCAGCGTGCTGCTGAAGAACGACGCCGCCACGCTGCCGCTCAAGCCGGGCACTCGCGTGGCCGTCATCGGAGATATGGCCGCGACCGCACGCTATCAGGGTTCCGGCTCATCCAAGGTGAACGCCACCAAGGAGGAGAACATCCTCGACGAGGTCAAGAACGCCGAAGGACTGGTATTGGCCGGCTACGAGCAGGGCTACGACCGCCAAGGCAAGCCGGATGAGGTGCTGCTGAACGACGCCGTCGCGCTCGCCAAGAAGGACACCGTGGATGTGGTGCTGGCCGTCGTCGGTCTCGACGAACGCAGCGAATCCGAAGGCCTCGACCGATCCACCATGGCGATTCCGCAGGTGCAGAACGATCTCGTAACGGCGTTGGCGAAGACCGGCAAGCCGGTGGTGATCGTGCTCGTCGCCGGTTCCCCGGTGGAATTGCCGTGGTTCAACGATGTTGCGGCCATGTTGTACGTAGGATTGTCCGGCCAGGCCGGCGCGTCCGCCACCGTGCGCGCGCTGACCGGCGAAGTCAACCCATCCGGACATTTGGCCGAAACCTGGCCGATGCAATACGAGGATTGCCCGAGCTCCGGCTGGTATCCGGCCATCGGACGTGACGCGATCTACCGCGAGGGCCCGTTCGTCGGCTACCGCTATTACGAGACCGTGGGCGTGCCCGTACGTTTCCCGTTCGGCTACGGTCTGAGCTACTCCACGTTCACGTACAGCGCGATCACCGCCACCGCGACCGGCGTGGATTTCGTCGTCACCAATGATTCCGATGTCGCCGGCTCCACCGTGGCCCAGTTGTATGTGCGCGCGCCGCAGGGCGGCGTGCTCCATCCCGACCGCGAGCTGAAGGGCTTCATCAAGGTCGAGCTGGCAGCGCATGAAAGCAAGAGCGTGCACATCGATTTCGACCGCTACACGTTCCGCCATTTCGATGTTGCCGCCAATGCATGGAAGACGGAAAGCGGCGAATGGACGCTGCTGGTCGGCGACAATGCGGAGCATTTGCCGCTTGCGATTCCTCACACCGTGGCCGGCGATTGCACGACCGCCGATTGCGCCGCCGATCCTGCGCTCGGCCACTATCTGACCGGACAGGTCAAGGATGTGACCGACGCCGAAATGGCCGTGCTGTTCGGCCATGAGGTGCTTGCCCCCGGCAAGCCGACGACGTTCGGCGTCAACGATCCGATCATGTCGTGGGTGGATTCCAAGGGCTTCGTGGCGCGTACCGTCGCCAAGACGCTGACCAAGCGCGAGGCGAAGATCCGCCAGAAGACCGGCTCGCCGGATCTGAACACCCTGTTCATCCTGAACATGCCGCCTCGCGCCATGAGCAAGATGACCCAAGGCATGGTCGACTCGGCGATGGTCGACGCCATCGTGAACATCGCCAACGGGCATACTTTCCGCGGATTGGGCGGCGTGATCGCCGGCTTCTTCCGCAACCAATCCGCCAACAAGCGCACCGCAAAGGAGCTGAACCATGACTGACAACAATGCTGCGAAGCCGGCCGAAACCGCTGCCGGCGAGAAGAAGGTCGGACCGATTCGCCAGTGGATCAAGGATCATCCGAATATCTGGGAGTTCATCCTGTTCAATGTGCTGTCGAACATCTCCACCATCACCCGTTTCGTGGTGACGTGGATCGGCACCGCCATCTTCATCTCCGGCTTGGGGCTCACGCAGCCGTTCCACTTCCTGATCTTCAACTATGACACCAAGGGCAACGGTCTGGGTGGATTCCTCACCTTCCTGCTTGCCGAGGTGCTTGCGCAGGTGGTGAACTTCTTCGTGCAGATGAAGTGGGTCTTCAAGTCCGACTCCAGCTTCAAGGACGCCGCTTGGAAGTATGTGATCCTCGCCGTGATCATCGTGGTGGTGAACCTTGTGCTGCCGGGCTACGTGACCGGTCTGTGCCAGGGATGGGGCATGAACGCCGGCATCGCAGGCACGATCGCATCCGTGGTCAACACCTTGCTTGCCGTGATCGTCAGCTATCCGCTGCTCAAGTTCTGGGTCATGCCGAAGAGCGACGACAAGAAGGAGGCCGCCAAGTAAGTCTGCACTGATTTCTCTCTTCCCTTCCTTGTGCCCGTCCAGGTCTTCCCTTTTCCCTGGACGGGCTTTTCATATCTGTTCCGCGAATGTGCGCAGCCGGCGCAGGCCTTCGCGCAGCTCATCCGCATCACCGGCGAGTGCGCGGTCGAACACGTCGCGGATGCCGGAGCGGGGTACGGCTTTGACAGTGCTGGAAATAGGCATCGAAGGGTGTGATGGGGTTTGCGGCGGCGTTTGCGGGATCGCTTGCGCGGTTGTGCTGATGCTGGCCATGGCTTCTCTTTTCCGTATTGCGTTGATGCTTCGAATGAGCCGAACGAATATTGCGATTCCATCGATATCACGCTTATGAAAACGGCAAAACAGGAACATGACGCCAATATTTCCGGACTGCGGCGGTTGTGTTACGGGTGGATTCCTTCTCTGGTGCTCATGGTTGCTCATGCTTTCAACATGCGAGCCATGCACGTAACTCTTCTGCGTTTCACATTGCGGATTTGCGCTTTCCCTGGTGTGGCGGAGGTTTGATTTCCTTGTCTTTGGCTGTGGCGGAAATTATCTGTTTTGTGCAAAAACGGCGATTTGAAATTGTCTATTTTGTGCATCTTGTGTCTTGAATGCTATATATTCCAATATATTTGCCGCCGATGAATCTGCCGCTGTACGCCTTATGGTGTTTGGCGGATGTGGCCGGCCTTGTTGCCGAGGACGACGAGCCTGATCGGCCGTTCACTATGCAGACGCAAGTTGTGTGACTGACATTGGAATTCATGTTCTGGTGGGGGATATTGGCGAATAAATCCGCCGTGGGTGGAACGATGGTGATGCGGTAATACGAACCGATGAGACGGACTGGAGACGAGGTACACGCAACGTGAGAGAAGCAATGGTGTCGGAGCAATCGCAGGACGAGACGGAACAGCAGCCGACTATCGGACGTATTCCGGGGCTGATCGCTGCGGTGGCCATTATCGGCATCGCGATTGGCGCGGCCGCGGGCCTGCTCACGCTCATGCTGTACCAGGTCGAGCGTTTCGCGCTTGGATACATCGAGAATGCGCATGAATCCGGCCCGTTCAACGTGCCTGCCATCCGTCGTGCGATTTCCGTGACGGTCGGCGCCTCCATCGCGGCCGTGATCTGGTGGCTGCTGCGCACGCGTACCACAACGGTGCCATCCGTCAAGAAAGCCGTCGGTGGTGCGCTGATGCCGGTCTGGCAGACCATCGTACATGTGCTGCTGCAGATTTTCATCGTCGGTACCGGCATGTCGATCGGCCGCGAAGTGGCTCCGCGCGAGCTTGGCGCGATGTTCGGCCAGCGATTCGCCCGCTGGGTGCGTCTCGGCGCGAAGGACACGCGTATGCTGGTGGCCATTACCGCCGCGGCCGGTCTCGCGGGAGTCTACAACGCGCCGCTTGCCGGCACGTTCTTCGCGGTGGAGATCCTGCTCGCCGACGTGACGCTCGAAACGGTCACGCTCGCGTTCGCCTGCTCGGCGCTCGCCTCATGGGTGGCGAGCCTGGTCAAGGGCACGCACACGTTCTATTTGATTGGCAAGGCGGACGGCCTGTTTACCCCCGACTACATGGTGTTCGCGCTGATTGCCGGCCTGATGCTTGGCGTCGCCGGCGCGCTGTTCCGCCGCGGTTCCCAGTGGGCGGAGAAAAACAAGCCGTCCGGAGCGGGCATTCTGTGGATGATGCCGCTTGCCGGCCTGCTGACGGGCGTTGTGGCGATCGCCGTGCCGCAGGTGATGGGCAATGGCCGCGCCACCGCGCAGCTGAGCTTCTCCTCGAAGGCCGATCTGGCCGTTATTCCGGTGTTGCTGCTGTCTTTCGTGGCCAAGGCGATCGTCACGTTGATGACGATTCGTTCCGGCGCTTCCGGTGGCGTGTTGCAGCCGGGCATCGCATTGGGCGCTTCCGGAGGCGCGATTCTGGGCATTCTTTGGATGCAGGTGTTCCACACGAATTCGATCGGCATGTATGCGCTGCTGGGTGCATGCGCGCTGCTTGCCGCCTCGCAGCAGGCGCCGTTGATGGCGATTTGCCTGGTGATGGAGTTGGCCGACGCTCCGATCAACCTGTTCGTGCCAATCGGCCTTGCGGTGGCCGTCAGCGCGTTCACCGCCTCCCGTCTGGCCAAGCCGCTTGCCGCTTGGCATCTACCGCGGGCGAAAGCTGCAGATCGTTAGCCTTTGCATTGCCGGCTCGCAATCCTCACATGGACGCCATCCTCACATGGCCATCAGGCCTGTCTGGCGGGGAAGCAGCACGGTGAGTACGAACCAGTGGTCGTCGGTGCGGATCGTCACCTCGCCGCCGTACTGTTGCGCGATGTGCCGAATCGACTTCACGCCGAAGCCATGCCGATGCTGGTCATCGCGCTTCGTGGTGCGCAGATTGCCCTCGGCATCTTTCTTCAGCCGCGAATCGTAATAATTCTCGATGCGGACCACGGTGAAGGAATTCTGCTCGAACAATGCCAGTTTGATGAGCCGCTGTTCCGGATCGGCCAGCTTCGACGTGGCTTCGATCGCATTGCCGAACAGCGAAGCGATATCCATCGACGACATGTTGGATAAGAGCGACCCATCCGCCACGGCGGTGAAACTGATGCCGCGATCGGCGCAAGTGCGCTCTTTTGTGGTGAGGATGACGTCAAGCACGGGATTGCCGGTATGCTGCTGGGCGCTGTAGCGCTGCACCGACTTCTCCAACTGCTCGAATCCTGCCGCCGCATGCTCCGGATCGACTTCGGCACGCAATGCCGCGATCTGATGCTTCAGATCGTGCGCGAGCCGACCAAGCGATTCGATGTTCTCCTTCGACTGCAGGTACTCCTGATGTTGGCTTTCCAGCTGCGCGTTGATTGACGCGATTTCCGCGCTCGCTTCAATGCGCCGAGCCTGCTCCTGTTGCGCGTATAGAATCGCGAATCCGCAGAAATCCACCAGTGTGCGGATGTAGAAGATTTCCTGGCCCATCGAACCGGAGAATGGCGTATTGGTCGAAACGAAGCTCAGATTGCTCATGGCGAAGGTGACGATGGTGATGGCCACCGTCGCGGTCGCCGCGGAGGCGGTCGGCAACGTGGGCGCGGTCTGGCTGAAATTGCCGCGTTCCACCAGCCAGGCCAGGCCGAAACACAATGCGTAGGTGGCAACGAGCAGTAAGACGGCATGCCAATCGTAATCTGCGAATCGGCCGTTGCGCATGCCGATGAACGTGACGATCTGCCAATGCAGCGACGCCACCAGTTCGGCCAGTACGAACGCGCGCGCCGTGATGTACAGTCCTTCGCGTTTGCCGGTGCCGGCGCCGAACAGAATCGTCAGGTACATGCAGCCGAAGGCGAGCAGCATGCCGACGATCCAAAACCAGATCGGCATGCTGCCGTCGAAATACTGCACGGCGATGAGCGCCGCCAGTCCGATTGCGCTCACAACGACGGAGCGGCGCGGCGGCACGCGGCGGAACAGTACCGCGATATACACCACGCATGCCGCCCATTCGCAGATGGCGGTGTACGAACGGGGGATGTCGGGCAGCGCGTTGGTGATCATCGGCCGCCGCCCATGTAGTCGGCCAAGGCGGCGAGGAACGCTTTCTTCCGTGGTCTGCTCACGCGCAGCTGCTCACCGTTCGACATTATGCAATCCTGGTCGGCAACGCCCGTCACATGCTTGAGATTGACCAGATAGCAGGAGGTCGAGCGGAAGAAGTGCCGGTCGGCGAGCTTGGCTTCCATGTCTTTGAGTGTGCCGTTGATAGAGTATTTGCCGTCAAGCGTGTGGATGACGATGGTGTGCCGGATCGACTCGAGATAAAGGATGTCCGTGAGATTCATCCTCATCTGCCCCTTGCCGGTTTCGATGAGCATGGAATCGTCGCCGTTGCGGCGCACCATGTCGATCGATTTCTTGAGCTCCTGCGAGAACGCGAACCATGGCAGCGGTTTGAGCAGGTAGGACAGGGCGCGCACTTCGTAGCCGCTGATGGCGTATTGCGGGGCCGCGGTGATGAAGATGATCACGACGTTGTCGTCGCGTTCGCGGATGCGGCGGGCGGCGGCCATGCCGTCCATCTCCTTCATTTCAATATCGAGCAGCAGAATGTCGTAAACGGGGGCATATTTCTCCACGATGCGCGCGCCGTCGTCGAATACGGAGACGGTGAATTGCTCGCCGGTCTCGCTTTGGTAGCGATTGAGGTAATCGAGTACCAATTGGCAGCTTGCAGGGTCGTCCTCGACGACTCCGATTCGGATATTGCGCACGATGAACCTCCACGTCTCACCGTTCAGACTACCGTCCATTCTCTCGCGGAATGAGGATATTGTGATGAAAAACCATCGATTTGAGGGGATGATAACCCCCTAATAGACTGTTTTGAGCGGTGAAAACCCGCGACACGCATTGACGATTCGGTTTGGGTGTGTATAGTAGGTCATGGCTCGACGAAGAGATCTTCGCTAAACCAACCAATAAGTAAACGCTTTGAATTGTGGCTTTGTCAAAGTAGTAAGCCGCGAGGATGGGCACCGAACAAAAATCCCTTTACAACGGATCGTGAGGCACGTACCTGCCTCTGAAAGGATGACAAATCATGGCAGAAGTCGTATTCGACCATGTTACTCGTATCTACCCGGGCAATGACAAGCCGTCTGTGGATGATCTGAACCTCGACATCAAGGATGGCGAATTCCTGGTGCTGGTCGGCCCGTCTGGTTGCGGTAAGTCTACGACCCTGCGTATGCTCGCAGGCCTCGAAGAGGTCAACAAGGGACGCATCCTCATCGGTGGCAAGGACGTCACCACGATGCAGCCGAAGGACCGCGACATCGCAATGGTGTTCCAGAACTACGCTCTGTATCCGCACATG
>SKEY01001489.1_pt1 | contig 30028 bp, 22 predicted proteins | sample 4843871 | NCBI WGS metagenome assembly SKEY01 (sample SAMN11008797, study PRJNA524170) | human gut metagenome | biome: Human fecal sample; material: Feces; isolation source: fecal sample from pouch patient p36 | host: Homo sapiens | place: Israel: Tel-Aviv | collected 2016-12-04 | reverse complement strand
CTGCTTCCAGTACAAAGGGCGCTGTGATTGAAAATTTGGAGAATGTGAATTCCATGGTATTTCACATGGGGACGGCAGAAAAGGAAGGCAGTCTGGTAACGGACGGCGGTCGTGTTCTGTGCGTGTGCGCTGCAGCGGATACACTGGAGGAAGCATATGAAAAAGCATATGCGGATGTACATAGAATTCACTGTGATAAGCTCTTTTACAGAAATGATATTGGAAAGAAAGATATGTAATACATTAGGTTTTGTCTATAGTGAATAAGAGAAATATACAAGGAGGAAGCTATGTTTAAAACAGATTTAGAAATTGCGCAGGAATGTAAAATGGAGCATATTCGTGATATTGCGGCAAAAATCGGTGTGGGTGAAGAGGACCTGGAATACTATGGTAACTATAAGGCAAAGGTATCTCTCGATTTGCTGCACAGAAATGAAGACAAGGAAGACGGTAAGCTGATTCTGGTGACCGCAATCAATCCGACAAAGGCCGGGGAAGGAAAATCCACAACGACTGTTGGTTTGGGGGATGCGTTAAACCGGATGGGGAAAAAGACGATGATCGCGCTTCGTGAGCCAAGTCTGGGTCCGGTTTTCGGTCTGAAAGGTGGAGCTGCCGGCGGCGGTTATGCCCAGGTTGTACCAATGGAGGATATCAACCTGCATTTTACCGGGGATATGCACGCAATCACAACAGCAAACAATTTGATTTCCGCATGTCTGGATAATCATATTCATCAGGGAAATGAGCTGGATATCGATATAGAAAACATCACATGGAAACGCTGTCTGGATATGAATGATCGTACGCTGCGTCACATTACGATTGGACAGGGACCGAAGGCGAATGGTGTGGAACGTGTGGACGGCTTCAATATCACGGTGGCCAGTGAGGTGATGGCAGTTCTTTGTCTGTCTACTTCTTTGATGGATTTAAAGGAACGCCTCGGCAATATGCTGGTGGCATTTAATTCAAAGAAGGAGCCGATTTATGTAAAGGACCTTGGCATTGAAGGGGCTCTGGCAATGGTTATGAAGGATGCCATCAAACCGAATATGGTACAGACACTGGAACATAATCCTGTACTGATTCACGGCGGTCCGTTTGCCAATATCGCTCATGGCTGTAATTCCATTCTTGCGACAAGAACATGTCTGAAGCTTGCGGATTATACGGTGACAGAGGCAGGCTTTGGTGCTGATCTTGGAGCTGAAAAGTTCCTGGATATCAAGTGTCGCTTCGGTGGGCTGAAGCCAAATGCAGTGGTAATTGTAGCAACCATTCGTGCCTTGAAGCAGCACGGCAATGTAGCATATGAGGATTTGAAGGATGAAAATGTGGAGGCGATGCTGACAGGGTGTGAAAATCTTGCAAAGCACATTGATACAGTAAAGCAGTTCGGACTGCCTTATATCGTAGCAATCAATGAATTTGCGAGCGATACTCCTGCAGAGGTGGAAGCACTGCAGAACTGGTGTAAAGAGCATCAGCATCCGATGAGCCTTTCTCAGGTATGGGCAAAGGGCGGAGAAGGCGCGCTTGATCTAGCCAATCAGCTGGTGGAGCTTTGTGCAGAGGAAAACAGCTATGCTCCGCTGTATGATGTGGAACAAAGCATTGAGGAAAAAATTACAGCAATTGCGACCAGGGTGTATGGCGCAGAAGAAGTGGCATTTACAGAAGAGGCGAAGGAACAAATTGCGTTGTATACTTCCCTTGGCTGGGATAAGATGCCAATCTGTATGGCAAAAACACAGATGTCACTGTCTGATGATGCAAAGGTATATGGAGCTCCGAAGGATTTTACGATTACGGTTCGTGAGCTGCGCCCAAGTCTTGGCGCCGGCTTCCTGGTTGCATTAACTGGGAAGATACTGACAATGCCGGGTCTTCCAAAGGTGCCTGCGGCAAATAATATGGATATCGATGAAAAGGGACATATCGAAGGATTGTTCTAGATAAAAAGGAAATACAAAAAAATCTCATAATTTCATATGAGGTTTTTTTTATGCTTTTAAATGTGAAATATATACTTCTAATCTTCATTTTTCAGTAGTGTATCGGACAAACTATTTAAAGATAATTCTAAATGTGAAAGGGTAAGGTTTTTATTTTTCATGATCCTCCCTGTTTCCAAATCCTTTGCTATTGATGATGCAATGCATGTGTCAATAAACTGTGTAGAGGATGATAGGATTGATACAAGGTACTGTAAAGAAGCAGTCTTTTGCCGAATATCTCTTATATGTAAAAGGTGAAGAAGTTCATTTAAAATTTCCAGTGTCATGCTCTGACACTCTGCAGTCGTATTGGAACAAGCTGTTTCAATACTTTTCATAATGGAATCTATCGTATTTATGACAGCCTTACTTTCGGTATTTCTTAGTACAGGATCATCACTGATTCCCAAAAGGTAATCTGAACTTGTTTCAAGTATTTCACACAAAAGGATTAAATTGTCTTTACCAGGCACAGTGGAACCGCGCTCCCATTGACTGATGGCGGTTTGATTTATGTTTAGTTTTTTGGCAATGTCCTCTTGTGTCAGCTTCTTGGCTTTTCGGACTTGTCGTATTCTGTTTTCCATAGGCTAAACCTCCAATGTTAGTCTTTTTCCATAAATGCTGTTTATACTATATCCATTATAGGAGTTTATCTCATAAAAGACAATTATAAATGTAAAATATCATATTAATATCACATATGTAACCTTTTTAATATTGAAATAGAAGTTAAATGAATATATAATATCAGTATAATATTAGCTATACTTATGTATGTGGGAGGGCGATAGGTATGATGCTGCGTGAACTTAGGAAGAAAAGGGGATTAACGCAGGCTCAGCTGGCAATTATGCTGAAGGTTGATCAAACTGCAGTCAGTATGTGGGAACGTGGAGTTACGCAGCCACGGATGAGGAAATGCATCGAATTGGTGGCGATCTTAGAATGTACACTTGACGATTTATTTCTAAACGATGACGTAATGGAAGCTGAAAAGGAGAAACAGAATTTACAGGGGATGAGAAAATGAAAATAAAAACAGTAATTTTAGATGAGGATAAAAGGTATCTGAAAAGACTTATTGATTATTTTTCACTGGATTATGGTGACAGAATTGAGTTATCTGTTTTTTCAGAGCAGGAAAAAGCCCAGGCATTTATAGTGGATTATGATGTAAATGTATTTTTAATTAGTGATAAGTTTGAATTAGATGTGGATAATCTGCCGGAAACCATTGCTGTAGGATTCCTTGTGGAAGACCCGTCAATATCATCTATAAGGGAAATTCCTGCATTATGTAAATATCAGAAGGTAGAAGATATTTATCAATGGATCGTGCAAAGATATTCAGAAAGTGTGAAAGAAGATATAAGTATTAGTGTGAATCAAAATACTGGCTGTAAGCAGATAGCCTTTGTGAGCTGCGGTAATGCAGCAGGCGCAACATCTCTTTCGATTGCATTTTCTGCTTTTCTTGTATCTAAGGGAAATTCTGTGTGCTATTTGAATCTTGAAAAATTTAATAGTCAGGATACATATTTTAAATCTGATAAAAATGGAGGCTTTTCCGACTTGCTTTATACAGTAAAAAGCAATAAGGGAAATTTAGTTTTGAAAACGGAAAGCCTATTAAGAACTGACATATCACAAATCAAGTATATTGATGCACCTTCACATCCTATGGATCTTATGGAGTGTTCAGCTGAAAATATTGCTGTATTGCTGAAGACGATTCGAGACGTCAGTAAATGCAAATATCTGATACTTGATGTTGATTTAACAGATAAACCATATTTTCTGGAAATATTGAAAGAAGCAAATTCTATTTTTCTTCCTAATGACGGAAGTGCTTCAGGTAATGCAAAGTTGAAAGGATTTATACAATTTATAAATGTTTTGGAGGAACAGGTTAACTATCCGTTACATACAAAAATGCGGATGCTTTATAACCGCTTTTCAACTAAAAATTGTAAAACTGTAGAACTTGGCATCAAAGAGATTGGCGGACAACCACCTATATCACACAAAGATTTTACAACTGTAATTCATATGCTGAGTAAAGAAAAAATAATGGATTCTATATTTAGAGAGTGTGTTGAAGAATATGAAAAAGGATGAAATAACACAACTGATTCAGCGGTGTAAGAATCAAATCAGTATGAATCTGGATATTAATAAATTAAAGGATGAAGAACTCTATAGTGCAATTGAGGATATTGTTTTTAATGAACTTCAGGGTGTTTGGATTTCAATAGAACAGCGGGTATCCGTAGTCGAAGAATTGTTCAGCTCCATTCGCGGACTTGGAATCTTAGATGGAATCCTAAAAGATGATTCTATCACTGAGGTTATGGTAAACGGTCCTGATCATATCTTCATAGAGCGGAATGGCAAACTTGAGCAGCTGGATAAGAAATTTGAAAGTGATCGAAAGCTTGAGGATATCATTCAGAGGATTGTAGGAAGTGTTGGACGAGAGGTAAATCAGGCTCAACCGATACAGGATGCCAGATTGGAAGATGGATCCCGTGTCAATGTAGTACTTCCGCCTATATCATTAATCGGACCAGTCATCACCATACGTAAATTCTCAAAAACACCGATGACAATGGAACAGCTATTAAAATATGGTTCCTTAAATAAAAAGGTCGCTGAGGTTTTAAGGATACTGGTTGAAGCGAAATACAATATTTTCATATGCGGAGGAACAGGATCTGGTAAAACAACATTTTTGAATGCACTGTCGAATTTTATACCATCTTCAGAACGTATTATAACAATTGAAGATTCCGCCGAGCTGCAGATTGTTAATATTGATAATCTGGTTTCATTGGAGGCAAGAAATAAAAACACAGCAGGTGAAGGTGAAATAAGTATACGTAATTTAATCAAGGCAAGTCTGCGAATGCGTCCGGAGCGTATTATCGTCGGGGAGGTCCGTGGTGAGGAGGCTCTTGATATGTTGCAGGCAATGAACACCGGACATGATGGTTCTCTTTCCACAGGACATGCGAACTCATCAAGAGATATGATGTCACGTCTTGAAACAATGGTCTTACAGGGGGCAAGCGGTCTTCCATTAGCTGCCGTGCGCCAACAAATCGCAAGTGCCCTGGATATCGTGATTCATCTTTCCAGACTGCGTGATCATTCCCGTAAAGTCATGGAAATCAGTGAAGTACTCGGCTATGTGGATGGCGAAATAAAATTGAATCCCCTTTTTGTATTTGAAGAGGATGAAATGACATCCATGCATAAAGTAAGCGGTTTACTAAAACGGACTGAAAATGAAATGAAATATACAGAAAAGCTTCGTCTTGCAGGCTTCCATCAGGAGATTTAGGAGGGCGTTATGAAACTTCCATTTAGAAAAAAAACAAAAGAGTCGAATGAAACTACTGAAACATTTCTGTTCTCTGATGCAGTTGATTATCGAGTCTATCAGTTATCCAAAGTAGAGAAAACAGGAGCATTGATCATAGGTTTACTTGTTGGTGTAGTATGCGGCCATATCTTTTTTGGCAGTATTTTTATGGATATTTTTACAGGATGTTTGGCAGGTATATTGATGATACCGGTTTATCGCAATCATCAAAAAGAAAAACGAAGTATCGAATTGTCACGGCAGTTTAAGGATATGCTTGAAAATCTTGCGGCATCTATTAGTGCAGGTGTCAATGTACCCGATTCCATTAAATCGGCTTATCTTTCCATGCAGAATCAATATGATGAAAATGCTTATATTGTAAAAGAACTGCAAAATATCATGATCGGGTTTAATAACAATATCAATATTGATACCATGCTGATGGATTTTGGATACAGAAGTGGTAATGAAGATATTATCAGCTTTGCCAATACGTTTGAAACAAGTTATCGAAAAGGCGGTAATATGAAAGAAATTATCAAAAATACGTATGAGATACTAAATGATAAAATCACAATCGAAATGGAAGTAAAAACGATGGTTGCTGCTTCTAAAAATGAATTGAACATCATGATGTGTATGCCGGTAATCTTTTCACTCGTATTAAATATGATGGGCGGTGACGTTACGGGGCATTCCACAATCATTGGTCGTGTTGCGACTGGTGGTGCAGTTGTTATTTTTATCATCGCTTATATGGTTGGCAGAAAACTGATGGATATAAAACTGTGAGGTGACAGTATGATAAATTCAGTTATGGTGGTTATGGCAGTGGCAACAATCGCTACCTTCCTGTACATTTTTCAGCTTAATAGATGTACAAAAACATATGGTTATATATTTGAAGGATTGAGTGATCAGGAGCATCCATTGAAATGCGTCTATCCTTTAGGCTATGGAATATTGGAATGTTTACATTTCAATTTTGACAGTAATCACGCGAAGAAAATGAAAAGGGATATTGCTATTGTATTAGGAAGAAAGTATGCAGATTTTTATCTGCGTGTAAATTTATCCGGTAAAGCAGGAACTGCAATGCTGGTTATCCCTGTAAGTCTTGTGTTATATGGATTGTTGCAAAGCCCGGTTGTGATAGTGCTGTTTTTCTTATTGGAATTTCTAGCTTTTTACTACTTTCAAATGCAGATTAGTGATGTAATGAAAAAAAGAGAAATGGAGATAAGCAGAGATCTTCCGTCTATCATATCGAAAATCACGCTGCTAGTGAATGCTGGAATGGTCTTACGTGAAGCATGGGCACAGGTGGCGCAAACCGGAGAAACAACACTATATAAAGAGATGCAGCATGCAGTTGAAGATATGAACAACGGGATGAGTGAGGTTGATGCCTATATGGATTTTTCACAGCGATGCCAAAGTGCCAAGGTTCGTAAGTTCATATCCACAGTGGAACAAAATGTTTCCAAAGGTAATAAAGATCTAGTGGCATATCTAAAGGAACAATCTCAAATTGCATGGACAGAGAAAAAGGAATATGTCAGACAACAGGGAGAAACAGCATCCAGTAAGATGCTGATACCAATCGGAATTATGTTTGTAGGTATTCTGATCATGGTAATCGTACCAATATTTGCTAACTTCTCTTTTTAACAAGGGGTTAGATATAGAACATGAAGGAGGAAAAGAAAATGAACAAACTTAACACATCATTGTTATACGGCAAACTCGTTGCAAAGAGAACAAGAGACAGTATCAATTCATGGTTACACTCTGAGAAAGGAAGCGGTGAAATCATAGCGATGGTATTGATCATCGGTGTGGTAATTGTATTGGGGTTATTGTTTAGTGATAAAATTGGGCAATTCTTCGGTAATATTTGGGATAATTTAGTCGGAAATCGAACTGAAGACATTAACGGAATTAAAACTCCAGTAGGAAATTAAAGGAGGTCATCATCCATGTATAAGTTTCTGCAGGAAGAAAGAGGATCTGCCTCACTCATCGAATACACCATTGTATTTCCCATTGTATTTATCGTTTGCTGTTTACTGATTTTTATGGGATTTCTACAATATGAAAGAAGTGTTGTGGTGTCTGCAGCGCAGCGGGGTGCCATCATTGGTGCAAAATTGCTTGCGGATCCTCACTTTGCAGAGATAGCAGGACTTGATACAAGTGATGCCTCAGATTATCTGGAAGTAGGACAGGTGAACTTTGGTAATTACAAGGATAGTTCCAGTAAACCATATCGCTATTTATTTAAAAATAACGACGGGTTCGATGAAGCGGAACAAAGGGTTAGAGCTATGGTTAATGCCAATTCTATGTTCTTTAAGCCAGATACAAAAATAGATGTAAAGCTGCAAAACAGTTTTATTTCTAAACAAATGAAAATATCAATAACGAAGGATTACAATCTTTCTAATTTTGCTGAGATGGTAGGATTACCTCCTGTTGGTCAGATTTCTTATGAAGTAACTGCAACAGGAGATAATCCTTCTGAATTTATCCGTAATATTGATTTTGCAGATGATATTGTAAGAGTCTGGAGTGGTAAGGATATCAAAGGACAGGTTGATACATTATTCAAAAAAATCACGGATATCATTTCTATATTTGAATAAGAAGGGCAGGTGAATGAAATGAAGAAAGACCACGGATCCGTTACCATCTTTCTAACGATTTTACTTGTTCCTATGTTGATCGTTGCTGGTGTATTTGTCGATGTCGGAAGGTATCAGTTATCAAAAGCAGCAGTTTCCAGTGCAGCTGATTTAACATTACGTTCTTATCTTGCGAATTATGATACAGCATTGAAGGAAGTTTATGGACTGTATGCTGTATCACAGAAGGATGAGCAGAATCGAAATAAAATCTATGCAGATTACTTTGATGATAACCTTGGGTGGAATCATAAAGAAGGTATGGATTTTTTGAAGCTTTATAAAACAACATCTGAGAGTGGAAGTCAAACGTTTACAGTAAACGGAATGGAAGGAAGTTCTCTTGCGAACCCTGATATGCTAAAACAACAGATTGTTGAATATATGAAATACCGAGCACCTATTAATGCAGGTCTGAGTTTGCTGGATTGTTTTTCTTCATTGAGAAAACTCAAGCCGCAGTCTGATGTACTAACTGAAAAAACAAAAGTTGATGAAGCAAGTGCTGATTTTGCAGAGGCATGTAAAAAGTATTGGGATGCAATCAAGGAGTATGAAGATGCTGTAGAAAAATGCGATACAAAGCAGTGGAAGGCAACCTTTGATTTCTACAAAGCACAGTATAAAAAGGCGTATCGCATATTGCAACAGGCTGGTAAGCTCGAAACAGCAAATGAAGCATATTGGAAAAAGTTTTACTTTAAGTCTTCTTATGATGTAAGTAAGCTGAATGTGTTTGATTTATCTAAAGATACCAGTTATCTGAGTGCCTATAAGCAGCTTACAGAAGATAAGAATTTGCGTGATGTGAAATATGAGGATGCAGAAACATATTTAACAGATGCTGTACAGGAATATAAAGAGCATGTAAACAGTTTACATCTGGTGTCTTTAACCTGGAGCAAGGATGGCGAATTAACGGATAACGATATCACTGTTTTACAAAATGCTGTTTCAGTATTACAAGGTAACAATTCCTATAAATACCTGGAGTATCTTGATGACTTCCGTATGATTTGTTCGCTTTATCAGGAAATGGTTAAAACGTATCCTGATAAGAAATCTAAGATACAAGAGCTGACAAAAACAGATCTTCGTGAGAATGCTTTAAATAAAAAGTTCATTGCTATGATGAGCGCTCCAAAGCTTGCTTATTCTGATTTAACAGACAAAGTACAAAAGAAAAACGATGATGCAATGGCATGGTTTAAAGAACGTAGCAATCAAATTGCAGACTTAAAAAATAAAATTGATAAAGCTGTAAAAAAAGGTCAAGCAGTTGTAAAGAGTTCTGAAAATATTAATAAGGCAAATGGACAATTTGAAACATCGATTGGAAGCTACAACGCAAAGAGTGGCGAAGATGAATTTTCTGCCAATATGAAACAGGTGCATCTTAGTAACAAAAGCAGTTTTGATAAAAAAAAGGTAGAAGAGCTAGAAAAACAGTTTAATCAATTTCAGGAGAGCGCAGATAAAATTTCAGAGGCACTGAATAAAAGTTATTACGCGGATAAAAAGATTGTCGAGGGTATAACCGATATATTTAAAACACAGAAGTCCTATGGTAAAAGTGAAGCGGATACCGTACGTATTTTATCATTTCCAAATGAGGAATTGAAAAAACCTAAGGGAGATTTTTATAAGTATCTGAAAAGTACATATGGAAATGGATCTAAAGAAAAAGACAGTGATAAATCAGATAAGAATGAGCTAATCAACACTGCAAATTCTATGAAAGATAAGGTCACAGATACCAAGATTACAGATAAACAAATTACAGACACTGCAGATTTACCATCTGGATTAGGTAATGCACAGAGTGGAAGTTCTTTATCATCATATAATATTGGTACAAAATTCAATAACTTTTTCAGCGGATTTACTGGCATATTTAACAGTTTGGGTGATTTAATTGCAGATCCGCAGGACGGACTTGTCGGCATGAGGGATGATTTATATGTCATTAATTATGCGATGAATAACTTTTCCTATTATACACAAGAAAAAGAACTAAAGCTAAAGGCTAAAGATTCAAAAACAAAGAAAGCTGATAAACCGCAAACTTTTTCTGGAGTACCAATTAATGCGGATACCAATGTGATGTATCGTGGAGAAATAGAGTATATATTATATGGTAATAACAGTGTTCAGGAAAATGTAAATGCCGCAAAAGGAAATATCTTCGTTATCCGTATGGTTATCAACACTATCTTTGCTTTAACTGATAGTGGTATTAATTCCACAACAAGCAAAATAGCTGCAGGATTAAGTTTCATTATTCCTCCAATTATCACGCAGGTAATATTGGATATTTCTTTAGCATGCGCTGAGTCTTCTATTGACATTATGCGCATGGAAAATGGCGAGAAGATAGAAATTTTTAAAAGTAAAGAAAATTTTATTTGTAGTCCAAGCAGTACAGCGGCTCTAAGTGTATTAAAAGATATGTTAAAGGGTTATGCAACAGATGCTGCAGATGAATTAATTGGTCAAGCGAAAAATACACTTACTGGAGCTGTGAACCAGGTTGTAGATAACACGATGGACTCTGTGGAAGTTAAAACGGATGATTTTATCAGTGATGTTGAAAAAAGCATAAATAAAAAGTTATCTGAACAAGCAAATTCATTATATGAAAGTATGCGTGTAAGATCACTTGCTGTAATTGAAAATGCTTTAATGGAAAGTGTAGATAACAGTACCCTAAAATCTTTGATAAATACGAACCTTGATACTATGGCGGTAGAACTTCAGCAATCACTAAGTTCATATGACGGAATAAAAGATGTTGATGGAATCTCTAATGCTTTAAGCTCATTCAAGGATAAGATTAAAAGAGATATATTAAAAGAAATTGATGGATTGAATGAAGAAAATATAGGAAAATCTTTAAAAGATAAATCAATTAATATTATTAACAATCAAATTGAAGAATTTACTCGTATAATAACAGGCAAAATAAAATCAATAGCTAGTAATGAAATAGAATCATTACGAAATTCAGTTAAGGCAAAAGCTGGCGATTTCATAGATACAAAAACTGAAGGTGTTAGAGAATCTGTTATTGAACTTACTGATAAGAGCTTCGATAAATTATTTCCAAAAAGTAGTGGTGAATTAAAGCTAAGTGGTGATGGCTCATCAAAAAATAGTACTTTTAAGGATGCATTGAAAATGAGTTATTCCGATTATCTACAAGTATTTTATTTTGGAAAACTGAATGCGGATGAATCTCTGGTTATGAAACGAATGGCGGATATCATCCAAATAAATTTAAGAAATACAAATGGAAACAGTGCGATTACAAAGTTCAAACCAAGTTCTGATTTCAAAATGAAAAATGCATATACCTATACAGAATTAAACACAAATTTAGGAATGAAGACCATATTCATTGGCACTGATTGGTTTAAGGATAAAACAGATAGAAAGAAAGAGAAATTTGATTTTTCATTTAAAACCATATTAGGTTATTCATAGAGAGGGAAAAGATTATGAATATAAAGAAGTTATTGATGGGATTTCTAATTACAGGATTATTTGTGAGTGGATGTTCCTCTGATAAGGGTGAACCAAAGGAAGAAAAGAAAGAAGATACAGCTACAAAGACGGAAGAAACAGGAAGTAATAGTTCTGAGACTAAAAAATTTGAGGAATTACCACAGATTTTGAGTATGCAAAGTATGGGAAATTATTTAATTGACGTGCCAGTTACTGGTGCACGACCATGGTCAGTGGCATATTCAGCGCCAATTGATGAGGATTGTTTCATACTATATGATTATTATATTGATTATTATATGGATGAATACGGCTATACGATAGATGATTTCAAGAGTATAGAAGATGTAGTACCAAAGATGAAGAAACAAATTATTTCTGTAGCTTTCCATAATTCAAATTCTTCTGGCTTAGGAGATCTGGTAGTCACAAAGAAAGAAAATAAAACAGTAAACGGTCGGGAATGGATTCGCAGTGAAGCATATATTGAAGCCGGAGAAGGAAAAGGCTACAAGGATGATAAAGTACATCTGATCATCTACAGTATGTTGCGAGATGGCAAACCATTGTATATTGCAGGAGTTGATAGTTCAGAAGAACAGGATCAGATTGATCTCGTCGCAGATTATACCGACAAGAGTATAGAAACTTTTAGAGATATAGAAGAGGAATAAAAAATAAAAGGAGGCAAACATATGCGTAAGAAAGAACAAGGTTCTGTAACAATAGAAGCCAGTATTTCATTAACAGTGTTTGTTTTCTTATTTGCAGCCATTTACTCTATTATCAGCTTTTGCATCATTCAACAAAAGATTTCATATGCCATGGATACAGCTGCGAAGCAAATTGCAGAATATGCTTACTTTTATGAGCTAACCGGCTTAAAACAAAAAGAGGAAGGCGTTTATGAAAATGCATCTGCGGCTACAGAAGCATTTGCCTCCATCAATCAAAATATTTCCGGAATAAAAGGAAGTATTGATGATTTTTCAAGCGGGTTTCAGGAAGGGCAATTGGATCAGATGTTCGATGCTGTAGATCAGGGAAGTAAAAATGTGGAAGATTTAAGTAATCTTATTCAATCACAGATTGATGATCCTGGAAAGTTTCTTTCAGAGATGTTTGCTTATTGTGCAAAGGAAGGGCTAAATGCAGTAAAAGCACAGGCATTAGCTGCACCTATTGCCCGCTCATTCATTGTTCCGCAATTTGGAAAAGATTATGCCAGTGCAAATTCTCAGTTAGAAAAGCTTGGTGTAAAAAATGGCTTAAACGGATTGAATTTTGGAGAATCCACTCTCTTCTATGATGCAACGGATGGAACAGCAAGTGATGATATCGTTATTCATGTGTCATACACGCTTCAACTGGAAGGGCTTGGACCCTTCAGTAAAGAGGTCAAAATGGAACATACCGCAAGAACAAGAGCATGGTTGGGTGGTGATAAATGATGGTGATATATTCAATAGCTACAGGCATACTCTGTCTTGCGGCACTGCTTGTAAGTGTAACTGGGATAAAAAATCTAAGCTTTGATGTAATCAGAGAAACGGTAAAACAAAATCAAAAGGAAATGCTGATTTCTTTCTCCTTAGGTTTAGCAGCCTATCTGGTGTTAACGTTACTGTATGGGATTTCATGGGAAGAAGCAATACAATGGCAGATAGCACTTCATTTTACCATTTCCTGCGCTAAAAATGATTATCGTCAGAAAATCATTCCCAATCGTCTGGTAATTATGCTTCTGATATTTTCAGCTGGTGTTTTTATACTATTTCTGATTCGATATCCTCTTTATTATCGGCTGATTCTCTCATCCACAGCAGCAGGAGGGTTAATAACGTTCATTTTCATGGTTATCTGCAATTTCCTCAGTAGAGGAGGCTTTGGGGCAGGAGATGTGAAATTCCTAAGTGCTCTTGGATTTTTGCTAGGTATTCGCGGGATATTTAACGTCTTTCTATTTACAATGATTACCAGTGCTTTTACAGGGATTTTTTATATGATTACCAAAAAGAAAAGCGGCAAAGATACGATGCCACTGGGACCGTTTATTCTGTTTGGAATTATTATACCTATATTGCTTGGTTTATAAAGGAAGGGGATTATCATGTCGAAAAAACTGCTTAGTTTGATCTTATGCCTGCTACTGGCTGTAACCTGGGTCTATGTAGTAAAGCAGACTGTATCGGATACTTCAAAAGAAAAACAGCTGAAGGCTTATATTGCTGAGAATGAAGAAAAACGTCTGTATAAAAATGTAGTGACCGGATATAAAGAATTGCTGGAATATGAACCAAGTATTAAGAATTATAAAGAAATGGCAAATAGCTATCAAAATCTTGGCGATCAGGATGCCTATGAAGAAGCATTGCAAACGGTGACATCGTTATTTCCTGAAGATGGGGAAGCATATTGTAAACTGATGGAGCTTTATCAGAAGAGCAATGACCATCGTTCTGCAATTGAAGTGTATAACGGCTTACCGGATACTTTGAAGGAAAACGAAAAAATTGAAAAGGTATTTGAAAATAGCAGGTATTCCTATGGCTTTTTAAGTGCTGCTTATCAAAGTATTTCCAATATGATATGTGGAAATAGTGTTGTATTTAACGGACTGGCTTATGGCTATATTGATTCCAGCGGATCTGAAGTAATTGAACCTCGTTTTCGTGCAGCCAATATTTATGTGAATGGTAAAACAGGTGCAGATATCGACGGTAAATGGTTTATCATCGATAGTGATGGAGATAAGGTATCTACATCAGATGATACTTTTTCCTATATCGGATCTCTAGGTGAAAATGGTTATGCACCAGCTGTACTGGGTGGCAAAGCCGGATATGTTGATTTTTCATTGAAGAAATATAAGTTTGAATTTTCCTATACCGGTAATTTTATGGAAGGGATTGCGGCCGTGAAAAAGGGGGATAAATGGGGATTGATCAATGAAGATTTAAAAATGATAACAGATTGTATCTATGATGACATTAAATTGGATGAAGGCTTCTGCACGAAGAATGGTTATGTGTTTGCCAAAAAAGACGGTGCATACATTCTATTGGATAAAGAAGGTAAACGGATTGGAAAAGAAAGCTTTGAAGATGCGAAATTGTTTGAAGCAGATGAACCTGCAGCAGTAAAAAAAGATGACAGATGGGGCTTTTTGGATACGGATGGAAAGGTAAAGATTGAATGTAAATATGAGGATGCTTATTCATTTCATATGGGATTGGCTCCGGTAAAAGAAGGAAATACATATCGCTACATTGATAAAAAAGGCACGATAAAGATTATGACTGAATTTAATGATGCCCGACCATTTAACGAAAATGGAATAGCTGTTGTAAAGAATGGAGAATTGTATCGTTTGATTCAGATGTATAGATATCAGGTATAGAAAGGAGTGTGATGATATGGGGCATTTTGTTGAAGAAAAGCAGGATGAGAATTGTTTTTGGACGTATTATTTAGATCCTGATGAAACACTGGACAGTATGGTATACGGAATGATTACCAATAACAGGATAGAAGGGGTAATCAAATGTACATACATGCAGATTGATGATGAACGCTTTATACGTTTTCACATTACCAATATGATGCCACTGCATGATTATTTTGACAGGGAGATAACCAAAAAGGAACTGTTGCATATCTGTGCGAATATCGCTTCGACAATACGCGAATTGAATGCATTCATGGTTGATACTGAAATGGTGCTGTTGGATAGTGAAAAGATGTTCCTACAGCTAAGTGACAAGAACTGCTGTATCATGGTGCTGCCTGTTGATCATTTCAGGGAATCAAAGAGTTTGCAAACGTTCCTAAGGGATATGATTCTCGATGTTCAAGTGAATGAAAAAGAGGATATTGCATATTATGCGAAATTATTACGTATACTGGGTTCCAGATTTACATTAGCTGATTTTGCACGGGAAGTAGATGTGCTGCAAAAAGATGGGGGACGTCCTAGACGAAAAGCGGAATCCGATGTTCTGCCAGAGAAATTGTCAGTGCAGTCAAAACCACACAGCCAGCAGGCGGTGGAAGAAATAGTAGCAGATCGTGTTGATATTCCGGTAAAAACGCCTTCGGCACCTGTAGCTGTACCACCAAAGGATACAGTTTCTCAGGAGAAGAAAAAAGGCTTGTTTTCGCACATATTCAAAAAAGAAAAAAAGGCAGACCATACCAAGAAAAAGAAAAAGGAAAAGGCAGTGAAACAGCCACAGGAACAAGCTGCGTCTTTCCGTATACCTGGTATGGATACAACCATATCAAATCAGAATACATCCATTCCTATTCCGGGTGGTAATACAAATATAACGGATTCCGGTCATTTTATCGCTCCTTCCACACAAGGTAATCTGCAGTTTCAAAGTGCTGATTTTGGTGAAACAATTGTACTTGAGGATGATAATGAAACGACTCTGTTGGGAGATTATGAGGAAGAAGTGATTGCGTATCTGGTGCGTAAAAAAACGATGGAGCGGATACCATTGGATACTCCATGCATAAGGATAGGTAAAAACAGTGATAATGATTTTATAATTACGGGAAATGATGCAATATCGCGTAATCATGCATGGATTGAAGTAAGACACAACCAATATTTCCTGATTGATAATAATTCTAAAAATCATACCTATCTAAATGATATTAAACTGAATCCTCAGGAAAAGTATATGCTGCAAGATGGCGATGTAATTCGATTTGCCAATGAACTGTTTGAACTACACGGTTGAGGTGGATGAGATGATGTATTTAATAGAAGCGGCCAGTGATGTGGGAAATCGTAAGAAAATAAATCAGGATTCCTTATGTTATATGAAAGGCAGACTACAGGAAATACCTTGTGCCATGGCTGTTGTTTGTGATGGTATGGGTGGTCTATCCAAAGGGGAACTGGCCAGTAAAGCAGTTGTCCAGACATTTATGAATTGGTTCAAAGAAGAAGTAAGCAATCTATATGGAGTAGAAGATGTATGGGGGATGATCCGCAGACAGTGGAATGCAATACTGCTGGAATTGCATCGTAAGATTTCTTCTTACGCCGCAACATCTCATATTTCTATGGGAACCACAATCACTGCTGTGTTTTGCATGCAGAATAAATATCTATGTGTAAATATCGGTGATAGTCGTCTGTATTCTCTGCATCCGTGTATACAGATAACAAAGGATCACAGTCTTGTACAAAGAGAAATTGACAGAGGTGTTCTCAGCGAAGAGGAAGCAGAGCACGATCCCAGGAACAGTATTCTTCTTCAGTGTATAGGGTCTAACAAAAAAATGGTGCCGGATTTCTTCGAGGGAACTCTGCATAATGACGATGTACTGCTTCTATGCAGTGATGGATTTCGTCATAAGCTTACAAAAGACGAGATGGATCAGATGTTTGCATTTGATTACGTATCGAGCAAACAGAGAATAAAAAAACAGGAACTACAGCTCATAGAAACAGTAAAACAGCGTGGAGAACTAGATAATATAACTGTTATCATTCTACGAGCCATGGAAGAAGGCGATATCTGATGCTGGAAAATCAAACAGTCTTAAAAGGACGATATGAAATCGGAAGAATCATCGGCAAGGGTGGAATGAGCATCGTATATGACGCCTACGATCTTGTTTTAAATAAACACTGGGCGATTAAAGAATTGTTAAAGAATCCTGAGAAAACAGTAAAAGAAAGCAATTTGACAAAGGAAATCGACTTGTTGAAAAATCTGCATCATCCTGCACTGCCAAGGATTACAGATATCATTGAATATCAGGATGAACGCCTGGTTGTCATGGATTTGATTGACGGACAGCCGCTGGACAAAGTTTTAAAGAAAAAAGGTCGATTGGATGTAGATACAGCCGTTGCTTATGGAATTCAATTATGTGACGTATTGAATTATCTGCATCATCAACCAAAAAAAATTATCTATCGCGATATGAAGCCTGGCAATATCATGCTTCGTAACGATGGCAATCTGACACTGATTGATTTTGGTATAGCAAGGGAGTACAAGGAAGAGCAGTCAACGGATACAACACTGCTGGGAACAAGAGGATATGCTGCTCCGGAACAATATGGGGCAAAAATCTATGGGCGAAAGGTACAAACAGATGAACGCACAGATATTTACTGTCTAGGCGCAACTATGTATCATTTTCTGACAGGAGAACAGCCTATGGCGATATCCAATCTGAATGTGCAGGATGTGGATCCTTCTATATCCAGCGGATTGAATGCGGTCATATTGAAATGTACGCAAATGCGTCAGGAAGATCGTTATCAGACATGTGAGGAGCTGATGTATGCACTAAGCAACTATCAAAAGATGGATTCTGTATACAGCCAGAAGCAGAAACGGAAAATTAAGCTGTTTCTGATAACTGCTGGAATCAGTTTCGCCGGTTTTATGATTAGCTTTGCAGGAAGCAGAGGGATCCTCTCACAGACGTTAAAAGCCTACAATAAAGAGCTGAATGAAGTTAATATACTGGCATCTAAATCACTTGCGGATAAAAATTATGATGAGGCAGTTACCAAAGGCTATGTAAAAGCCATTGAAATTGCGCCATTTGAAGAGAGTGCCTTTATTCGATTGATCGATTATCATTCCCGTATGGCGCAGACACAGCATGGTCTGGATGCGGTCGTCTCTATCATAGACTCAAATGATTCTGCGGCAGATAATGATGAAGTGCTGATGTATGTGGCACGTATGTATTTCAATGGAAATCCGAATGACTCTTCATTCCAACAGGATTATACCAGTGCTGCTAAGTATTTTAATATGGTTTCAACAAGAAACATACCGGAAGCTGAATACTATGCATCCTTATCTTTGTCTCTGTCTGAGCTGTCAGATACAATTGACTGGAGTAAAATACAGGCAGACTTGCAGGAATTTGAAAAGTATAACGATGAGCTGAAGAAGAGTGAGGCACGTATACAGAACTATGAATCTTTAGCCGGTGTTTATATTGCAAATAAGAGTTATCTTTCTCAACAAAAGGGTGCTCCAGATCCTTATCAGAAAGCGATAGAAATTATTGAAAAAGCAGAAGATACGCTGGACTTTCTACAGGATGATGCGTTAGAGGAAATTTATCGCTCTGATGTTATGCGTCGTAAAGCAGATTCCTATTATTTACGGGCTGCTTCAATTACAAATGAAAAAGACGCAGCTTCTTATTACAATACAGCAATCAAAGCATATCAGGAGCTTATTCCATATCTTGAAATAGCTGATCAGAAAAGAGAAATTGAGCTGCTGATAGCGGATATCTATAAATTTCAGGGAGACTATCAGAAAGCTGCCGGGCAATATGAACAGGTAATCAAATCATACCCTGACAGCTCCTATGCATATGCAAGCTATGGACTTATGGAATTGGTGAATCGCGGAAATTTGAAGAAGGCGGTGAGCTTATACCATCAGGCAGAGCAGCTTACAACTGCATCAAAGGATACCAATTTTAATATCCTGAAGAGTAAATTGCAAAACGCTAAGGCGCTATAGGAGGCAGATATATGTATCAGATCATGTATTATGGAGGTCTTGCTATCGGTATTTCTGCACTTATTGCCACCGTTATTTTATTCATAAAGCTGCATATACGCCAGGCCTTTCTGGAAGTAAGCGGTCTTGAGGCGAAACGTGCAATGAGGCAGATGCAGGAAGCAGGGAACCGAAAAGAAATAAAGACAGAAAATCATATGGTAACCATGCAGGAACATACCAAGACCATGGCGACTGCAGACGAGGTGAAAGAACAAACGCTGATGGATATAACACAGCAATTAGGAGAAGAAGGGGAAACGGCTCTTTTGGAGGACGAGGCGGTGAGCTTCTATGTGGAAGAGGAATATGTTGAGCTGCATACAGAAGAAGAGATAAAAGAAAGAGATGGGAAATGAGATGAGTAAGGAAATAATGAAAAAGGTATCCAAAGCGGGCCTGGTTGTGGTAGTAGGCTGTGCAGGCATGCCTTTCAGTAATATGATAGAAGCAACTGCTGACGAATTAGAATTACATGAGGATTCAGCCACACAAAATGTGAGCCTTGAGAATAGTGAAGGAGATTTGATAACAGAGGTCAAGGATGGAAGTATTCAGATAAAGCTTGATGAAAATATAAAAAGCTCGATCAAGAATATTACGTGCACTTTTAAAGAAAAAGCGCTGCCTTTTACATATAATGAATCCAGTCAAACATACAGCTTTCAGCCTGGCTTAGAAGGTGAATATTCTATAAAAGCAACACTGACTGATGATTCAGTTATAACGAAAATGGTAGCAGTAACGACAGATGATGTTATATCGGAAGCTGCTGAGTTTTCAATTGAACATGATGGGGAGAAGCGGGAATGGACAGATAAGGCTGTAATAAGCAGTGAAAGCATCTGTCATATTTCGCTGAAGCCATATGTGTTGAAGGATGAAAATATTACAGTAGAATTATTAAATGAGAGCAATGAGGTTGTATGCGAGCTGGAAAATGTGAAGCATGTAAATGGCAGCTATGTAATCATCTTTCAGTTGGAGTCCTCTCTTCCAGAGGGTTCTTATCAAGTCAAGGTAAAAGGGGAAAATCTGAATGATAAGGAGCAAAGTGTTATATCCAAGCAACTGATTCTTGATAATACAGAGCCGGTACTAGGGGAAACGGGTACGATCGAATCTGGAAATCTTACTTATACATTAACAGAGGCGAATCTTAATCTGAAGGATAGTAAGGTTTGGATTGAGAAAGATAAAATAGAGCTGAACGCAGAAAGTCTTTCAGAAGCTGGTATCACAGTAAATCAATTTACCAAAAAAGTAGATGCCTATGAGGCAAATGTAAGCTTTACAAAGCCATTGGCAGGAGGCAGCTATGTAGTTCATGCGCAGGCAGTGGATATGGCTGGGAAAAAAGTCAGTACGACAAAGGAATTTACGATTGAAAAAACAGCTCCGGATATCCAATTTGCAATTCCCGAAACAAGCTTTGCAAAAAACGATGGTAAAGCACACACGGAGACTGTATACATCACAGAAGACAATTTCGATTCGGATAACACAAGTATTGGAATTTACAAGGATGACAATAAGCTTGCCTTAACAGAAGAGGAGCTCAGGGAAAACGGCATTACGATTGGTTCTTTTACAGATAAAGTAGGAATGAATAGCAATGTGAAAACTGCTGAAATCACCTTTTCAGGGTCGGCTTCAGAAGGAACCTATGCAATCACTGTAACAAGTACTGATATACATCAGAATACTGCGCAAGCAAAAAAGGATCTTGTGATTGACCGTACTGCAGCCGGATTGGCAATTGATACAAGCACGGAAGGAAATACATCGGTCAATGATGGAATAACAAACAAACTGTCGTCCATTACATTTTCTGTTGATGAGAAGAATTTCATAGAAGATGAAGCAATTATTTATATGAATGGCGAGCTTGTAAATCTGCAATGGCAACTTGAAGCCGGTACAAATACACATAGAGCAGTTCTGGAAAATCCAGAGGAAGGAACATATAGTCTCACATTGGATTATACTGATCGTGCAGGAAATAAAGCTGAACAGAAAGTAGAAGAATTTATATATGATAAAACACCTGTTCAGGTTGATTTAAAAGAGTCTGGAAAAGAATGGTTAGATGAAGGAAAATGGCGTAAAGATGCAGCAACCTTTACCTATACACTGAAGGATAAAGATGCCGGAATTGAATATATAGCATACCGGATAAAGGATGTAAATGGAGATGAAAAAGAGTATAAGGTCGCATTTGCAGATGACACCATGCAGATTAATGGTTCAGATGTTTTAGATCGATTCACTGAGAACGGAAGAAGTATCTTTGGACACATTGAAAATGGGAAGTGGATTATTTCAATCCAGTTTACAGAAAGTACGGACTCCATTGTTTCCTATGAATGTGTAGATAAAGCAAATAATAAATGTGATGGTGAGCTGCATTTGAAGCAGGATTTGAAAAAACCGGAATTTAAAGATTTTGAAGCTCTTTTTGAACGCTACAACATGGATAGTGCTACCTGGCGAAACAAAAAGTACACGGTAGAGGTGGATACCACTGATAATTTCTCCAAGGTAGCGCGTGTTGAATATCAATGGGATAATGAGACACAATGGAAACAGGCAGATGCGGATAAAGAGGATACAGGTAAATTCTTAATAGAAAATGATGTAGCAGATGGTAAGATGTATAATGGTGCTTTATATATGCGTATCATTGATCAGGCTGGCAATATTTCTGAAACAAAAGAAATACATATCAATCTTGATAAGACACCACCGGTTATCGATATTCAGCATATGGGAACTGCACAGCATGATACATATTATAAAGAAGCGGTGAAAGACACTGTGAAAATCAGTGAGCACAGCTTTGATACTGCAGATATTAATTTTTACAAAAATGGGAATCTGTTATCACAGGAAGACATCGTAAAGGAAGGGATTCAGGTTGATGCACAATGGAAGGAATCAAAGGATGAAAAGAATCATCAGTTATTCCATTATACAAAGACAATCCAGTTCCCTGCAAATAATGACGGTATTTATAATTATGAGGTAATCGCACAGGATAAAGCAGGCAATAGGAATGCTAAAAAGAGCCAAGCTTACATTCTCGACTATACAGATCCAACAGCAAATATCAGCTTTTCTCAAAAGCAAAACGATAAATTCCATGATGATAATTATTTCCTGCAGGATGCGGTAACGACTCATTTTGATGTCAGTGAGCAAAATTTCCATAAGAGTCTGATGGAAATTCGTGTTATGAAAGATGGTAAGGAATATGATGCATACTCCACAGAAAGCTGGAGCAGCAATGGGAATCAGCATCGCTTGGATTTAACATTCACAAAAGAAGGACATTATACAGTAACTTTAAATGGCAAGGATTTATCCGGGCGTAAGCTGAAAACACAAACGAAAACCTTTGTGATTGACCATACTCTACCGGAAATAGAAAAAATCACATTTAAAGAGAAAAACAGCAGTCTGGCTGCCTCTCTGGCAAATGCTGCGACTTTAGGCAGATTCTTTCAAAAGGAAGTCGAAGTAAAGATCTATGCAAAGGATGCTGTATCCGGAGTGGATCAGATCTATTTCTACTATGACGGAGTGGATCACAATAATCAAAAAGATACCATAACTGGAAACAACAAGAGCTTTACAAGTGATCATCTTGAGAAGGTAAAAGGTGCTGTAAAATCTGTCCATGGAAAAGAAATGATTGTTACCTTCCCACTTGCGCCGAATTTCAAGGGAAAAGTATACGCTGCTGTTCAGGATAAAGCAGGTAATATAGAAATGCTGAACAATAAGCCGGTATATGTATCCAGTCCTTATGGTATAGTTATCGAGGATGATACGGATTTAGCTGCTAAAATCAAAACAGATATCGTTATAAATGCCCGTCCGGCAAATTCATTGAAGGATGGAACCATGTTATTTCAACAGGATGTGCCTGTACAGCTTGCAATAGAAGCACCTTATTCTGGAATCAAACAGGTAACATATCAATTGGGAGATATGGATCCAGTTATTGTAAAGAAATTTGAAACAGGAAAGAACGGTGTTTGTGAGAGTACAGTTATAAAAGACATAGTTAAATCTAAGCCTGGCGGATTGAATGACAACAACAGTGTGATGATACATGTGGAAGTAACGGACAATGCAGGACAGAAGAGATTCTTTAACAAGAAGATCGCTATTGACCGTACAGCACCACTGCTTACGTATGAATATGACTATAATAAAGTATCAAACGGTCACTTTTATAATAAAAACCGCCGTCTTACATTACATATACATGAATTAAATTTTGAACCGGAGAAGGTACAAATCGCAGTTAAAGAAAATGGTGTGATATCCTCAAAGACACCAGAAGCTTCATCCTGGAAGTCGGATGGAATCCATCATACAGCTGTAATTTTATTTGATAACGATGCAGACTATAAGGTAGAGATGGCTTATACAGACCGTGCAGGTAACAATGGAAATAAGGTGAAATTTGATGATTTTACAATCGATACAAAAGCTCCAAGGGCTACCATAAGCTATGACAATAATGGAAGTCGTAATGGGAAGTATTTCAATAATGCCAGAACTGCTTCTATAAAAGTTGTGGAGCATAACTTCAATGCAACTAAATTTAAAGCAGCTTTAACTGCATCAAGCGATGGGAAGCAGGCTGCTGCGCCATCCTTATCAGAGTGGGCAAAAAACGGAGATACCCACACAGCAACTGTACGGTTTCATAGTGATGCAGATTACACGATGCAGCTTTCCTACTCTGATGAAGCAGAAAATACTATGAATGCTCTTCCGAAGGATAGTTTTACAGTAGATAAAAAAACACCTGAAGTTAGCATTGGCAATGTTAAGAATTTATCCTCAAACCGCAAGCCGGTTGCTCCAAGTATCTCTTATTCTGATATCAATCTGGATACAAAAAACTCAGGTATTCAGGTAGAAGGTACAGATAATGGAAAAGTAAAGGTAAAAGCTGCTGAAAAACAGGAAAAGCATAGCAAGTCTTATGTGATGGAGCCTTTGAAACTGGATGATAATTATGTTGTATCTGCCAATGTATTGGATATGGCTGGTAATAAGACAAATAAATCTACGTCGTTTTCTGTAAATCAGAATGGTTCTGTGTTTATACTGAAACAGAAGCTTACAAATAAGAAGTATGTAAATTCTCCATTCAAGCCTATGATTACCATTAAAAATGTAGATGAGGTTTCTATCATGTCATTAACTTTAAATGGGGTAAGTGTTCCGTACACTCTTGAAAACGGTGTCCTAACAATCAATAAAGAAATAGAGCATAATGGAAAATATATTATCAATCTTCAAGTACGAGATGCCGCTGGAAATGTGAATCGCATGTCACCGATTGAATTCATATATGATGATGAAAAGCCGGTACCCGTCTTCCTGATTAATAAAGAAGAGATGAAAGATATCTATTTTGGACCGTTAACCCTCACGATGAAATGTGAAAAAGGTATGGATCATATCACTGCGGTATATCTGAATAATGAATTACTGGAAGAAAATCAATATAACGTAAATGAAGATGGTTCTGTGACATTAAAGGTTAGCGATTATGGTGAATATAATGTTCGCTTTGAAATGATGGATGATGCTGGAAATAAAGCGATTTCCGATGTGTATCATTTTACTCTATCTAATAATATGTTACTTCGCTATTTTGATAACAAGCCATTATTTTATGGGTCTATAGCAACCATAGGGCTTGGTGGCGCCGGTGTTCTTACCCTGCGATTTAGAAAAAAGAAAGCAAAAATATGATACTAAACAGTGCACGAAATCAATCGTGCACTGTTTTATGTTCATAGGTTTGTTCTAAGAGAAACGGAAGTTTGAATTTCTGTTTTTTTACCTGAGGAAGGTACTCATCCGGATATCGGACTGAAATGTATCTGCCTGTCGGTTTATGAAAAAATATCCGGTTCCTGCTCCAGTATGATTTCCAGCATATACAGTGGCAGGTGTTTGATAACTCCATTAATAGATACTCCTGTATTCTTCTTTGAAAAAAGAAAGGCATTCTTTACACGGTATTTTTTTACGAAGTTCTGAAATGCCCTTGATGTTGTATGTTTGCCAGCTTTAACCTCTAAAGGGGTGATTTCTCCTTCGTATGTAATGATGAAATCAATTTCTGTGCTTTGGCTCGGCTCATAGTAGAAGCACGCTTTATTCGCTCTTTTACATATCTGTGCAGCTATATTTTCATAGAAAGCTCCTTTGTAAATACCTAAATCACCACGGATTATTTTTTGTATATCACCATCATCCAATTGTGAGATAAAGAGTCCGCAATCTGCCATATATACTTTAAATACAGATAATTCCACCTCAGAAACCAGCGGTTCTGCAATATGAGCAAGGCGGTTTACTTTCAAAATCAATCCGCTGTCCTCAAGCCATTGTAAACTTGAATCATAATAGCGTGCATTGTATCCTTTTTTTACCACGCTGTATTGAAACTTTTTATTCTCTTTCGCAAGTTGAACAGGGATGGATTGAAAGCATTCTCTAGCTTTTATCTTATCCCCGGATATGGCATATTTGGCCATATCGTTAAGGTAATCATTGACAATTCTTCTTTGAATCATAAGGCATTCCTTTATGGATTTCGTTTCAGCATACGTTGCGACCACCTCTGGCATACCGCCGATAATCATATATTTTGTAAAAAGCTCATTCATTTTATCATGTAATATCTCAGGTACAGCTTCCAGCCGTTCAAGAGATTGATTTATGCGATTCAAAATATCTTTATTTATGCTAACGGCTTCCAAAAATTCAAGAAAGCTCATAGGATACATATCCCATGTTTCTACGTAACCAACTGGAAAAGAGGTAGTCTTTGCGATAGCAATACCTAACATACTTCCAGAGCAGATGATATCACAGGAAAAGACTTCGCTCATAAATTTTAATGCAGTTATAGCATCGGGACATGCTTGGATTTCATCCAAAAATAAGAGAGTATCCTCAAGAAATGGTATATCCATGAAGGATATTTTGAAATAATCAAGTAGCTCTATTGGATTGTGTGTTTTATTGAACAATTCAATATAGGAAATATCTCTTTCAAAGTTGATTTCTACCATATATTTATAGTTTTCTTTTCCAAATGCACGTATACTATATGTTTTTCCTACTTGACGAGCACCTTTGATTAATAGTGGTTTTTTGTTTGGCATCTGTTTCCATTTTAAAAGTTGCTGCTCTATTTTTCTTTTCATGGGGACTCCTCCTTCATATAATAGTATATCACATAATGATAAAAATATGATATTTCGCATATATTTACCGATAAAAAAATGCAGATTAACATATTTTTATCAATAAAAATATGCATGATGAAGTGGCGATAGCTTTGCAGAAAGACAACGAGGTTATCATCGTCGCTGATTTTCAACGAAAGAGGCTATATTTTAAAATCATAACAGTTCAGCAGATGCTCTTACTTTTATACTATCAGGATTTCAGGTGAATGAAAAAGGTTGTTCAACAGCTTAGGAATAATCGTTATTCTTTTGTTAAGGGCAGAAATATCTCCGTGATAAATGAAAACTCAGAAGGAGGAATCGTACAATCGAAAACCTCCTGCACCTCATGAAAATTCCGCTCAATGATATTGTAAACATAATTATTGCGATTTATGAATGCCTTCATCTTCGGAAAAGAAAGTGGCTCATTTTTTATACATCGCTCCAGTGTAAAGGAGCAGTGGAAAATGAATTTGATCAACAGATTGTCTGAATAAGGAAGCTGCAGCTGCTTTATGATGGCATTTAATGTTTTATAAAGTATTTGGGAAGACTTATGCGGATTTAAAAAAACAAGGGAATCGCTTAAAATGGTTTCATCCATTTGTTGAATCAATTGCATTGCATAGCTGTCAGAGTCCTTGGCTTCTGTTTCGGAAATCGGATTTCCGGTATCCTTTTGAAGAATGGTTTCAAAGGTTGCTCCGATACTGCTTGCACGTTTTAACAGTGTCAACAATAGCGGCAGGTCAAGGTCTGGGACGATGCGTACATGGCAATTTGATAAAGTCTGTAGTTCTTCCTCCAGCAGCTTGATATCCTTACAATCCGTAATGATCAAAACGCCTTTCCCCTTATCACTCTCCTGTACATGCTTTGCCAGAATGGATAGGAGCGCATCATGGGATACCTGTGTATCCAACTCCAGAGATAGAATCTGGTTCCCGTAATCATGCGAATGCAGATAACGTGCATATTCCTTGGAGCGGCCATTTTCTGTAACGATCAGAAGCTGAACCTGCTTTTCCTGCAGCCATTGGCTGGAAAGATATACGTAGGTCGCAATATAGTCACGCTCCCATTTTGTGAAGGTATAATTAAAGCGTGATGAAACAGCTTCTTGTATTTCGTCGAATAACAGGTAATCTTTTTTTCGTGCAATGCTGATTGCCCCAACATCTGTAATCGCCGGAACCGTGTCTTCTTTGAAAGCAGAGATAAATTCAGAAAGCTTACTTAGCATTCCATAAAGTATATTTTCATTTCGCGAAATAGGTTTATCCTGCAAGACGGGGTATAATAAATCATAAATATCCTTCAATAGAACAGAGCGTATGGTATTCAGATGAACATTCATGAATGCATTCATATCATTCAGACACTGATTTACGATTTCACCCTTTGCATTATTTATGGAAATGGTTTTTTTCTGATTCAATTCCTCATTGATATGATAAAGCATCTGTAATTCCTCATTTTCTTTCATCGTGGAAAAGTAGAAATCATTATGTGTAAATAAAGCTAAAATCGTATTCAACTGCTGATAACGCTCGTTTACATCATAAATATCGGATAGTACCGTGTTTGATATATCGGCGAAATCCAAAGTGATACATAAGGGATTTTCTTTTATCAAACGGGTATAGGCATTTGCACATGAACTGCGTATCTCAGCTTTTAAATGCGGCAGATTTCCCTTATAGGAGGACATTGCGAAGCAGCTCAAAATTCCCTTTGATATGCGAATGGCTCGCTTGATGAAATAAGCCTCCTCCTGAAACTGCTTAAGAACCAGCATAACGGTCTCTTCCAGTGTACGCTGCTGTAGTGAAGGCAGGGAAATTAGCGTTGGAAAACAGCGGCGGATCATGGATTCCTCTTTTAATTCAGGTGAGGAGGTCGTGATAATCACCTGGCATTGAAATGTAAATCTGCGATTGACAGCGTTGAGTGGATGGTACTGCGCTTCTGTTATTGCATTGCATATCTTTATCTTTATTAAATCGGGAAGCTGTTCGAAATGAAGCAGTATGAGCATCCCCTGCCTAGCTTTTTCCACCAGACCGCGGCGCAGTCGGCTGTCGATGATTTCTCCGAATACATACAAATCCAAATCATGAACAGAATAATTTTTTAAAAGGCTGCAGTCTGCAATAATCGGAGAATGAAAGGAAGAAAATCGTCCATTCTGTTTGCCGTACAGAAACATGAGCTGTGCAAAACTCTTCCGGTTGGTTCCCTCCTGCCCCTCGATAATGGTATTTAATCCGCTATATGGGTAATTCATTGCTGCTTTAGCTTTTTGAATCGGCTCATACATACTTTCACCGATGTTTTTTCCAATCAATGTATCCAGAGATTCTTTCATCTGCGTTTGTTCATTCTGACGCTGCTGCTTAGTCAGAAAATCGGTAAGCTGCTGATCCTTGGAAAGAACGGCGGGTATGTTCTGCTCGGGGAAATACTTCATCAAAAGCTGGCGTGAAACATATAGTGTTGGTCTGCCATTGAGCTTGATCAGTCTGCCTTCCTGATGCAGGAGGTTGAGATCTCTGGATACATTTGATCGATCAAGCCGCAAATCCATCGCCAAAGAGGAGGCATCCATTCCAAGCTTATCATACTGCTTATCCTCCAGACATTCCAAGGTGTGCGCATAAATTGCTTTCAGAATCAGTTCTTTGCGTTTACTCATTAAATCACGACCTCCTTAATTTTTTTGTGTTGATTTCTTCTTCATAATAACACAGTAAGAATAAAAACGCATAAAAAAGTCTAAAAGTGTGTCTGCTTTTTACAATGTATACATATTGTGTATGCTTGCACTGGAAGTTATCGGAATAAAAGCTGGTAAATCTGTTTCTTTTTTCTTCACACGCTTTCCTGAGTGTGTTGAAACAGGGACTTTTTTGACCACCTGAAAGGGACGATGATAAGATGACATCAGAAAGGAAAAGGAGGAAGCTGTATATGATTGATATCATAATCGTTACACATGGCGAATATGGAAAAGCGATGCTGGCAAGCAGTGAACTCATCATGGGGGAACAGGAAAACGTACAGGCATTCGGCTTCTATTTAGGTGAAAGCGTCGAACATCTGAGGGACTCTATTTTGCAGGCAATCAGCTGTACGCGGAAGGGAAGTGAAATACTGATTCTAACAGATATGCGTTCTGGAAGTCCGTTTAATGTTACAGCGTCATTGATGAAGGATCACACATTTGAACACCTAACAGGAATCAATCTTCCCATTTTACTTGAGATTCTCTGTTCAAGAACGCAGATGGAGCTGAAGATGATGATAGCACACATAATGTCAGAGGGAATGAAAACGCTCATTCATGTTAATGAAATGCTGAAGGAGGACTAAACATGAAACATATTGTGTTATGCCGCATCGATGACCGTCTTATTCATGGGCAGGTTGTTACGGCATGGGTAAAGCAGACTGAGGGTAATCGTATTGTAATCATTGATGAAGCATTGGTGAAGGATGTTTTCTTACAGAAAATCATTAAGGCAGCGGCACCTTCCGATATTCGTATTGATATATACAATATAGAAAACGGAGTGTGTGAGTTGAAAAAGGAGGCTGAGGATAAAGAACGAATTATTATTTTGGTAAAGAC
>SKEY01001486.1_pt1 | contig 30098 bp, 30 predicted proteins | sample 4843871 | NCBI WGS metagenome assembly SKEY01 (sample SAMN11008797, study PRJNA524170) | human gut metagenome | biome: Human fecal sample; material: Feces; isolation source: fecal sample from pouch patient p36 | host: Homo sapiens | place: Israel: Tel-Aviv | collected 2016-12-04 | reverse complement strand
TGGACCTGACTGATAGTCAGCTCCTTTTTCTTTCAAAGCATCTTCTGCTAAGAATGGTACTTCATTCGTTGTACCATTGGCTTCCTCTTCTTCATTACTGAATCCAGTCACTGTGCGTCCAGCTAAAATAGACTTTCCAGATTCATCTGTAACTGGCAACAATCCGACAACACCGTGACAAACAGCTGAGACCAGTCCTTCATTTCGATAGATTTGTGAAGCAACTTTCCCAAGATCTGTTGCTTCTGGAAAATCCCACATTGTTCCGTGGCCACCAGCATAATAAACTGCTGCATAATCTTTTGCATCCACATCATCAGGACGTAAGGTATTTCCCAAGGCCCGATTTCTGAAATCTTCATCTTTATAATAGGCCCAATCGATTTCATCCATATTCAAAACACTTTGCGGTTCTAAAGGTACATATCCGCCTTTAGGACTGACAAAATCTGCATCGATCCCATTTTTTACTAATACATCATAAAAATGAGTCAGTTCACTTAACCACAAACCTGTAGGACGCTCAATCTTTTCGTACTTTTCTACATTTGTTAATACGATCAATACTTTCATTTTTCCATCCTCTTTCTATAAAAATTGAGTTATTGATAACGTGCTTTCAAGAAATTATATAATGGACTTGGCAAATAAAGCTCTTTATATGCTTCTTCAAAAGGTTTCGTTACAAATTCATCCTCACGGTTTTCCAATAATTTCTCTGCCCAGTCAGGATCGACGATCATTTGCTGTCCAATTGCTGCAAGTTCTGCATATTTCAGTACTTGCTCTACGTCTTTGCGAGTACGGATGCCTCCGACACCAATTAAAGGGATCTTTCCTTGGATCGTGTCATGGACAGCTTCAAGAATCGACTGATCGCTGTATTTATCAGAACGGGCTCTTCGATCATACGCATTTAATGAAACATGCAGATAATCTAATTTTGTCTCACGTAATCGTTCAAGAAGCCAGATCGTGTCTTCAAAACGGATACCTGGTGTTTCATATTCTTCTGGCGAGAAACGATACCCTACGATGAATGGTTTTTTTGCATATTTTTCAACCGTTGAGAAAACCGTTGTTAATAATTCGTCAATAAAACGATAGCGATTTTCTAAGCTACCGCCCCATTGATCCTCTCGTCTATTCGAATGCGGAGAGAAAAATTGTTGGAGCAAATACGTATTTGCTCCATGCAACTCGATACCATCAAATCCTGATTCAATCGCTCTGCGTGTGGCTTCGCCAAATGCTTGGATTGTTTCTTTGATTTCATTTTCACTTAATGCTCGCGGTGTTTCTGCATCAGGTCGTTCCGCTGCAACTGCACTTGCAGATACAGGCTGTTCTCCGGATAGAGTAGCTCGACTAGTCATTCGTCCACCGTGGAAAATCTGAACAATCGCTTTTGCACCTTCTCCTTGGATTGCTTTAGCTAGTTCACTTAACCGAGGAATCATTTCATCGTGAGCGATGCTCAGTTCACCTGGCCAGCCTTTTCCGATATCTTGGACATTTGCAGCACCAGTAATAACAGCACCAAGTCCTTTAGAACGTTGTTTATAATAAGTGATCTCATCTTCGGTGATCACTCCATTGAAGAAGCTGAGTTGTGTCGTCATAGGCGACAGCATCAATCGGTTCTTCAATTGAACTCCTGAAGGTAAAATAATTGATTGATCAAATTGTGACATTGTCATTCCTCCCATAATTCACTCTGATTAACCTATCGAGAATCATCTATCATTAAACCACTCGGTTAGTTGTACATGCAACTAATTTGCTTAAAAAAATTTTTATTTTTTTTGTAACTTATCTGTTGCTTCATTCATTATCTCGGCTAATTCTTTACTTGCTTCATTTCCCAAGACTGCTTTGTACGACTGATGGAGTTCTTCCCAGCTACCATCGACTTCCTTAGTAAATTGGCGTCCTTGTTCTGTAAGATAAACTAATGATAAGCGCCCTTCGCTAACTGTTTTGACGTATCCTTTATATTCTAATTTTTCAACAAAACGAGCAATCGTTGATGGGGCGGAATAGAGCATTTGTGCAATATCTTTTTGTGGTATTCCATCTTTTTCTTTTAATATCAATAAAATAAAACCATAAGTTGGTGCCAGACCTGTCCTTCTAAACGCTTCATCAGCTAATTTATTCAACATGCGATCTAGCTTTTTCACGCTAAAGAAAAGACATTCATCTAACGCTTTTTCAATTGGCTTTTCCATTTCATCCCCTCCATTGGCGTACATATCATAGTATGATTTTTATTTTTTGTCAAAAAACACGGAGTAATGACCGCCTCCTCTGTTTAGTTTTGAGAAAAAGAAGTTGTGACAAAAAATGTGTCACAACCTCTCGGTAATACGTTTCAATCAAATAAGCTTTTCTTTATTTACTTCCACCACAAATGCTTCATATGGTCGTAACTCAACTTTGCCGTCTGGTAACTGTTTCAGAGGATAATTTGACACAATAATCCTTAAAGCTTCACGTGGAACAGTGAACACCTGTTTTTCACTGGACATATTGCAAACAACGAGCCATCGCTGGTCTTCATATATGCGAGAATAGGCAAAGACATGCTCAGGCGTCTTTTCCACTAATTCATAGTCTCCCCAGACGATGATGTCATGTTTTCTACGCAAATCGATCAATTTCTTGTACATATAAAAAACAGAATCTTGATCTGCTAACGCTTCTTCTGCATTGATTTCTTTATAATTTGGGTTGACTCGAAGCCATGGAATTCCAGTAGTAAACCCAGCATGTTCACGGGCGTTCCATTGCATAGGCGTCCTAGCATTGTCTCTTCCTTTCGCATTGATTGATTCCAAGATTTCCTCTTTTGTAAATCCAGAAGAAATCCTTTCGTTATACATATTGATTGTCTCAATATCTTTTGCTTCCGCGATATCATCGATTGGGCAATTCGTCATGCCTAACTCTTCTCCTTGATAGATATAAGGGGTGCCTTTCATCATATGGAGCAAGATAGCAAACATCTTGGCACTTTCTTTTCGATACACATCGTCATTTCCCCAACGAGAAACAATTCGCGGAAGATCGTGATTATTCCAAAATAAACTATTCCATCCTTCATCACCTAAAGATGTTTGCCATTTGGATAATACTTTTTTCAGTTCAGAGATACTCAAGGGTTTCAAATCCCATTTGTCTTTGCCTTCTTGCTGATCTAATCCTATGTGTTCGAATTGGAAGATCATGGATAATTCCTTTCTTTTAGGATTGGAATAAAGTTTAGCAATCTCGGTAGTTGCTCCCCATGTTTCGCCAACGGTCATCAGATTTTTGTCGCCAAAAGTTGCTTGATTCATTTCCTGAAGATACTCATGCAGTTTAGGTCCATTACTTGTGATTTCTTTATCCGGTTCTTTGCCAATCATATCGATCACGTCCATACGAAAGCCGCCAATACCTTTGTCGATCCAGAAATTCATCATTTGATAAATCGCTTGGCGAACCTGTTTGTTTTTCCAATTCAAATCAGGTTGACGCTTGCTATACAAGTGCAGAAAATATTGCCCTGTTTGCTCCTCCAACTGCCAAGCAGGTCCACTGAATATCGAGCGCAATCCATTAGGCTCCTCTCCATTGACTGGATCACGCCAAATATAGTAGTCACGATAAGGATTTTCTTTATTTTTACGTGCCTCAATGAACCACGGGTGTTCATCCGAAGTATGATTCACCACCAGATCCATAACGATACGGATATTTCTTTTCTTTGCTTCTTCAATCAGTTCCTCCAATTCTTCCATCGTACCGAATTCTGCCATGATTGCTTGATAATCACTGATATCATAGCCATTGTCATCATTTGGAGACTCGTACACTGGCGAAAGCCAAATCACATCAATGCCCAAATATGCCAGATAATCCAATCTAGAAATAATCCCTTGCAAGTCTCCAATCCCATCTTGATTTGAATCTTGAAAACTTCTTGGATAGATTTGATAAACAACTGAATGGTGCCACCATTTTCGTTCCATGATTTCCCTCCTATAAATGGATGTTTCTATTTTTCACTTAATCATCTAGTTTAGTTTCTTCCACCAAAAATTGTAACGCTTTCAAACAGTCATTGCACCTTGTTATCGGTAACAGAATAAAACAAAAAAACAGCTGAGGAAATTTCCTCAACTGTTTTTTGAAAGGATTGATTGATGCAGGGAAGAACGCTGATTTCACAATCTCTTTATAAACGGTGTTCACTCAGCTGTCCCTCGGTATTAGCTCCAAAAACGGTAAAATATGAGGAACTATTTTTTCGTTTTTTTCTCTAATACTCAGGCCAGAACGCTGATTTCACAACCTCTTTATTTCACATTCAATATCCACATGAATCCCACGAATACAAAGAACAGACCATACATGATTGGAGATACTTCTTTTCCTCTTTTAGCCGCTAACATCGTAATTGGATAGAAAATAAAACCTAATGCAATCCCATCTGAAATACTATAAGTTAAAGGCATGCCAATCAAGATTAAGAATGAAGGGATCGCGATTTCTAATTTTCCCCATTCGATTTGACGTAATGATTGAGCCATCAAAACACCTACCATGATCAATGCTGGTGCAGTTACTTGTGAAGTAACAACTGACAGTAATGGAGAAAAGAACAAACCTAACAAGAAGAAAATCCCTGTAGTAATAGCTGTGATTCCTGAGCGTCCTCCAACAGCAATCCCAGCTGATGATTCTACGAATGCACCAACAGGAGAAGTACCTAATAAGGAGCCCGCAAGCATAGCTGTTGAATCAGAAGCTAAAGCTTTCCCTACACGAGGCATCTTGTTGTCTTTCATAAAGCCTGCTTGATTTGCTAATCCAACTAAAGTTCCTGCTGTATCAAAGAAAGTCACAAGCAAGAATGTTAGTACTACGACCCACATTTGAAGAGAATTGATGTCCCCTACATGTTTTAACGCAACTAAAAATGTTGGTTTCAAACTTGGTGCTGCAGCAACAATTTCAGAAGGCATTGGAATCAAACCTGTGACCAGACCTAAAATCGTTGTAGCTGCCATCCCGATGAAAATGCCACCTGGTACACGTCGAACAAGCAAGATAGCCGTGACGACTAATCCAAAAATCGTCAACCAAGTAGAACCAACGTTGAGTGATCCTAATCCTACTAATGTAGATTCATTCGAAACGATGATCCCACCTTCGCTCAGACCAAGGAAAGCAATAAATAGACCGATACCACCAGAAATCGCATATTTCAAATCTGCTGGGATCGCATCAATGATCATTTCCCGCAGTTTGAAGATTGTAATCAAAATAAAGATCAAAGAAGCAACGAATACGCCGGACAATGCTGTTTCCCATGGGATCCCCATCCCTAAACAAACAGAATAAGCAAAGAAAGCATTGATCCCAAGAGCAGGTGCCGTTCCAATTGGATAACGGGCTAATACCCCCATCAAAATACAGCCGATTGCACTGGCTAATGCAGTCGCAGTGAACACCGCTCCTTCATCCATTCCAGAAGCGCCTAATACAGTTGGATTTACAAATAAGATATAGGCCATTGAAATAAATGTCGTAAATCCTGCCAGTACCTCACGTTTTACCGTGGTGTTCAATTTTTCTATTTCGAAGTAGGAAAGTATTTTTTCCTTCATCTTCCATCCCCCTAAATCCGAACATTATAAATAAAGTCCGTTAAAATTTCGATTTATTAATAAAACAACGTGTTTTATCATATACTAAAACAAAACATAAGTAAACAAAAAATTCGGATTTCAAGCAAAATCCGAACGTTCCATCTGATCAAATCCTTTTATCTCAAAGTCCATGAACATTCACTTTGGATCAAAAGAATTTCTTTATTGTGTTAAAAAAGTTTCTTCATTCTAGTATCAAAATCAATAGTGTGATTTGACTTTACCATTTCGTTTCTGCTCTTCTTTGATGAATTCTTTTGTATCGACAGGATTTAGGTTATTTAGTCCGCCAAAACCTGTATCGACCATTTTTCCCCAGCCTTTTGTCTTCTTTTTACCTGATTTGAGATTCCTTGCTCGAAGCTTCTCACTATGTTTTGCTCGCCGATACTTCAAATAACCTTCTAGCCTTCCCATTAGATCCACTGTTTTTCCTCCTTTTTATTCAATCAGACGACTCAGCTTTTCCTATAACAAAATAATTGCCTTCAGGGTCAGAAAAATTGAAAGTCAAGATGCCATTGTTATCTGTGATTTCTCCTGGTTCTTCCATGTTCTCGTAGATAGTTTCAAATTCATCCGTAAAAAATACTAAAGAAGGCGGTGGTCCTAATACCTCTGGTGAAAATTTCTGCACAAATACTTTTGGGAATACGCCTAATTCTAATTCTTTTGAGATGCTGAGTACAATACTCTTAAATTCTTCTGGCAATTCGATTGTTTCAGAAATTTCTGCACCAATTTTTTCTACAAAGAATCGGCAAATCATCTCTACGTCATTGACATAAAGCATCACACGTGTTTTTTGTATCATCGTTTGACCCTTCTTTCTAGTTGATTTTCTTTCCTGTCTATAAACTGATTCCATTATATCACGAAAGCGTAAACACCTTGTGTTTGATCCTATTCAAAAAAATAAAGCAATAGTTTCTAGACTTGATGTACTCCATTAATTTTTTCACAAAAAAAGAACGGCAATGAATGCCGCTCTTCTTTTTTCGATTCTTTTATAATTCTGCCTCTGATTCATCTTTGGTTAGTGTGTGTCTGACACTGGACACGCCAAATGTTTGATCGATTTTTTCCTTCAACGCTTCGATTGCCTGTGCGCCGCGTGCCGCTTGTTCAGCATTGATGGATTCAATGACCAGCACCGCTGCTTGCGTTTCTTCCGTCAGCATCGTTCTTTGGGCTTCACGCCAGTTGAGACAGCGACAGATTGCTCCTTGTTCATCATAGTAGATGATTTCTTCCGGAAGTGCCGGAGCATCGGAATCTGCACCTAAAGGCAGGAATGATTCGCCACCTTGGGCTTTTCCTAGATGCAGATTTCCTGAAATCTTTTCGATATCTTCTCCGCCACAAGGTACGCCAAAAGACAAGGAAATACTATTATAAATATCTACAAGCGGATTGATTGGGAAAAATTCCCGTTCTTGATTTGCACGTTTCAGTAAAGCTTCAATAGAAGAACGTGCACCTTTTTTAGTCTTGAATGTGGTAAAAGCCTGACGCCACTGAGCAATGACTCCGTTTTGGCTGAATGTTTCTTCCGTAAGGTAATTTCTTGCTTCTTTTGCCGCGCTATTCAATAATTGATGATACGTTTCTTCATTTTCTTCTGTTACGTGATTATCGATACCACTCACGGATAAGATTTCGATGGTTGCTTCAGGAAATACTTCCCAGAAATCGGCATCCACTATTACTTTTTTCATATGTTCACACCTCTTGATTAGAATAATTGTTTGATGAATAGATAGTCTGTTTGGGGATCATCTCCCATATAAAAAACATGTTCACTGTACTTGGTAAATCCTCTTTTGCGATAGAAAGCAAGCGCAGCATCGTTATGTTCCCACACACCGAGCCAAATAGCTTTTTTTTGCTTTTCTTTTGCTTTTTCAATAGCTGTATCTAGTAAAAATGTACCGATACCTTGATGTTTAAATTTTTTTCGTACATAGATTCGCTCGATCTCTAAAAAATGATCATCCATTTCCTCAGATTGACTCGTTCCTATATTTAGTTTCAGGTAACCCGCAGGCTCTTGGTCGATACTTACTAGTAAAAAATCGGTTTCTTTCTCTTTTAGCTCTTCTGTAAGTTTTTCTGGCGCATAAGCTTGTCTCAAGTAAGCAGCTAGATGCTCCGGCGAATTATCTTTTCCAAATGTATCTGTAAATGTTTCGATACTGATTTGTTGTAGTAAGTCTACATCTAAAGGCGTCATTTTTCGAATTTCGTATTTATTCACGGCTTCTTCCTTTCAATAGATCCTTTTATTACCTTTTTTGACAAAATTCCAATCTTCGCTAACATTCTTGCATACTTTCTTTAAAAGATATTCCAATTGTTTTGCTTCCTCGTCAGACAGACCATTTAATGCGACTGCATTAGAGTAGTTGTTTTCTCGGATGATGAAAGGATAGATTTCTGCTCCTTTTTTAGTCGGATAAAGTTTCTTGATTTTTTTATTTTCTTTATCTTCCAAACGTTCGATCATCCCATTGGATTCTAATTTCTTGATTGCTCGTGCAGTCGTTGTACGATCTACTTTGATCATTTCTGCTAGTTTTTCTTGGATGATTCCTGGATTTTCGCAAATACGTACTAAATAAAGATACTGCCCTCTTGTTAAATCAACTTCTTTGAATTCGATATTGCTGATAGAATCCAACGCTCGGGCAATCATTCCAATGTCTCGAAGAATTTCAGCCATTTCACCCCACCTTTATTTTGTTTGTAAGACTAGTTTACCTCTTTTTGTTGCAAATGCAACTATTTTTTAATAAAAGAACGAGTTCTTTTTTAGAGAACTCGCAGAGTAAACAGCTTTCTTCTTTTACGAAAAAACTCAATCGCAATAGAGCTGATTTTTGTTTTCTAAAATAAGCAACTGCTTCTTTGTTGTTCGTTTTTCTGATAGCTTTGGCAGCTCTTCTATACTAAAAAATCCCATGTCGGAAGTTTCATTGTTCTCAATAAATTTTGCATCTTCGTCGTGGATCGTACAAGCAAAAACAAGCTTATAATACTGAAAAAGCTGCGGAATATCTTTTTGTTTATTCGTATCAAAAACCGCTTGCAGCTGAGTAGATTCTACTGTTAAACCCGTTTCTTCATAGACTTCTTTCCGCACGTTTTCTTCAGGGGACAAACCTATTTCGGCAAATCCGCCTGGCAGTGACCATTCTCTCGTCCGTTTATCTTCGATTAGTAGGATCTTGCCGTCTTTTTTGATATAGGCACGAACATCAACTTTTGGTGTGGGATGACCTTCTTCAATAACTGTAAGTGCTTTTATTTCTTCGAAAGTTTCTTTTCCTATTTCACTGATCAATTCCAATGAGATCGTCCGAATCTCTTCAAATCGTTCTTTATCGAATACATCTTTTCCATAATACAGACCAGCTTGAGAAAGTGCGAGCAGTCTTTTGTATTGAGCCAACTTGTTATTCATTCTCTTCCCTTCTTTTCAGTAAATGTATGACTATGTAATCAAGTATAGAAGACTGACCTAATTACGGCAAATAAACACAAGGAAATCGGCAATAAATAAAAGAATATGAAAAAACATTTTAGAACAAAAAGACATTTGGCTCCTCTGGGGACCAAATGTCTTTTTTATTATCTGTCACTATCAAACCATTTCTTCGTTACTTATTGTCATTGATTTCTTTTTCTAATTTATCCAATAGTGGAGTGTAATCCACTTGAGTATAGTCTGTTACATCAAATTCATATAGTGTTCCTAACTGAAATTCGTCATATTTTCGGTCAGTGATGATTTTTTTGAATGCTTCTTTCGTAATATGATTCGTCCCTTTCGATCGATCTTCCAATATGTCGCCATAGTGATAATGATCCATGATATAGCTCAAATGACGATCTGGTTCACGATCACGTTTGTACCGACGTTGCCATAACACTTCAAAGTCTGCTGTTAGGCGAATCGTCATTACCTGATATCCGTATCTTTCTGCTAATTCTTGGAGTCGATTTTTTTGCTTATCACTAAAAGGATACTCTGACACAATCACTTTCTTTCCTGCTTCCATATACAGATCAAGTGCTTTGTAATAGAAAGGATAAACTTTCGTCCTTTCTTGTTTCGCCCGTTCTTCCAAGTTGTTAAAACCGATGGATTCTGCATAATATTCCTTGATTTCATCGAGCGTGATGGCATACATATCTGGAAATCGTTCCCGTAGTTTATTCATAAGATATGTTTTTCCTGTACCAGGACTACCAGCTAGAAGAATGAAATACTTTTTCATCTCATTTGTTTCCTAAGTTAATTGGACTTTCCAAGTTCATAAACAGTCCAATCTTATGCTTGACAATTTCTTTTACTGCTTCATTTGCTGGAATCACATTATGGCGAAGAGACTTGTTGATTTCTGTTTCACTAAAGGTTCCTTTAGTCACTTTTGTCCAGTTGACTAAAAGCTCCGTTCCAACATTGAATTTGCGGATCCCGTTATTGATCAATTCGGGATAATCTTCTTCTTTCACACCTGTTCCGCCATGGATAACGAGGGGGACATCGACTACTGCATCGATTTCTTTCAGCAAGGGAATGTTCACTTCTGTTTTTGATTTGAATTGTCCATGATTCGTACCGATAGCAATAGCTAATGCATCCACACCTGTAACTTCTACAAATTTCACTGCGTCTTCCGGTCTTGTATATACTTTGTCATTTTCAGCGACATGGATTCCTTCTTCTGTACCGCCGATCGTTCCAAGTTCTCCTTCTACGGAAACACCGTGTGCATGGGCATATTCTACCACTGCTTTCGTTTTCAAGATATTTTCTTTGAAAGGCAGATGGGACCCGTCATACATGACAGAAGTATATCCGCTATCGATTGCTTCTTTGATATCATCAAAGTCTCGGGCGTGGTCTAAGTGTAAGACTGCATCAACCATTTCTTCTTCTGCAATAGCTGTCATTACATTGACTAACACATGCATACCGATATATTTTGCGGTGTCGACACTTGTTTGAATAATGATCGGCGAACCCATTTCTTTTGCTGCGCCTAGCATGGCAGGAAGCATTTCTAGGTTATGCGTATTAAAAGCTCCAACTGTAAAATTCAATTCTTCTGCTGTTTTTGTTACTTCTTTCAATGTTGTATACATCTTTTATTGCCACCTTATCTTTTTATTTGTTTCCTTTGATCGTTACTTGTTTTGCAATTTGTCGCATCTCATCCATTTTGCCCATGTAGTAATCGATTCCTTGATCATCACCCGCACGAGCAGCATCTGCACGCTTCTGGTTATAGAGGCTCATCAGTTTTTTATACCCATCTCCGATCGTCTGTTTATTTTCCAAGCTCTTTTCTAAATATTGGATGGCTTGATCGTTCTCATACAATTCAGAAAATTTAAGTCCAACTTGTTCGTAAAGTTCCGCTAATTTGGGCTTCTCTTGGGTCGTTGAAATCTCTTGGTTTAATTGTGTAATCTCTGATTGAATCTTTTCGGTCGCTTCTGGCGAGAGGATTTTTTCCTCTTTTATCGATCTTTTTTTTGGTTCATTTTCTTTTTTCTTAAAAAATCCGAACATCATTTTCCCTACTTTCAATTAAAATGCTTTCAAAATTGGGCTTAAGATCCAGGCATATAAGAGTGCGGCGGCTACTGTATCTACATCGGTTGCTGTAGCATTGATGAACCCCATCGAATTAAAGATCGTTACTAGCAAAGCAGGCAATAGTGTGATAAAAAAGCCATGAGCAATACCGCCAATGATCGCTCCTCGACGTCCGCCAACTGCGTTACCAAATATCCCCGCTGTTCCTCCGGCAAAGAAATTCGTTAGCATACCTGGTAAAATCCATCGCTAAGCCGAACATCGGCAAAGTGAACATGGCAATAATCGTACCGATTGTTGTCGTAATGAAACCTAAAATAACAGCATTTGGGCTATAGGGAAAGAAAACTGGACAATCTAAGGCAGGAATCGCATCAGGAACTAATTTCATAGCTATCCCTCGAAATGCCGGCACGATTTCACCTAACAGTAGAAGTACACCAGCTAGCAATACATACACACCTACTACGAATTGGATGGCTTGCAAAAAGGCAAACATGATATAGTTTTGATCTCCTGATAATTCAGAAGCGAATGGTTCACCGGCAAACAAAACAGTGATGATATATAGTGGGACCATCACGACCATGACAGACAAATAAGTATCTTGCAGAAACTCGAAATGCGTGGGCAATTTGATATCTTCAATCGATTTTTTATTTTCACCTTTCTCACCAAAAAGCTTAGACACACCAGCTTCAAATAAGTATCCAATCGTACAAAAATGCCCTAAAGCAATATCATTCGATCCTGTAATCTTACGTATAATTGGTTGCGCTACTGCTGGCATAGCAATGGCGAAACAAGCTCCGATAAAACCACCGACTAAGATCAATACGATCCCTCGCAGACCGGCGAAATAACCAAAGACCGTCGCCATCGTCGCCATCCATAAAATGGCTTGACCAGTTAGAAAAATGTACTTCCATTTTGTGAAACGAGCCAAAATAATATTGAATACAAAAATCGCTAAGAACGTCAGTGCAATATCTCTACCTAAACCTAAATCATTCATTGCTTGACCATTGATAGACTCAATAGAAGGGATGATTCCTTGCATATGAAATCCTTCAGTAAAAATTTTTCCGAAATAAGTTAAACTTCCAACGATGATACTCGAACCGGCACTCAACACTTGGAATCCTAGGAGTGTCTTTAACGTGCCAGAAATGACTTGTCCTGCTGATTTCTTCTGCAGCAGTAGACCCAACATAGCAATCAATGCAATGGTGATCGATGCCTGAGTCAAAATATTTTCGATGATAAAATTGATAACGCCCATGTTTTTATCCTCTTTTCTTTTTTATTTAGATAACTCCCTTATCTTGTAGAACTGGGGTGATTTTTTCTTCAATTTCATTTTTCGAGACAATATTTTTCAAATAGATCATCGCTGTTTTAGGATCGACTGAGAATTTTTCGAACTGCGAGCGAAAATTTTCTGCTGTGATGATCACATCTGGTTTCATGGACACTGCAGAAGAAATATCACAATGGTCCAGTTTGGCTTCTACTCCTAATTTGTTCAAAACATCCTCAGCAGACATCTGTGCTGCAAAACTGCTTCCTAAACCTGCGCCGCATACGAATAAAATGTTCAATTTGTTCATCTTTGTTCTCTCCCGTATCATTTATTATTTTTCAACTACTGAAAAAGCAGTTGTTTGAAATCTTCAACATTTGTGCACTCGATCAATCGATCCAACTTCTCTTCATTGTTGATCAGTTCGATCAGTTCTTTCATGATGTTCAGATGCGAGTAGGAATCTACTGCCGCTAAACAAAAAATAATCTTTACTGGATCCATTTCAGGATTACCGAAATCGATTGGTTGCTCAATCGTAGCTACGCTGACTCCTAACTTATTGACCCCATCTTCTGGTCGAGCATGGGCTAGCGCCATGTGTTTACCAATCACGATATATGGCCCGTATTCATTCACTGCACGAATCATCGCTTCGACATAGCGTTCTTCAACAATGTTTTCTTTGACCAATGGTTTAGCAGCTCGTTCAATCGATTCCTCCCAAGTAGCGGCTTTTTCTTTGATCATGATATTGCTGTCCGTCAAAATATCTTTTAACATAGGCTGGATCTCCCTTTTGTTGATTTCTAAATTGTTTGTTTCGAATAATTTTTCTAACTTGCCATAGATGATTCGATCTACTCGGCCACCACTTTCTTTCATGACATCTATTATTTGAGTGAATAACTCCGTCGATTCATGACTGTTAGGCTCTAACCGCTGTAGTTCTTCATTTCTTTTCAAAAAGTCTTCTATAACCAAGATATTCGTCTCAGTTAAAATCGGATCGACAACTAAAAGCGGCTTATTTCGATAATTCAATTGAAAGGTGCTGAAAACCAAATCGACATCCAGTTTATCCACTAATTCGATTTCTTTTGAACTTAAAACTGCAGTAATCTCGATCTGAGGAAACTTTTCTTTCAGATTCTCTGCTAACAGATTTCCAGTAGCCATCCCATGGTTACAGACAACGACTGATTTATAAACATAATTCAAGTCTCGCTTGATTACACTGGCGATCGTCGAAAAGTGGATGACAAGAAAAGCTATCTCGTCCTCCAGTATCTTGCCGCCGATTACTTCTTCGATCGTAGGAACAAAATGAGTGACTGCGCGGTGGATTGGAAAATAATTTGTTCGGATGTTTTCTTTCAATGGATTCATGACTTGGATAGCATGCTTGATTCTTATGATCAGTGCAGCCATGTGTTTATAGAGATTTTCGAATAAAGCTTCTTCTTTTAGATGAAAAGGTATGTGTGTCTCGTTCTCTACAAATTGGATCAATTGGATCGTTAGTAGTTGAGCTTGTACCCACTCAATCGAATTGGAGATATCTCTAGCATTGAACGTCTCGATAGTGAAACGAAGATAATTTCTTTCTACTTGTGGGACATTGTTCAATTGAAATTCCGTAATCATGTAGTCGATAAATGCAGAGAAGCTGCTGTCTTTTATTTCTGTATTTTTCCAATTAATGGCGGAGATGAATTCATGTTTCCTGATTCGCTGGATCCAGATCAATGTAAAAAGCAGAATTTGCTTTTTATAAATATCATCCTCTTGTTTTAACAACTTATTGGAATAGATCTCCTCTATTTTTTTGATTTCCACCAAAGGAAAATAATGGAAAAAGATTTTTTGAGCCGGTGTTAGTTGCGCATCTTGATTCATAAAGAAGTCGGTCATCCCCAGATTCTGATTGATAAAATCATAGATCATCGTACGGATAGATCGTTCTGAACCTTTATAAACCAGTCCCTGCTTTCCATAACTGACGATCTCGATTCCGTAACTGACCAGTGTTGCTCGTAATCGTCTCATATCTTCATCTAACGTACTTTTAGAGATTTGAAATTCTTCTTCTTTTTTGTTTAGATGGATCGGGTTTCGGCTGTAAGCAATGGCTAAAACTAAATCAAAAATACGTTCCCGCCGATTCAAAAAGCCGTCTTTCACCTCTTTTATTTCAGTTTCTAATCGAACTTGCTTGTCATTCTCCAGTTTCAACGAAAAACCTTTGTTGCGAATTGTTCTGATTTCCGGAAGCTTTTTACTACTCAACCAGATATTCGCTTCAAGAACTTCCTGAAGGATCGTCCGCTGACTGACATTGAATTCAGCTGCTAGACGTTCCGCTTTTACTGGATATTGGGCTGTCATGATTCTGTGAAGTATTTCAATTGTTCTTGTTTTCATAGAAATGATCTCCTTCTGATTCCAAGTATATGGTTCCGCTTACATAATAAAAAGTAGATATTTCTGCCACTTGAAGTGGAAAGAAAGTAAGCCTAGCAAACAAAAAATAAGCCGTATGCTTTTTCAACTTCTCAATGAAAAAGACATACGCCTATTATTACAAAAATTTTGCCCATCTATACAAAAAAGAGGTCATGAAAAAGCTGTCCTGCATCAAGTAAGAAGAACAGCCAAACAAAAATAGTGCTTCCTATTTTTCGTTTGGTTGAGCTTATTACCGTAAATGTAAGCTTTTGAACACCATTTAGTGGAGAGGTTGTGACAGAGAGGTTCAGCCTTGAGCGATAAGAAGCGATTTTGAAAAATAGCTTCCCATATTTTACAAAATCGTGCCTTATTGCCGATAGGCTATCTCTGGAACACCGTTTATTCGAAAAAGGAGCTGCGACAAAATTTTTGTCACAGCTCCATTCATAAATATTTCCTGTCAATCCAGCATAATCGGCTGAATAAAATCGGCCTGCCATCTTTTTTCTTTCTCAGAAAAATCAAAATACCATATCTGAGAGAAATACTGTCGTTGCGTCGTACTTCCTGAGATCAAGCGTCCATCTTTTCGATCAACTAAATAATCACAGCATCTGAAATCAATTCGGATGGCAAAACTATTCTCGTGGATCTGTCGATAATTTCCTACTTCCTGAATAGTTACTTTTTTAGTATGATTTCTTACACCGTCTGCTTTGTTTTTTTGCAGAACTTTCTGATGTTCGGCAAACAGCTTGTCTGTATAACAGCTTCTGGCTTTTTCAGGAGTTTCTTCTTCCCAAGCGGATTGGATCTTCATGAATATCTTTTGGATTTCCAGAAACTGTGCTTTCTTTTCTTTAGCCGTTCCTGACATGCGGGACAATATCTCCGCTTTCAGCCTTTTCTTTTGTCTTTTATTCTTGACAATAGAAAAAGCGGAAACCCCTCCTACTGACAAAACAGCTAATGCAAGAAATCCCGTTTGCTCATAACTAGAAGGACCTGTACTTGGACCATAATACCCATAAGAATCTCTGCCGTAAGAACGACTGCCAAAATAACTGCCCCCATATGAACGACCGCCAAATGAACCTCTGCCCGAACTTCGACCGCTAGATGTACCTCCACCATGACCACCCGCGACAGCGAATCCTTGGGTCGGCAGAGCAAACAAACATAGGCCCACTAACAAAATGATTGCTAAATAATTGATTTTTTTCATTGTCTTCCTCGTTATCTTTTATTACAAAAAACTATTTTTATCATAGCCTTGCCGAAAAGAAGAGTCAATAACCAGATGCATAAACTGTTTTTTTAGCAGTTTTGTCTTAATTTAATCATTAAGTGACATCGGACAGACATAGGTGTTGGCAGTCCATATTTCCTCTATCTTCAGCATGAACAAGCTGGCAGACAAAAGATCTGCGCTTCCTCCAGGAGAGATTTGGTTTTCCTGACAAAAGTGCAACAGTGCTATAAATGGACGATTTGGTAAAGCACTTTGACTAGCAGCATGAGCAAGTTTTTGCATTTCCACTAACGTTTTCTGATCACTGCGATGCAATACGCAGGTGTCATCTAAGGAACTCATCAAAACTAACAACATATGCATTTGTTTCTGTACATCAGAATCATTATCTAGCTCCTTAGCAGCTTGGATTGCAAGCCTGATATGCGGATAACCCAACACTGCTTCTTCATATGCACCATTTACGCCGTATTTTTGCTTCACCGTATACCCATGAGTGGTTTTTTTATGACGATATTTTGTATCAGGAAAAGCAGCAAGCTTGCTGACATCATCAAGTATTTTCGATAAAGAAAAAGGCTGTTCCATACTGATTTTTTGTGCAATGACACTGATCAATAGCCCCATTGCCCAAATCGCTCCTTTATGGGTATTGATGCCATTTGTAGCAATCAGCATTGCCTTTTCCGCTTTTCGCCCAATCTCAGCAATTCTTTCTCTTAACTCTTGATCAATAGCATGATGCCATGCTATTTGAGCCATTTCTTCAAAAAAAGGAGTTAGCGTCTTAGCAGACTTAAGAAATAAAGCATAGTCCATATCGGAATGTGCACCCGCATCCAGTGCATCCACTAATCCAGGTTTTGGGCTTAATGTTACTTCTGCGAGCAATGCTTCCTCTACCAACGCAGCGAGTTGCTGAGTCACTGCTTTTTTTCGTTCGTCATTTATCATGACACTCACTCCTTCTTTCTATTACTTGTTGAACCCTTTTTTGATGGCTGCCCAAATGATGTGAAGCAACCAGCTTAAAGCAAATGCACAACTTGACGTCATTAGATAAGCTACAAGAATCATGACTCCTGAAGGTAACTGCAGCCAACTATCTTTAAACAATAATAACAGTACTTGGAAAACAAATACATTGGCTAAATACGTACGATAAGCATAAACAGACAACCATTTGAACAATGGCAATTTTGGCGAATCGTTTACAATCATTTTGGAAGCGCCTATGAAGACAGCAAAGATGATGACTAAACTGTATAAACTTTGGATCGTATTCAAGTAAGGCGCATTCGCAAAGCTCAAGTCTCCTGGATGTGCGAGCAATGAACGGACAGAAAAGAACGCGATAACTAAGCCAACAGGTAAGAAAAGATAACGTACTCTGTCCAAATATTGATAGACTTTTTCGTGATAAACAAATGCGGCTACCCCATAAATCCCGTAAATCATGAAACTAGCAACAAACCGATCTAACAAGTACCAGCCGTCATGATAAGGACCAGTCAATACTTGTGTTTGATAGAACAGATACCATGCAACATATAAAATCGTTGAACCAATCAATACTGGCCATACATATTTTTTATTAGCAAATACTTTGTAACCGAGCCAAACAAAAAACGGCATGAACAATTGAATCTGCAGCATCATCACGGTATACCATAAATGAGGCGCTCCATCACCTGTGACATATTTCAGTAAAAAGCTTGCAGTATCCGTATACGGAGTTTGTTGTTGGACTGCTGGAAACAGCCAAAGATAAGCCGTCGTCCATAGAAGCTACGGAACGACTAGTTCAAAAAACTTTTCTTTCAAAAATTCCCAATAAGACAAATGCTGACTTGTTTTTACCATATTATAGACAATTGCAAAAATAAACATTGGTGCTGTGTATTTAACGATGACGTAAAAGGTACCAAGAAAAGCTGTATTTGTTGCGCTGTGGCTGTTTGCCAAAGCAAAGCTCAATATCGTTTGCATCATAACAGCCGTTACAGCTGATACTTTCTGGAAGTCACTTACGTTGATTTTGATTTTTTTGTTTTCAAACATCTCTTTCTCTCTCTTTTTCTTTATTACCAAAGTTCTTTGGTTAATTTAGGTCCTTCGACTGTTTTCAATAGAATTTTTTTCTCTGGCTCTCTCAAATACTCTTTTAGTGAAAATCCGCCTTGCCGAGTCACTACTTGGGTATCGAATTGCTCAAAAAAAGCAGGATGCGATCGAATTGCCTGAATTGGCAATTCAATCGGAGAATCTGCGTACAGCAGCAAATCAAAATCACTGGTTTCTTTTACTGCCGGAATCCCAGTTGATAATTCAAATCCTAAGCTGCCGCCGATTCCCCACTTGCATCCTGATAATATGTTTCTAGCAGCATGAAATTGCTGATAAACAGGATAATCCATGATTTTCTCTTGTCTATACGATTCTTGTTCGATGATGTCCCACGGATGAATGACTTGTTTGACAGCATGTTTTGAGATTTCTGTTGCCCATCTCTGATTACGGGCAGGGCCACGTAATCCAATCGGTAGTATTTCGGCGTGATCTGTCAACGCACGACGGACTGTTCCGAACATCTTTTCAGTTAGAACGACCCATTCAGGCAAGGGGAACCCTTCTATTTCATGTTTATCAAAAAGAACAATATCATGTGCTTGAATCATTTTTTATGCATCCCATTCTTCGTCCATTTTGGCACGGACTTTATTTGTTTCGACACGTCCGAATGTTTTGGCTGTTTCGTTCGTGTATCGATTTGTCAGCATCGTGTCATTTGTATTGCGGACATCTTGAATGGCTTCATTAATTGCTTCGATGACATTGTTGACATTTTGTTCTGAAGCAGCTTGGTCGGTGATATCTTCTAGGAAATGATAGATCGCTCCTAGTTTTGTATAATTATTGATATCGTAAGCGATAGCTGGAACTTTTTCAGCAGCTGCTTCGATTTCAGCAACCGAACGTTTTGTCACACGTGCAGCACTTTCTTTTGACATCGCTTGGACAGTGATTTCTTTATTGTTTAAAGCAATCAAGCGGCTTGATTGTAATCCATGCGCTAAAAATGCACCTGAAATAGCATTTCCTGCAATCAATCCAATAACTGGATGTCCAGCTTGACGGAGTTTTGCATAAGCAGCAGCACTATTAGCCAAAGCCACATGGATACCGATCAATTCTTCGTTATAGCCGTATGCTTGGCTTGGTACATCGATCACAACGATGATTGGCCGTTTCACTTTTTTGTCTTTATCTTCTTCGTAAACGTGATCCAAAATTTGTCCCATGCGGAAACCTTCAACTAAACCAACTTCACCGTTTCGTACACGGTACATCGGATTTTTAGGATCAGGTACGATCGATGTCACGATGGCTTCTTCTATGAATTTACTTGATTTACCATAATACACAGTACTAATAGAAGAAGTTGGATTTTTCATGCCAGTTAGTGCCGCAAACCAATCGTAACCAACACTTTCTGCAGCTGGTTCATTTCCTTCTGCTACTTCTGGTAAGTCCATTGATTTTGCTTGATGGTTAGCAATCGCTTCATTGTAATTGTCAATGCTCATTGGTTTTGAAAGATCCAAAGAATCAAGTAATGATAAATAAAATGCTGAGCTTTCACTGCGATGCGTGTCTTTTCGTTCGTCCATTGCTGCGATGACAGCAGCTTTGATTGCTTCTACACTATCAGTCACTAATTCATCAATGATTTTTGATTCTACCCGTTGACGAGATCCTAATGTATTCCAAATCAAGTCTTTGTCACTAGAATCAAATTCTCGAACACCTGCTTCTTGCTCAATAACTTCTGGGCCATTCAAACCGACTCGCGCTTTTTTTGTTGCGATCAAATAACTCATCAATGCTGAAGTAATCGACATACCGCCAAATGATCCTACACGTCCTGGAATCAAACCGATGACTGGTACATATTGTTTTAGAGCAATGATTACATTTCCGATTTCTGAAATAGATAACAGTCCGTAGTTTGCTTCTTGCAAACGAACACCACCTGTATCTAGTACAATGACTGGAAAGATCTCATTTCCTTTTTTATTTTCTTCTAACACATGTTCAAGTGCAGCAACGATTTTTGCACCGGAAACTTCACCGATACCGCCACCTTGGAATTTTCCTTCCATAGCGATTACTACTGCTTGTTTGCCATTGATCGTGCCACGGCTGACAACGATCCCGTCATCACTTTCAGGGACGATTCCTTGTGCTGGCAAACTTGGCGCGATGATTTGATCGAATGGATCAATCAATTCACGTCCATTGTCAAGTAGAGCGTTCACTCGTTCTCTGGCGTTTAATTCTACAAAACTATTTTTCATCTGAAAGTTCCTCCATTGCTTGCGTCAATCGTAGGTACACAACTCCTGGTGTAGCACCGAAGTCATTGATCACGATATCTGCTGAAATTGGATAACGATCAAAAAATCTCGTTAATACGTTGTTCCATACTTCTCCGAAGCCATCGCTTCCTGTACAGATTTTTACAGTAGATTCTTTTTTTTCTGTCGGAAACATCAAGATTTCCAAATCACCTGAACCGACCACTCCTACATGGATTTTCTTATTGATCGGCTGTTTCGTTGGATATTTATAAGCTAATTGTTCCATGGATCTCTCCCCTTTTTGTAAAACAGAGCATACACGTTCTGCTTATTCGTCTTTCTTCTTCCATCTGGGTAAATGGCGACAAAAGGTTTTTCTCGCCAATTTTATGACCAAGTTCTGAATTTCATTGGTGGTTCATACAGGCCATCTGACCATTCGATCAAATCATCGATGGTTTGTGCAGCTAATAATGAACGTTTCGCTTCACTACGTTTGATGCCTAGATCTTCTGGTAATTTCACGATGCCGGCTGCACGCAAACGGTCTAGTGATTCTTTAGTACTTGTCATCCCAAGAGGTGTGACACCGCCGATGGCTGCAATTGCTGCTTGTCGTTCTTCTTTTGTTTTTGCTTTGTACAAATAAGCAATTCCTTCTTCTGTCACGATATGTGTGGTATCCTCGCTATAGATCATCACTGGTGCATTGGCTAAGCCTGCTTGTTTTTGAACAGCTAGTGCATCTAATTCTTCGACAAAGACTGGTTTTTTATTTGAACCATATGTTTCAACCATTTGAACAACTAATTTTTGGCCTTTCCCTAATGGATCATCATTGTCGCGAAGTGATTGCCATGCTGGTGTAGAATGACGACGACCGCCAGGATTATGTCCCATGTTAGGCGCTCCACCAAAACCAGATAAACGTCCTTTTGTTACGGTAGAAGAATTTCCTTCGTAATCTAATTGCAAGGTTGAACCGATAAACATATCGATTGCATATTGTCCAGCTGCTTGTGATAATGTTCGGTTACTGCGCATCGTGCCGTCTTTACCGACAAAAAAGACATCGGGGCGAGCAGCAATATATTTTTCCATACCAACTTCGCCACCAAAACTATGGATGCTTTCAACCCAACCTGATTCGATGGCTGGAATCATCGTTGGATGTGGGTTCAATACCCAGTTCTTCGCGATTTTCCCTTTCAACCCTAGTGATTCGCCATAAGTTGGCAGTAACAATTCGATAGCTGCTGTATTGAATCCAATACCGTGATTCAAAGATTGTACGCCGTGTTCTGCGTAGATTCCTTTGATTGCCATCATTGCCATTAAGATTTGCAATTCTGTGATGTTTTGAGGATCTCGTGTGAATAAAGCTTCTAATTGATAAGGTTGATCTGCTTTCACGACAACGTCTACCCAGTCACCAGGGATATCTACACGTGGTAAAGAATCGACAACTTCGTTGACTTGAACGATCACGATACCATCTTTGAAAGCTGCAGCTTCGATGATTGTTGGTGTTTCTTCCGTATTGAAACCTGTGTACAAGTTGCCGTCTTTATCTGCTTTATCTGCAGCTACTAAAACAACATTTGGAATCAAATCGATGAATAAGCGTCCATAAAGTTCCAAATAAGTATGGATATCACCTAATTTCATTGTGCCGTCTTCAATCATTTGGGCGACACGCAAGCTTTGTGCACCAGCATAAGAGAAATCGATCTTGCTTGCGATTCCTTTTTCAAAAATATTCAAATGTTCTGGTCGTGAGATACTAGACATGATCAAATGCAGATCATTCACTTTTTCTGCATCTACTTTTTCAAGACTTTCTGAAAGAAAACTTGCTTGTTTTTGATTGTCGCCTTCTAATACAACTTTGTCGCCGGGAGCAATCAGTTTTTCCATTACTTCTACGATTTTTTCAGTTTCTACATACTTGCCATTGAGCAAGTTGCTGATTTTTTCCAATCGCTGCGCTTTTTTTTCGCGTTTAGAAGCCCAGTTGCGGTTTGGTTTTTCCATAATTAGTCATCTCCATTTTTGATATAGAAACGTGGCGTCATCAATACCATGTTGGTCTAGATTGATCGTACGGATCCCTTTATCTACACCAAATTTTGTATGAATCAGCTTTGTCAAAGTATTGCCGGGGGGAAATTCAATCGTCAGATCCATTCCTAATTCTTTTGCCAAGTCCATCATTTGGTTCCATTGCACAGGGAAAGCTAGGTTTTCCAACAAATCTTTACGAATCTCTTCTGCGTCCTGAGTGGCTCTTCCATCCGTATTTTTTATATACAAACATCTAGCATCAGATAGATGGACAGACTGCATATACGGCTTGAATTTCTTGACCGTATCATTCATCAAGAGACAGTGAGATGGCACAGGAACTTTCAGCAGCTTCGCTGTTTGCGCTTGGTGCCGTTTGGCTTCTGCCAACGTAACGGATAAACCTTCGATACTCCCAGATAACGTATGTTGCATCGGACAATTTTCATTTGACAGATAGACTGGGTGGTCAGGATCAAATGTTTTTGCTACAATTTCCTCTGCTTCGCTTCTCGTCACACCTACTACTACGCCCATTGCATAACCGCTTGGATAAGCTTCTTTCATTAAGACTGCGCGGTGATAGACTAGTTCCGCTGCATTCTCAAATGTCAAAGATCGACAAGCAACAGCTGCACAAAAAGCACCGATCGAATGTCCTGCTGCAATATCAGGCTGAATACCGTTTTTTTCCATTTCATCTAAATAAAATACTGCTTTTGTCAGTAATGCTAGCTGGATAAAAACCGTATCTTGATAGTTTTCTTCTTTATCAACTAACCGATACCCCGTCACATTTTCTAAACGTTCCATGTACATTTCAGGGATATCCGCTAACATCCCTAACTTCTGACTGCCTTGCCCAGGAAATAAGAAACCTGTACTCATGAGCCTCGCCTCCTTAGCACTTACTTTTTCCACTGCTATCTTAGTCAATTTCTGCTATAATAAAAAATGCCAAAAAAAGAAAAAACCATAACAAAAAGGTATGGATGGGATGGATAATTATGAAATTGCTTCATCTACAGTATTTTAAAAAAGTGTTCGAAACAAAAAATGTCACCCAAGCAGCCAAAGAATTATTTATTTCTCAACCTGCCTTGAGCCGTGCGATCAAACATTTGGAAAACGAATTAGGGGTCCCTTTGTTTTACCATAGCGGCAGAAATATTGAGACAACTGTTTATGCAGAAGAATTCTATCCATATGCAGTCAAGACATTAGACACATTAGAAGAAGGAATCAAATTATTGTCTTCGGTCAATGAGAAGATCGTTACTTCCGTCATTTTGTATTTAGAGGTAGCCTCTGTTTCTATTCCGAACTTGGTCCGAATTTTTATGGAAAAGCATCCTGATATCCAATTAACGATCATGCAACATCATTTACCAGATGATATTACCGATCCTGTACTGTACATCACTTCGGAGATGAAGCCTGGCATGACCAATATTCCTATCATGAAAGAACCTGTTTATGTCGCCATTCCTAAGAAACATCCTCTTGCGAAAAAAGAACATCTGCAATTAGAAGATATCCAGCGCACCCCCATCTTGATGCTGTCAAAGAGCAACGCCTTCCGTCATACACTGGATGCAGCACTTGAAGCGAAAAGTATCGAATTGACGATCAGTTCGACGACAGATGATCCTGCGACATTACGTTCTATTGTCAAGCAAGGCTTAGCCGTTAGCTTTTTCCCAAAAGTTTCTTGGTCTTACGATAAAAATGATCCTTTCGTCTTGCGGGAAATCAAAGATTTGCCCTTGACACGAACAATTTATTTATCTTCTAGCTTCACAGAAGATCATCCTTTGATCAAAATGATTGCAAAAACGATGCGGGAATTTTATTTAGGAAAATAAAAAAAAGAGCTGGGACAAAATTCTTGTCGCAGCTCTTTTTTCGAACAAACGGTGTTCCAGAAGTAATTTCTTAGAAAATAAGCCGAAATTTCCCAAAAATTTGAGAAGCAATTTTCGTAAATTCCTTCTTATTTCTTGAAGCTAAACACTTCTGTCACAACCTCTTCTCTATTGTCCTATACATTCATTGCGTTGATTTGAAACTTTCATCAATCAAACCTGCTAGTTCATCTAGTTTTTCTATTTTACGTAGATCAACAGAGATCCAATGTTCTTTATTCATGTGATAGGCTGGAAAATATCCCTCTTTTCCTCGCAAAATTCCGCCAAGTTCAGGATCGACCTTCAAATCAAGGATATCGATGATCCTATGGTCACTTGCATCATCATAGATTTTTTCTTCTGGAACAGACATCAGGACCCCAAACCATTTTTTGCTTTTTTGATGTCTGAATACGCAATAATCAGGAAATTTTTTAAAAATATATTCTGGAGACAAATTGTATGTTTCATCGATGTGATCGATTAGTTCTTTTTCCGTTAGCATCTGCTTCCATCTCTTTCTTATTGATTCTCTTTATTCAAACATACCACGTAAGAATAGAAAAATGAATACTGGTTGAAAGATCAGATGAAACTTGACCACCGTTTATTTTCTCCGTATTCTTAGAATAGAAGGGAGTCTGATTTATGTATTCACTAATGAAAAAAATCATTACCGAAAAAGATATTCGACGTCATGTTTCTTTAGTCGAACAATTGCTGAATCATACAAAGATAACCGTAAATGAATTAGCTGAAATCATAGGGACAACCGAACGAACGATTTTTTCTGACCTTCAATCTATTCGCTCTCAACTGCCTGAAGGCTGGGACATCATTAGCGATCAAGCAGGGATCAGTTTGCAAAACCAGCAAAATTTATTAGCAAATGACCTTTGGGAGATTTTTTTCAAACAATCAGTCAGTGTCGAACTGCTGAAAAATCTGCTTTTTACAAAAAAAGTTGCTGTCCCTGATTTTCTAGCGGATCACGGGCTTTCTTATGGGACATTGAAAAGACATGTGACTAAAATCAATCAGCGTTTAGCAAGTTACGACTTGCAGATCGATTTGACGAAATATACCGCTTCTATTCTTGGGAAAGAGCGTGCGATTCGCACTTTCTATCATCGACTGCTGATTCCTTTTACTCATAACAACTATTTTTTCGAAGATTATTCGATTCATGAATCCCATTATTTTCAATTTTTAAAAACAATAAATCGAACGGAGCTAGCGGTTGAAACAGAAGAGATTTTTGGAACATGTTGGTTCTTTATCAATACGATCCGTATAAAAGCGAATTGCCGATTAGATTCTTCTATCCATATCAACAGTACACTCTCCTCCCTGTATGACTCTGCATTGAAAAAATTGTATTTAACGGAAGGTATTTATCTTAAAGACACTGAGCTTTCTTTTGCTTCTTTCTGCTTTCTGGAAAGTTGGAATTACAACAATAACTATGGACAAGAAATCGCTCGCTGCCTGCATCATTCTCCATTTTTAGAGGTCCTCGAAACGTTTGTAGAGGAACTAGCTTCAGAGCTGTCTCTTGATCAACTAAAAAAAACATCTCTGACTGATAACTTGGCTCTCCTCGTATTAAAATATCATGAATCGCCGATACTGATCGAACCTTTGGAACGCCAATACCATCGTTTTTTAGAGACGTATGATCAGCAATATGCACACTTGTATCAGCAGAAAGAGAATTTACTGAACGATCTAAAAAAAGAAATGGAAATCAATGAACCAAATTACTTTCTTCAACTCTTGTCTTTACTGATCCAACAAACGATTTTTTCTATCAAACCGAATTTGTTCAATGTCTATTTTATTTTCCAAGGAGAACCTTCATGGAAGGCGTTCTTGCAGCAGGAATTAAAAGATTACTTGGGAAAACGTGTCTGCTTCTTACCTATCGAACTAACCGATCTTTCCACTATTTCTTTTGAAAAAACAGATATCTTGATTTCCAATTTCCCTCTGGATTCTCTAGATATCCCTATTGTATACATTTCTTCTATTCCAACGAAAAATGAGCTCAATCGTTTGACTGAACTCACTTTCAAAACTTTTTTATAGTAACGGCTAGCGACTGAATTCTCTAGCTGTTTTTTCTTTTTTGCGAAACAGTTTATTCATGATCCCTTTTTCTATTTCTACAACTAAGAATAGAAGAAACACATTTGCCCCAATCAATAACTGTTGTGTCATCGTTAAACTTACTGTACCGATCAGCTGCTGGCCGCTTGGCAGAAAAATAACCATCCCCTGCAATAAAGCAAGGATACCCAATGAAAGAAAAAGCGCTTTGTTTTGCAAAAGACCTTGGTTCAACGACGGCTTGGACAACTCTCTGCAATTGATCATGTAAACAGCTTGAGCTAAGACGATATTTTGCAGAAGAATGGTTTGCTGTAAGCTTTGCCCTTCAAATTGCATAGCCAATAAATAGGAAGGAACCATGATCAGTAGTGCGACATAGATGATCCGAAACAAGTGATAACCTGATAGGATTCCTTGCTTTGGATCTCTTGGTGGACGCTTCATGATTTCTGGATCTGGCGACTCGAACCCTAATGCATAAGATAAAGTGATTGTCGTTACCATATTGACCCATAAAATCTGTACTGGGGACAAAGGTAGCGGCCGATTCAGTATCAGCGCCCAAATCAAGATCAATCCTTGAGCTAACGCAGTTGGTAAGAAGAAATTGATGGTCTTTTGCAAGTTATCCAAAATACGCCGACCTTCTTTTACGGCTTTTGCGATCGTATGGAAATTATCATCTCCTAAAACCATATCAGCTGCCTGTTTGCTTACTTCACTACCTTTGATTCCCATAGCGATTCCTATATCGGCTCTTTTCAAAGCAGGTGCATCATTTACGCCGTCTCCGGTCATTCCGACGATTTCTCCATTTTTCTGCAAAGCTTTCACGATTCGCAGTTTGTGTTCTGGTGTCGTTCGAGCAAAGACATCGACTTTTGGTACTTGTCGAGTCAACTCTTCTTCAGACATAAGATCCAAATCGATTCCTTCTAAAACTTTAGCAGTATGTTTTAAGCCAATTTGTTCCGCGATTGCTTTTGCTGTATCTTTGTGATCCCCTGTAATCATTTTCACTGAGATCCCTGCTTGTTGGCATTCCTTTACAGCTTTGACTGCACTTTCTTTTGGCGGATCAATCAACCCGGCAATCCCTGCAAAAGTTAATTGGGTTAAAGACTCATGCGTGAGTTCCTGTTTCGAATCTACTTTTTTGTAAGCAAATCCTAAAACACGCTGACCTTTTTTCGCAAACGCTGTGGCTGTTTGACCCCATGCTTCTTGTTCTGAAGAAGAAAGAGTTGATTTAGCCAATAATACTTCTGGCGCACCTTTGACGTAAATCACCGCTCCTTTTCCCTCCGTATGCATCGTTGCCATATATTTGTATTCAGAGCTGAACGGAATCTTTGCTTCTATTTTTTTCAAAGGCAGATTGGCTGTTTCAGTGTGTCGAATCAGTGCAAGTTCTGTCGGATTGCCACTTAAATTTTCTGTTTTCTGTTCTTCTTTCGTCTTTAACTCCTGACAATTTTTCATAATAGACAGTACGCGAGTTTCTTCCTTTGCTGCTACATCCACAACTGTCATTTCATTTTTTGTCAATGTCCCTGTCTTATCTGAACAGATCACTGTCATAGAACCTAATGTTTCTACAGAAGGCAGTCCTTTGATGATTGCCTTTTCTTTTGCCATTTCATGTACTCCGACAGATAGGATCATGGTCAAAACAGCTGGCAATCCTTCGGGTACCATTGACACTACCAAAGCGATCATAGCTGAAAGAAGGATAGACCAATCCATGCCATAGCGGAATGTTGTAAAAACAACTAAGAACAAGATCAAACAAAGAATGCCTTGAAAAATTTGTTTGTTCAATCGGTTGATCTTTTTGATCAGAGGCGTCGTTTGTTGTTCGACCGATTGCAGTGCTTGATTGATTTTACCGATTTCTGTCGTGTTTCCTGTTTCTACAACGACACCGACTGCAGAACCAGATTGTACAAGCGTTCCTGAAAAAGCCATATTTTTCTGGTCACCGATTGATTCTTCTGCTGCCAAAACGGAATGATTTTTTTCAGATGCTTCTGATTCTCCCGTCAAAATCGATTCTTCTACTAGTAGATCATGTACTTCGATCAACCGAACATCTGCTGGAACGACGTCTCCAGCACGTAAGACAATGACATCTCCTTTTACTAGTTCTTTCGCAGGGATTTTTACTTGCATCCCGTTCGATAGTACTATCGCTTCTTGTCCCATCAGCTGCTTCAAACCATTCAACGATTCTTCTGCTTTTCTTTCTTGCCAATAACTAACGAGTCCGTTGACGATCACTACGAATAAAATAATACTTCCTTCAATATATTCACTAGAAGCAAATTTCAAAAAAGAGGCAATGATCAACACGAGCATCAGCAGATCAGTAAAGTGCTTTGCTATTTTTTTCCATCGTTTTGTCTGCTGCCTTGCTTTTATTTCATTATATCCTTGATCAGTCAGGCGTTTCTGTCGTTCTTCTTGCGACAAGCCTTCTGTTGATGTTTGATAGTTTTTCAATACATCTTCTACCGTCAATCTGTACCAGTTCATCCTATCCCCTCCTGTTTAATTGATACTGTTATTATACGCAGGGAAGTTTTTTCAGGCGTATCGATTATTTCAGGGAGGTCTGAAATAATTCGTTTTGCAGAATGTATCTGGGCCTAACTGATATTTCTATTGCTTATTCTTTTATATACAAAATTTAAGAATACAAACCAGATAACCAATAAAAAAGGAATAAAGCGTGTCGTGCTTTCGAATAACAAGCTGAAAGCAATTGAAGTAAAAAACACCAACAAAGCAAGATCTTTATATCTTTGTGTAGTGTTCCGTTTCTTTTCTTTAATAAATTGAACATGTGCACACAAGATCGAAGACCACACAAATAGAAAACAACTCGTTGTCATGCCTGCCAAAAGCTGAAAAAACAATCGACTATCAGCTACAAAAAAATGTAGACAAAGACCGGCAAAAAATAACATTCCTGTAATTAAAATACCGTGTAAAGGTACGCCTTTCTTAGAAAGCGCACAAAACCAATGGGGCAAACTTTTCTCTTTTGCTGTTTGATATAAAATCCTGCTAGTACTGTAGACTGCACTATTTGCTGAGGACAAAGAAGCAACCAAAATCATTAGATTGACAATTGCTGCTCCGCTTTGGCAATGGATCACTTGCAGCATAGTCACTAAAGGACTTTCTTTTAAATCTAAACAATGCCATGGAACAACAAATAAAATCGACAAAATCGTTCCTATATAGAAAAAGAGAATACGCCAAGGCAGACAGTTGATTGCTTTTTTCAAATTCTTTTGCGGATCACTTGTCTCGCCAACGGTTAAGCCGATCATTTC
>SKEY01001458.1_pt1 | contig 30453 bp, 25 predicted proteins | sample 4843871 | NCBI WGS metagenome assembly SKEY01 (sample SAMN11008797, study PRJNA524170) | human gut metagenome | biome: Human fecal sample; material: Feces; isolation source: fecal sample from pouch patient p36 | host: Homo sapiens | place: Israel: Tel-Aviv | collected 2016-12-04 | reverse complement strand
GGATGGGAATGCTCTGCGCCGCCGGGCGGCGCGGGGTTGGTAAGTGTGACGGAAACATAGCGGCTCCTTAGTCTTTAACCACGTTCACCCAGCGACGGCTGGCCATCGAGGCTTCAATCGCCGACAGCACGCGCTGATTCTGCAAACCAAATTCAAAGTTGGGATAGCAGTCGCCCTCCCCGCAAATCCCCTGCACCAGGTCATGCACTTCGATCACCTTGACGTCAAAATAGCCCAGCCCGCCGCCGCCAAAATCGAAGCCGAAGAAGCCGGCATAGGCCGGGATCTGGCTCCCGGCATACAGCGTCTTAAAGCCGCGGTCATGTTTATCATCGTTGAAGCGATAGACCTGCAGCTCGTTAAAGCGCTCCCCGTCCATATACAGCGTGCCTTCGGTGCCGGAGACCTCCCAGAACACGCCGAAGATCCGCCCGGCGGCGATGCGCGAGGCCTCAATCACCCCCGCGGCGCCGCTGTCGAAATTGACCAGGCACTGAACCTGATCGTCATTTTCCACTTCCCGCCACTCGGCATCGGCCGCGACCCGGCTGGCATACCCGGCATCGGTTTGCGGCACCGGACGCTGGCGCAGGCAGGTTTGCGCGCTGGCGGTCACTTCGCGGATCCCGCCAAGCAAAAACTGGGCGACCGACAGGGTATGGGCGCCGAGGTCGCCAAGCGCCCCGCTGCCGCCGAGAGTTTTCGAGCAGCGCCAGGACCAGGGCAGGTTCGGGTCGTTATAAAACCCCTGATCAAAGGTGCCGCGAAAGCGCACCGGTTCGCCAATATCGCCCCGGGCGATAATCTGCTTTGCCAGCAGCGCCGCCGGCGTTTTGATGTTGTTAAAGGCCACCATGGTCTTCACCCCCGCGCGCCGTGCCGCCTGCGCCATCTCCTGCGCCTGCTGCTCATTGACCGCCAGCGGCTTCTCGCAATAGACATGTTTACCCGCCGCGATCGCCGCCATCGCCATTGTGTAGTGCAGATGGTTCGGCGAGGTGATATCCACCACATCAACCTGCGGATCGTTTACCAGCTCGCGCCAGTCGCCGTAGGCCTTTTCCGCCCCCAGTTTCGCCGCATGGCGTTCGGCCATCGCCTGATCCTGATCCGCCAGCGCGTAGAGATGCGGGCGCTTGGGCAGATCGGGATAGAACATCGCCGCGCGACGGTAAGCGTCAGCGTGTGCCTGCCCCATAAAACCTGAGCCGATAAGGCCAATATTTAACCGCGCGCTCATGATGCGTACTCCTCTGACGATGAAGGGGAAGATAAATGGTGCGCCAGCCAGGCATAGGCGCGGCTGGCGGTGGCCAGCGGCGGCGCCATCGCCGGGTCCTGCTCGGCTTCGATAATCAGCCAGCCGCGGTAGTCGCTGTCCCGGACAAAGTCGAGGATCGGCGCATAGTCGATGCAGCCGTCGCCTGGGATGGTAAACAGCCCGGCGCGCACCGCCTCGTTAAAGCTCAGGTTTTCACGATACAGACGCCCCAGCACCTGCGGACGCACGTCTTTCAGATGCAGATGGCGGATACGGTGGCCATATTTGTGCAGTACGCGCGGGATCTCGACCCCGGCGACAAAGGCGTGCCCGGTATCAAACGCCAGCCCGACGTTGTCATGGGTGTGAGACAGAAACCGCTCCAGCTCGTCATCGTGCTCCACCAGCATCATCAGATGATGGTGATAGGCCAGCTGGAGGTCATAGTCGCGCAGCAGCAGGTCGGCAAAGGTATTCAGCTTGTGGCAATACGCCGCAAGGCTGACGCGGCTTAACGGCGGCGAGAGCGAAATAGGCTCATCAAGCGGGGTTTCACCTGGCAGTTGCCCGCTTTCGCCGTAAACCATCACCTTCGCGCCGAGCTGCCGGAGGAGCTGGGCGTGCTCCCGCACCGCCTCCAGCTCCGCTTCCACGCTGCGGTCGGCCAGCATGCCGCTGTACCAGCCGGACGCCAGGCGCAGGTCAGCCGCCGCCAGCAGCGGGCCCAGGGTTGATGCCTGACGGGGAAATTTCCGTCCTAACTCAATGCCCTGATAGCCCGCCTCCCGCGCCTCGCGCAGGCAGGTATCCAGGGGAATATCACCGCCTAAATCCTCGAGTACATCGTTGGTCCAGCACAGGGGGCTCACGCCCCACCGCAGTTGCTCTGTCGCCATCTTGTTCTCCTTTCCACCCTGTGGTCTTGTCTGGCGTCACTATAAGCAGGTGACGACCGACGATGAAAACGGAGAAATGATGGAAATCCATCATTGCGCTGGCGGTATATTCGCTATTTCAGGTAACCCTGAAAAATAAATGGAAATAATGCTTGCCGCCGGCTTATTTTGCGGATAAAAATTACTGGCTTAATAACCCGCTGCAGAGGTTATCCCTTTCATTCGAAATATGATGATAGCAATATGAAAAAAACTCAACACCGCACCAGCGCGGGCTTTTGCCGTGCGCCAAGGACAGGCCTGCTGTTATTTGCCTGAATGACACATAGCCGCTTTTAAAACATCAAATAATTAACATTCTCTCTGCAATAATATGACAAGCAGTGGGAAGGTTGGCTTGCGAAATAAGCATGAAACTTTGATGTTTTACTAATAAATAACCCCACAGCCTCTTGCTAATTACTTATCAGGACTGGTTGGGTTATTTTATTCTGACGCCAACGGGAGAATACACCAACGTGTATCCCTCTCTCTGGCCCGGCACGCCGCTATCGCGATGAGAAACAATAAGATGAATAAGACCTGGCTTTTCACCACCCTCACCCTGGCGCTGGTCGCCGCCGCGCCGGCCCACGCCATTAGCGCGAAATACCGGGAACAGCTTGAACGTTCCGGCTGCACGCAGATGACCGACGGGATCACCTGCGATATTCATAAAACCAAAGCCGAGAATGCCGCCGCCGCGCAGCAGGCCGACAGCGGCTTCGGCCCCTGGGTGGGCACCTGGTATGTTTATACGGAGTATGGCGATAAAATTGATGAGATTACCGTCACCGCTAAAACGGTGAAAACCCGCGGCCATCTGGTTGAGGCGGCGAAAGCCAGCCAGGGTAAACTGACCTTCCGGGTGAAAAGCTCAGCCTTTACGCTGAACGACGCCTTTAACGGCGTATGGGCAAACGGCAGCCAGCGCGGCACGTTGCAAAAAGTCCTGTAATAACATCGCTCTGCCGACAGGCCGGGGATAATGCAGACAGAACCTCCCGGCGCAGGCCGGGAGGGAGTGCAACGGATTACTTCTGCGGACGCATGGCCGGGAAGAGGATCACGTCGCGGATGGTATGGCTGTTGGTAAACAGCATCACCATGCGGTCGATACCAATACCCAGACCCGCGGTCGGCGGCAGGCCGTACTCGAGGGCGGTCACGTAGTCTTCGTCGTAGAACATCGCTTCGTCATCGCCCGCCGCTTTGGCGTTCACCTGATCCTGGAAGCGCTGCGCCTGGTCTTCGGCATCGTTCAGCTCGCTGAAACCGTTACCGATTTCGCGGCCGCCGATGAAGAATTCAAAGCGGTCAGTGATTTCCGGGTTGACGTCGTTACGGCGCGCCAGCGGAGAAACTTCCGCCGGGTATTCGGTGATGAAGGTCGGCTGAATCAGATGCGCTTCCGCCACTTCGTCAAAGATTTCGGTAACTATGCGTCCCAGCCCCCAGCTTTTCTCTACCTGAATACCGATAGATTCCGCCAGCGCTTTCGCCGCGTCGAAGTTATCCAGATCCGCCATGTTGGTTTCCGGACGGTGTTTCTTGATCGCTTCCCGCATGGTCAGTTTTTCAAACGGCTTGCCGAAATCAAACACCTGGTCGCCATACGGCACTTCGGTTTTGCCCAGCACCGTCTGCGCCAGGGTGCGGAACAGCGACTCGGTCAGTTCGATCAGGTCTTTGTAGTCCGCATACGCCATATACAGTTCCATCATGGTGAACTCTGGGTTATGGCGTACGGAGATCCCTTCGTTGCGGAAGTTACGGTTGATTTCAAACACGCGTTCAAAACCGCCAACCACCAGACGTTTCAGATACAGTTCCGGCGCGATGCGCAGGTACATATCGAGATCCAGGGCGTTGTGATGGGTGATGAACGGACGGGCTGACGCACCGCCAGGGATCACCTGCATCATCGGCGTTTCGACTTCCATAAAGCCGCGGGCCACCATGAACTGGCGCATGGTGGCGAGGATCTGCGAACGGATACGGAACGTATGACGCGACTCTTCGTTGGCGATCAGATCCAGATAGCGCTGGCGATAGCGAACTTCCTGATCCTGCAGGCCGTGGAATTTATCCGGCAGCGGGCGCAGGGCTTTGGTCAGCAGGCGCAGCTCGGTGCAGTGGATCGAGAGTTCGCCGGTTTGCGTTTTGAACAGCTTGCCGCGGGCGGCGATGATATCGCCGAGGTCCCATTTCTTAAACTGTTCGTTGTAGACGCCTTCCGGCAGGTCATCGCGCGCCACGTACAGCTGAATGCGGCCGCCGACGTCCTGGAGGGTGACGAAGGAGGCTTTGCCCATCACGCGACGGGTCATCATCCGACCAGCCACCGCAACTTCAACGTTCAGGGAAGCGAGTTCATCGTTGTCCTTCGCATCGAATTCAGCATGCAATTGGTCAGAGGTATGATCGCGACGGAAATCGTTGGGGAAAGCTACGCCCTGCTCACGCAGCGCAGCCAGTTTTTCGCGACGAGCTTTCAGTTCATTATTAAGGTCAATGGCCTCATCGGCACCTTGTGCTTGTTGTTCAGACATATGGATTCCTCATAACCTTGCTTTCAAACTAGCTTCGATAAATTGAACCAGGTCACCCTTCCGCGCGGCCTGTCTCTGGGAAGACACCAGAGCACAATCTTAACGATCCTGGATTCACTCCAAGCTGATCTCACTCAGCTATGGCTTCAGTAACGGTATTTTTTATCGTTGGCCTCCGCGCATGCCAGAATATCCTCCTCCTGTTCACTAAGCTGTGCAAGGAGCGACTTCGCGCTCCGCTGTTGTGGTAATGCCCCCGGTCGCGCTGCGCTTACCGGGGCTACGAATCGCGGCCCGGATAAGGTGTTTACGCCACGAGCCGGGACGAGCGTCAGGCGCCGCCGCCGGTAATTTCACCCGCAGCCGCACGACGTTTGCCAACGCTACAGGCCGCGGCAAAGGCGATAATGACCATCACCGCCACGCAGCCGAGGGTCCATTCGCCCATCTGCGCGAAGAAATGCTGATAGGCGGCAATCGCCGTATCGCTGATTTGCGATTCGGTGGTTTGCTGGGCGACCACGCCCGCCAGCCAGTTGGCCACCGCGCCGGTGGCCAGCATATAGATCCCGGTCAACACCCCGGTGACGCCGGGCATGTTCAGACGGGTGATTTGCGCCATCGCCACCGGGTCGATAAACAGTTCGGCAAAGCCCATCATCGCCAGCCCGGCGACCATCATGCCCATCGAGGCCTGACCGTCAGCCGCGCCATGGCGGGCATTGAGCGCCAGCAGCATAAAGCCGCCGCCCATCAGCAGCAGGCCGAAAGAAAATTTCAGCCAGACGCGCAGCACAGAACGCACGCTGCCTTCCGGGCGCATCAGCCACGCCAGCACCACGCCGGCCGCCATCACCGCTATCGCGTTAACTGACTGGAACAGCGCGGTCGGCACGTCCCAGTTCAGCAGACGACGATTGACGAAGTGGTCGATAAACAGGCTAATCGAGCTCCCGCCCTGCTGCGCCAGCACCCAGAACAGCGTTCCGGCGAGCATCAGCAGGACGATCTGCCACAGCGCGCGTCGATGCTCCGGGGCTTTGATCATGATCCGCGCCACCATCTGGGCGGCGAACAGGCAGACGATCGCCAGCAGATAGCCGGACCAGTTGTTTTGCAGCAGCAGCGTGAAAAATACCGGCGCCAGGCAGAGCATCACCAGCAGCCAGCCCCAGGTCGGCAGCACGAACTTCACCGCCCGCAGCGCCGGTTTATCGACGCCGCGGGTATGCCGGAAGTGGCGGCTGCCGCTTAAGAAAATCATCAGGCCGATAAACATACCGATCCCCGCAAGGGCGAAGCCGATATGCCAGCCGTACCACTGCGCCGCCAGTCCGCAGGCGATGGGCGCAGCAATCGAGCCGACGTTGCCGGCGGCGTACAGCAGCGAGAAACCGCCGTCGCGACGCGGGTCGTCGTGAGCGTACAGTTCGCCGAGCAGGCAGCTGATATTGGATTTAAACAGGCCGTAGCCGCAGATGATGATCGCCAGCGCGACGTACAAACTCCAGGCGGAGGTCGACTCAACGCCCAGCACCACATGGCCGAGGGTCATCAACAGCGCCCCGGCAATTACCGCCGTGCGGTTGCCGAGCAGGCGGTCGGCAAGCCAGCCGCCGAGAATAGGGGTAACGTAAACCAGAGATGCGTAAGCGCTGAACAGGCTGATGGCGTGGCTGTCGTCGAAGCCAAGCTGGTGGGTAAGGTAAAGGATGAGTAAGGCGCGCATGCCGTAAAAGCTGAAGTACTCCCAGATCTGGATCGCAACGATGTAGTAAATCGCGCGCGGCTGTGAGGGTGTTTTCATGTGTTCTCCTTGCAGCGTGAAAAAGGGAAGTGGCAAGCCACTTCCCTGGTGTGCGTCTATTACTTGTTATTCTCTTCTTTCAGCACTTTAACGGTGTAACGACCATCCGCCTGACGATAGGCGCCGTGGATATCGGTTTCGAAGCCTGGATAGTGGGCGCCGATTTCGCACAGCATCTGCAGGAACTCCAGCACCGGACGGCTCTCTTCGGTGATCATCTCACCCGGCATCACCAGCGGCACTCCCGGAGGATACGGCAGGATCATGTTGGCGTTGACGCGGCCGACCATCTCTTCGAGATACACTTCTTCCGTCTGACCGTGCAGCTCTTTCTGGAACGCGGCATACGGGGTCATCACCATCGATGGCAGCACTTCAAACGCGCGGAACATCAGATCCGGCAGGTTGTGATGCTCAATCAGTTTGTGAATGTTCTGCGCGAGGTCCTGAATACGCATGTTTTCATAGAATTCAGGATCTTCACGGTACAGCGACGGCAGCATGTTTTTCACCCGCAGGTTCAGGTCGAACGCGCGTTTGAAGTCGGTCAGCGCACGCAGCAGGCTCAGCGCTTTAGTCTTATCGATACCGATACTGAACAGGAACAGCAGGTTGTACGGACCGGTTTTCTCAACCACGATGCCGTGTTCGTCGAGGTATTTCGCCACGATGCTTGCCGGAATACCGAAGTCATCCATGGTGCCGTCTTTCTTCATCCCCGGAGTCAGCAGCGTGACTTTGATCGGGTCGAGGTACATGTGTTCGTTATCGATGTTTTTGAAACCGTGCCATGCGCTGTCGGAACGCAGCGGCCAGCATTCAGGACCATCGATATGCTCCGGCTGCCAGACGTCGAAGAACCAGCCGTCAGACTCGCCTTTCAGACGTTTGATCTCTTTACGGAACTTAATGGAACGTTCAATAGAGCCGTCGATCAGACGCTTACCAGCGTTCCCCTTCATCATCGCCGCCGCGGTTTCGGTGGAGGCCACGATCCCGTAGTGTGGAGAGGTGGTGGTGTGCATCATGTAGGCTTCGTTGAAGGTCTCTTCGTTTACGTCGCCTTTCACGTGGATCATCGACGCCTGGGAGAACGCCGCCAGCAGTTTGTGCGTGGACTGGGTTTCATAAATCACTTTCCCTTCGACGCGGCCGCCGCTCATCCCGCATTTGCCTTCATAGATCGGCGAGAAGTTGGTGTAAGGCACCCACGCGGAGTCAAAGTGAATGGATTTCACATCCAGGGTTTTCTTGATGAAGTCGGTGTTATACAGCAGACCATCATAGGTTGAGTTGGTGATAACCGCGTGTACCGGCCAGGTCGCATTCGGCGTCTCTTTCACACGCTTGGCGATAGTCGCGTGCTGGAATTCGCTCTGCGGAATACCGCCGAGGATACCGTAGGCGTTACGGGTCGGACGGAAGTAGATCGGCGTAATGTCGCTCATCATCATCAGGTGAGTCAGCGATTTGTGGCAGTTACGGTCAATCAGCACGGTGCTGCCGGCCGGCGCGGAGTACATGCCGACGATTTTGTTAGCGGTAGAAGTACCGTTGGTCACCATGTAGCTGCGTTCTGCGTTAAACACGCGAGCGATATACTCTTCCGCTTCTTTGTGCGGGCCGCTGTGGTCCAGCAGGGAACCCAGTTCAGAAACCGAAATGGAGATATCGGATTTCATGGTGTTGGAGCCAAAGAAATCATAGAAGATGCTGCCTACCGGGCTTTTCTGGAACGCGGTACCACCCATGTGGCCTGGGGTACAGAAGGTATATTTACCTTCACGGACATATTTGAACAGCGCTTTGGTCAGCGGCGGCAGAATGGTGTCGATGTATTCGTCAGTGTTCTGTTTGATTTTGTTCGCGATATCTTCCGCAGCGCCCAGCGCATATTCGAAGAAGCGAACCTGCATGCGCAGATCGTTCAGGCTAACGTCCAGAGTGGAGTAGGTGTTAGCGAACGCATACAGCGGCATGTACTCGTTCATTTTGCTGATTTCTTCGCACAGTTCGAGATTGTATTTATCCCAGTCGAAGATCACGCCGCACAGACGAGAGTTGTTTTCAATAAGTTTTAATAAGTCGTCACGGTCGTTCGGGTAGACAATACGGAAGTCCAGGCGTTCGAGAGCACGATGCAGTTCACGGATGGGTTCTTCTTTGAAGTAAACCCCCATGTGATTCATGATTGCAATAACGTTCATAGTCAAATCTCCAGATGTAGAAAGCCCCTCCCGTCGCGTGATGACAGGTGATGGAAGGAGCCTCAGGAAAACGGGTTACTGATTAGTGCGCGTTAGCGGTGGTGTTGTTATCCGATGCGTTGTTCTGGCGCTGGTGCATTTTGCGACCGTAGAACATCAGGATAATCAGGCTAACGATGAAGGTGCCGGCCAGTTCGAAGGAGCTTGCGCCCATCAGCGCGATGAAGCAGAACACGCAACCCAGTACCGAACAAATCAGGCTAACGAAGTTACGGATGTTGATGCCTTCGAAACGAATCAGGTCAACACAGGAGTAGAAGTAAGGCAGCATGGTCAGCAGTACCGCGATACCGGTCAGTTCGCCGAACAGGTCAGAGGCTTTACCACCGGCGGAGTTCATCAGGGTAATCAGCACCATCAGCGCGGTCATTTTCACTGCGGCCAGCAGCAGGCCTTTTTTCGGAATACCGTTGTTATCAACTTCGCCATACACTTTCGGGAAGTTACCGTCGTTGGCGGCACGTACACCGGCCTGGCCAACCAGCATCATCCACGAGCCCAGAGAAGTCAGGCAGGCAAAGGCGGTGAAAGCGGATACCATCGGTGCAGCCCAGCCGCCGAGGATGGTAGAGGCGCTAATTGCGAACGGCGCACCGGACGCGGCCATCTGAGAAGCAGGATACATACCGGCGATAACCTGAGTCGCGGCGATGTAGACGATACCGGCCATCGCGGTACCCAGCATGGTTGCCAGCGGCACGGTACGTTTCGGGTTTTTCACCATCCCGGTACTCACGGCGGCGGATTCTACGCCAACGAAGGCCCACAGGCAGAGCAGGATACTTTTAATAACCGCGTGGCTATCAGTGGTGCTGGAGGTATTCCAGTTCGCCTGATAGGTAGCGACATCAAACCAGTGCCAGCCGACGACCGCGGTCATGACTACCGGAATAAGCACCAGTACCAGACCAATGGTGGTCAGACGGCTGACCCAGGTCCCGCCCAGCATATTAACGAAAGTAAAGATCCACACGATGGCAATACAGGCAATACCTGCTGGCACCGGGTTATTTAAAATTGGGAAGAACGTAGAGAGATAAGAAACGGCGGTAATCCCGATGGCCAGGTTACCAATCCAGTTTGCATGATAATAAAGGACACCGGTCTGGAAACCGAACGCCGGAGATATTTCGCCAGCGTAGGCAATAGGACCGCCCTGCTGCGGGTTTTTAGTGGCCAGTCGGGCATAAACATAAGCCAGAGACATCGCACCAATAATTGAAATTACCCAGCCCCAAATGGCAATACCACCGATGCTGGCCAGGTTCGCAGGTAATAATGCAATCCCGCTCCCCATCATATTACCGGCGACGACACCGGTACAGGCAAATAGCCCGATCTTCTTGGCAGAACTCATGGTTGTTTTTCTCCTAAGTTTATTTGGGAGGTACAGATCATGATACAGAACCATTAATTGACCCGACCAACTGCCAACAAGATTACTGATTTGTACGAGATAAGTCCTAAAGATAAAGTGATATAAAAACAAACATCAGACAAATGATATTTTGACCTTTTTCGCTTAACATATAAACATGACAACAGGGTGTCAGAAAAAGATAAACATCGTTTAATTACAGTGAGTTAGAAGAAGGAGAACGTGTTATCTGACTGTTATTTAAAGCCTCCTGAATGCTAAATAAAAATAACAACAAGAGGCTTCATGAGAAACATAAATTTAACCTCACCATGCCCAAAACCTTGCGCATGATGAGGGTTTACTTATTCTGAAGAGAGAAAGTTGTCGAGATATGGAACTACTCGGTTAACCGATGTCTGGAAAACCCCATTTTCAATCCAGTACAGGGTATCTTCGCCAGGACGTAAATTAAACGCCGTGATGTAAGAATCGGCAGCCAGACGGTTCTCACCTTTCATCTCATAGACTTTGCCTAACAGCACATAATTTAGCCATGACATCTCTAAATCAATCGCACTATTAATTGCGGTATTTGCTTCGTCGACTTTGCCCTTCCCCAATGAATCCACCGCTTTTATTTGATAATAAATCGCCATGTCTTTTATACCCGGCATCGCCCCTACCCGCTCGACTTCACTGTAGAGGGCGGCCAGTTGTTTATCGTCCAGAGGCTGTTGCGAATGGCGCAATACATCCACCAGCGTTTTTTCGGCATAGGCGTAAATAAAATCCGGCGCCCGCTTAATCACATCATCCAGCAGGCTACTGGCCTTACTTAATGAATCGACGTCGCCCTTCATTAACAGCTGATGCGACTGGTAGAAATAGGTTAACGCCACGCTTTGCGAGGGCTGATATTGCCTGAGCATCGCCTGCATTCGCGCCGGCCACGGCTGCGCCAGGGCATCCGACAGGCTGTTCATCAGATCGTTCTGGATGGTCAGCTGGTTATCGTTGGTCACAAAGTAGCGCTTGTCCAGCATCGTCGAGCTGTCGGCGTTGTCCACCAGCTGGACCGACATAAAGCACTGCTGCGCCCGATAATGGCGCTGATTAACGAACTCAATGGTCAGCGTTTTGCCGGAACTGCTTGGTTCATTGATGTTGTAGTCCGTTTTATCATGCACCATAAAGGTCGAGAAGGTGTTCAGCGAGGTGGTGATCAGGCTGGCCAGTCCTACGGCGTAGGAGTGCTGCGACGACCAGTTAGCGCAGGAGTTGCCATTCACCAGGTGGATATCGATATCGCGCGGATTGAGCAGCAGACGCGCCTTGTTGACCGGCGGCCGCGATTCCATGCTCGACAGCGCCACCAGCGCCACGCAGGTGCCCAGCGCCAACAGGAACAGCCCCCACACCAGGGCGGTAGTGAGGCGCTTGCGGCCTGACGGCGCGCTGGCCACGGTAGGAGCCGGTGGCGGCGCGGCGGCATCAGGGAGAGGGACAGAGACGTCGGATGGCGCACCGGCGGCCGGCGGCGCAGGAACGGCGGTCGACGGCGAAGGCGTCAGCGCCTCCATCGACGGGGCTAGCTCCTCCCCCTCTTCGGTGCACCAGATCACCGGCACCGTGAGCTTATACCCCCGTTTGGGTACCGTCGCGATGTACTCAAGGCTAACGTCGTCGCCGTCTTTGAGCGACTTGCGCAGTTCAGAAATACTCTGCGTGACGACGTGGCTGGTCACAACGTTCCGGGTCCAGACGTTTTCGATAAGCTCGTCCCGGCTAAGCACTTCCCCCGGATGGCGGGCAAAAAAGACCAGAAGATCGATTAAACGCGGTTCAAGGGTAAGCTGGCGCCCCTTCCTGCTGATTTGGTTTACAGAGGGGGTTACCAGCCATTCACCGACGCGAACAACAGGTTGTAGCATACAAGAAAGCCCCAGACAAAAAGGGAAAGGCGCGATGATAACACATTTGTCCTACCTATTTTTGCCAGGGGTCACTCCCTCAGGCATTAGGTCAGAATTGGCTCTTTATTAACAATAAAAAGCAATAATTCATTAACATCGTGATCATGAAATCTATATATAGCGATAAAAACGCATTTCCGCTGCCGCTATTGCCTAAGGCAATTCCGATAGCAGAAAAAAATAAGCCCGGAGGCTTAACGCGCTCCAGGCTCAATGCGTTGCGCGCCGATACGGCACGCTTTAAAAAAAGGTTATTTATACACTTCCGCTGTGGCTTCAAAGTTAGGGCCATGCTCACGCGCAGCGGTGATCACGTAGTACTTTCCGCCTTTCTCATCGGCCAGCTTGGAGAGCTGATCGTGCAGATCGGAAGGCGAAGAGAATTCGCCACCGGACGGCCCCACCGAGATCGGCCCGACTTTGGTCAGTTTGAAGTGTTTCACTTCTTCTTTGGTAATCAACTGCGCGGCGGAGGCGCCAAATGCAACGGCGGAAAGGGCTAACGCGACTATCACTTTTTTCATCCTGCAATCTCCTTGGAATTAGCCTTCAGTCAGGCCCTTTCAGTATAGACGGCGATTTACTAAGCGTGCTACCGATGCGCTTATTTTTTGGCCGAGGCGTTCAGTAACGCGGCGGTACTCCTTCCGGGCGGGTCTTAAAGCGCCGGTGCAGCCACATGTATTGCTCGGGCGCCATCAGGATGCACTGTTCGATAATCTGATTCATCCAGGCCGCCGTAACCTCGGCGCTCGCCAGCGGCGGCGTGCGCTCCGGCGTCAGGGAGATCAATTCATACCCCATGCCGTTGGGCTTGCGCCGCGGAACAAACGGCACAATCGTCGCCCCGGACATTTTCGCCAGCATCCAGGTACCGGTGGTGGTCGCCGCCTGTTCGACGGCAAACAGCGGGGCGAAGACGCTGCTGGCCGGACCGTAGTCATGATCCGGCGCGTACCAGAGAATTTCCCCCTCTTTTAGCGCCCTGACCATCCCTTTCAGATTTTTTCGATCCAACATGGTCTTGTTAGAGCGCAAGCGTCCCCAGGTTTGCAGCCAGTCAATCAGCGGGTTATCGTTAGGACGGTAGACGCCAATGCCTGGGGTAAACATGCCGTACATTCGCGCACCCATTTCGAGGGTCAGAAAATGGATACCGATCAGTAAAATGCCCTGCTTTTCTTCCAGAAGCTCCACCACCTCGTTAACGCCACTGGTCTCGGTCCAGCGCGCTACCCGGTGCGTCGGCCAGAACCAGGCCATGCCGGTCTCCATCAGCCCCATGCCCAGCGATTCAAAGTTTTTCACCAGCAGCGCCTCGCGGTCGGCGGCGCTCATCTCGGGAAAGCAGAGTTCGAGATTACGTCTGGCAATCCGCGCGCGGCTTTTCATCACCCGCATTGCCAGCCGCCCAAGCGCCGTTCCCAGACGGTAGATCACCGGATACGGTAATTGCACCAGCAGCCACAAAAAGCCAATTCCCAGCCACAACAGCCAGTAACGCGGGTGCAACAGCGCGCGGGAAAATTTGGGTAAATTTGACATAGTAATCCTGTTAATTCACTCAATAATAGCTGAGCAAAAACCGCGAAATAAAGTAGCGGATCCTGCACGTAGTATTTTTCCAATTCGTGCGGTAATACTCAATCACAAAGCGCGTTATTATAAGCCGATTCCAGGATAAATTCAGCCCTTACGCTGGGGACTACTCTATTATTAGACGCAACGCGTAAAATTTCCTGTTTAATGCATAAATAAATAAACCTAACCTCTACGGCTCGGCCGATTGTCGATAAAATAGCCAGTACATTTGCCTCAGCCTCTCGACCAATACCTCTTTTACTCACGCTTTATTATGGCGATAGCGAACGCAAACAGTCCGTTTCGCCCGGTTTGACACGGCCAGCATGCGGTTATTTGTGACTGGGGCAAAGGTTAAGCATCGACATTGCGGATCCTTTTCCCAGATATGCTACGTTTACAGCGCTCATTCGACGCAAGTGCCTTTGCCGACGTCGCCGCTTTCAGAAGCCATAGTGAGAAGGAACTATGACAATGAATTATCAATTAGTGAAGCAAGTCAGAGAAAATAACCCATTAAGAAAAAGCTTCATTGACCTTGCCGTTAAGACTTTTGACCTGTCTTTTGAAGAGTGGTATCAGCAAGGTTACTGGACCGACGCCTATATCCCCTATGCTTTTGTCGAACGCAATAAAGTTATCGCTAACGCTTCGGCCAACATCATCGACCTGCGCTGGCAGGGCGAGCCCCGGCGTTATATTCAGATTGGCACCGTGATGACCGAACCGGACCACCGTAATAAGGGATTAGCCGGCCAGCTTATCCATCACATCCTGCAGGACTGGCAGCAGGAGGCGGACGCCTTCTTTTTATTCGCCAATCCCACCACGGTGGATTTTTACCCCAAATTTGGCTTCACCCGCAGCGAAGAGCATCAATATATTATGCCGGTTTCCCCGCGAGCCGGTGATTTTCGTAAACTGGATATGGACAGCGCTGACGATGTCGCCCTGCTCCGCCATTACTATGAAAAATCCAACCCGTTCTCACCGCTGCGGGTGGAGCATAACTTTGGCCTGCTGATGTTTTACTGCTCAGCCTTTATGAAGCATTTTGTTTATTACTCGGCAAAAAATGAGGCAGTGGTCATCGCCATGCAAAACGGTCCGGTGCTGATCTGCTTTGACCTCTTCTGCGACGTGGGTAAGAGCCTGTCGACGCTGGTCAACGAACTGGCCGATGACCATGTTTACCAGGCCATCCTCGGTTTTACCCCTAATGAAGACCGGCTCGGCGAGTATGAGAAAATAGAGGGAGAAGATATCCTCTTCGTCTATGACCAGAAGGAAAACCTGTTTAAAGACAGGAAGTTGATGTTTCCTTTACTGGCGCATGCCTGACGGCGCAGTGCCGCCAGGCAGATCAGTTATAAGTCACCACGAAGGTCGCGCTGGCGTTCGCTTCGCCCGCAGTCACTGCGGGCCCGTTGACCGCTCGCCGCGTCGGGAGACGTAATCCCGATAGCCCTCGCCAACGTAAATCTGCCGTGGCCGGTAGATGGTCAGCGGCGCCTGGTGCATCTCGTTCCAGTGCGCCACCCAACCGACCGTCCGACCGACCGCGGTGACCACCGCAAACATCGACGAAGGCAGATTCATCGCTTTAAGGATCACCGCGGTATAGAAATCCACGCTTGGCGACAGGCCATTGTCCACAAAATAGGGGTCGGTCAGCGCCACGTCCTCAAGGGCCATCGCCACCTGCAGCAGGCGGTCGGACATGCCTACCTCCGCCAGCACCCGATGGCTGGTTTCACGCAGGATATCGGCGCGCGGGTCACGGTGACGGTAGCGCGAGTTGCCAAAACCCAGCCGGCGAAATGCCTGCGGATCGCGCTTCGCCTGGCGCAGAAACGCCGGAACCTGATCGACGCTTTCAATCTCCTCCAGCATTCGCATGCTCGATTCATTTGCTCCTCCATGCATCGGCCCCCACAGCGACGCCAGCCCGGCGGCGACGCAGGCGAATAAGTTCGCCCCGGAGGAGCCCGCCGCGCGCACCGTAGTGGTCGAGGCGCACTGCCCGTGATCGGCATGCAGCACCAGGATCTGGTTCATCGCCTGCTCGATAACCGGATTGAGAACGTATTTTTCCGCCGGGATAGCAAACAGCATCTGCAGGAAATTACCGGCATAGGAGAGATCGTTGCGCGGATACGCTGCGGGTTGCTCAATGGTGTACTTGTAGCTCATGGCGGCGATAGTGGGCATTTTCGACAGCAGCCGGGTGGCGGCCAGCGCCCGGTGCTGCGGATTTTCCACGTCCAGGACGTCATGATAAAACGCCGCCAGCGCCCCCACCAGGGCGCACATCAGCGCCATCGGGTGCGAGTCGCGACGAAAGCCGCTGCACATGCGGGCTATCTGCTCATGGACCAGAGTATGGCGGGTGATGGTCTCGCGAAAGGTTTGATAGCTGGCCTCATCCGGCGCGTCACCGTTCAGCATGATGTAGGCCACTTCGAGAAAATCGCACTGGCGAGCCAGCTGATCCACCGGATAGCCGCGGTGCAATAGCACGCTGTTTTCCGTATCGATCCACGAGATCGCCGACTGGCATCCGGCGGTATTGGCGAAGCCGGGGTCATAGCTGCAGAATCCGGACTGATTTAGCCCGCGCATATCGACTCCCACCGGCCCCCGCGTTCCCGGCACCTGCGGCAGGGCGATGGGCGGTTGTTGTCCGGCAAAAGAAAGCGTTAACGGTGTAGTGCTCATCCTGTTAGTCCCCCAGCAAGCTTATCAGCGACCCGAAGTCATTCTTCAGGCGGAAAGACCAACATAACCAATGTGATGCAGCTTATTCATTGATGTCATCACTATAACCCTGACAAAGAGGATATTTTGCTGGCCTTCACGGGGAAACAGGCCGTCTTTCCCCAGCCCACCGCCGGATAGCGGCACAAATCGCCAAGGATAAAGGCGATCATCGCTGTCAAAATTTACGTTGAGTAAAGAAAGGATGAAGAGGAGCTACCATGAATTTTGTGCTGTCGATGACCCTTATCTGCATCGCCATCGCCTGGCTGATGATGAGCCTCCTGCCGGTGTAGATGCACCGCTAACCGCCACGCCAGTGGTCTGGATAACCCCTCCTTCAATTGATTTCCGCCGTGGTCTTCGCCTCTGAGGTTTCACAAGAGCCATATAAGAAGTACTGGTTGCATATCAGGCTGTTGCGTTTCCCCGCCGAGGGGTAGGCTAAAGGCCCACTGTTAAGGAGGTGATATGTCTGGACTGATCAATCCACATGCGGCCCCGGAAGAAGCAGCCTATGCGCTGCTGATTGAGCTCGTTCGCGCCCAGCGCGTGCCGCAATATGAAGGCGAAATTTCCGGCCTGCTGGCGATGTACGACGAAGCCGTTAAACACTTTAAAGAGAAAGAGACCGAGCGTTAGGCGTGGACATCGTGGTGCGAGGAAAGCGTGACGCCTGCGGAAGCCGCGCAGGCGTTGGCTGGATAGCGGCTTGGGTCATCAGCTGCCGCGGTAGGTAGAGTATCCGTACTGACTGAGCAGCAGCGGGATATGCAGTTTTTGATTTTGCTTTGTGACATTGAAAATAACCGGAATCACCGGGAAGAACGTATTCATATTTTGGCTTTTAAAATAGTCACCGGTTTTAAACGTCACTTTATACACCCCCGGCTCCATATTCTCCGCCTGCGGATAGAGCGATTTAATCCGCCCATCGGCATCCGTTTTACCGGTGGCGATATGCTGCCAGCTCTCCCCCTGCTGTTTATCCAGCTCAATCTGCACCCCCGGTGAAGGGAGCCCGGTTTGCTGATTAAGAATGTGTACGCTGAGCGTCCCCTCTGGCGCCGCCAGCGCGCTGAAGCTGAGTAGAGAAATTACGGAGGCGATAACTAATTTCATAATCGTAACCTTATTGGGCAAGTGAAAGTGCCCTAACTATAGTCAGCGCGGCGGGGAAAAAAATTAAACTTTTTGTTATCAGATTACGGTTATTTGGCGGGGAATGGTACAACTGGGTGTACTCTGAAACAGGCCGCAAGCGGCCTCCTGCACAGAGAAGTCGACTAACAGATATGGTTTGCGAAGCCACTTTTCATCTTGAAAAGTAGATTTTTTCCGGATAGCGGGTAACGAACGTCCGGGACCTACCGCTGATATTTATACCGTTAGATGCTCGTTGTCAGAAGAGGGAATGATTGTATATAGACTTTGGATAAATGTTTGACCAGGATGGGAGCATAGCTTGTCACTGATGCGCTCAATTTTACAAGGAATAAACCGATGCCATTACCCGAACGTCTGCAACCAGCCAAAGTAAACCGCCAGAAACTGAAACAGCTAGCGGACATGGCCGAAGAGATACTGGCGCAAATTGATAACGGGGCTAAGGAAGAGGATACCGGGTTGAAAATGTTGATAAATGACTGGAATAGCCTGGTTATTAACCCGTATGCATTCTCTGATTTCCGGGATTTCTCTTCATGGACCAGTGCAAAAGACTTCACCCGGATGGCGTTTAATCAGGAAAAATACGTGGCGGATTTATCCTGGGATGAGCTGATTCAGATCATCCAGTTTGTGTGTCAGGCCGAAGGTAAGGAATCTGAACAAAGCTACGCGCTGGGACTGCTTGAGAAAAACTTTGATGCCAATCCATCCGACCTCATCTACTGGCCTAATGAATGGTTTCAGGATAAAGACATGCTTCATGTCGATTTAACGCCTGAAGAAATCGCCGGATACCTGATGGCAAAATCTGGCCGGCGGCTAAGCGATGCGCCGCACATCGAGCTGAAGTATCCTATCCCTTCAAATATTTAAGGTGTATTACCCTGCCCGCAAAATGTGAGTACGGGCCCCGCTCCAGTGAGGAGTCTACCAGGTATATAGCCTGCGGATATTCAACGTAATGCGCGACTATTATGAATAGTTCAGAGTAACGAACCATGCATAATTTGCGTTATGTCCGACGCCCTTCAGAAGCCAGCGATAGTGTAAGTATCACTGCAAAAAGCAGGGCGAGGCTAAACGTTGTCTTGCAATAGGTAGACCAGGCGATCAACTACTGATGAATCCGTTTAATGCTCCGCCAGGCGCCAACTCAATGAATGCCAAGTCATCGACAGCATGCACATCTTTGCTGATGAGTTACCACTTAATAAACCCCTGAGTGCTATCCAGGATTGATAGCGGAAACTAGAGGATAAAAGTACATAGCTGCAAAGGTGTTCGAGTTAGTCGGTTACGTCGTGCTCATGAAGCTATTTTGGGTAATTTGGATGTTGCTATTACCGCGGATGCGGAAAGTATTTCTCCATTTTCACGAACTCTGGTTCAACCCATTTAGGCCCCTTCACTACTTGACCATTCTCACCAGTCATCAAAATTCCGGCCTGATATAATCGGTCAAACGACTCGATTAATTCCGCATTTGTGATGTGCTCTGTTCGCCCCCTGATGATTAATGGGTCTAATCTGTACAAAGGAATCTTGTACGCAAGCGCGGTTAGCAGGTCATCAATAGACTCATCACGAAGCATTGCCTTAAATCTTTCAAGTTCAATATCTGACATGTGAAATCAGGCTCCTGTTCCTTCAATATAACGAAGGAGTATTCATATATTACCCAAGCCTTAATATTTTTGAGGAAGGCTCCTGACAGCAACTGTATCCTACCACAGCCGCCATGCTTAGCGCTCGCTGATTATCGGTCTGAAAACATGATGCGGGTAATGAAGTGCCCCTGCTGTTACGTGTCGTTGGCTGACAATAATGCATTCCAACTCACGCGCATCAAACGGTGCTAAAGGCCACCGCCATCAGACAGCTTATAGGGTTTGTCCTTAGTTTTAGATATATCGACCTGGCGGGCTGCGAGCTTCACCTGAGGTATCTCCTTTCATTGAACAGGAATCTCCCTCCACATGAATGTGGATTTCAATGAATCATACAAGACATTGAGGTAATGGAATATTTGAAAATGCCGCGTATATACTGGGCTGAGTAGACTTCAGGGGACGTTAAGAGAAGTGAGTATGGCACGCCCTACAGGATTCGAACCTGTGACCTACGGCTTAGAAGAAAGTAGAGCGTTAAATAACACACTGTAAACACATATGTTTTCCGCGTTCGCATCCGGTTTTGTGTCTTTACGTGTCGTTGTATGACCTCCTTGTCCTTATCGCGCCATTCAGTTACGCCACAAATGCGACACATCAAGTCGGGCAGTCATCCCTACACAAATTCGACTGGCTACATTTTCAGAGATTTCCCTCCTGCGGCAAAACCCAATCCAGTGTAGATTTTTTCCGTTGCGTTCTGCCTATGCAACTGCCCACCCGATAGCTCTTGCATACGGCTGGCGGGTGGGCTTCAATCATAAAGCCATTTTCCAGCTTTTGCGGACTCCCCAAACATTCTTACGGTAAGCATTTTCTTCGACTGTCTTACTGGTTTGTTCGTAAACCAACGCCTGAAAAACCAAGGGATGGCCCATGGTAAATAGGCGTCAATATGCAGCTCTGACACGTCAACACTGAATTTTTCCGAATACCTATCGATTGCCTGAGCTAAATCCTCAGGATCTGCATATTCCTGTAAGATTGTGCCCAGTTCCACGGGGACTGGTCTGTATGGGAGAGCGGCAACTAACGGTAGTTCGTTGCGGAAAAATTCCAGAACCTCCTCATCAGTTACCATATTTTATCGTCCCTACCAGATTAATCATAGGATCATAAGAGGCGAGCATCTTATGGGCAACGCCGTTAATGTCAGGTTTATCCTAAAACGGGCATCACCTGCCCATTGCCCTCTTCTTTTGACTTCCTGGTAACATCAAAAACGAAACAACCCGTTTGTATTTTGATATTCCTGAGGTTTGGCCCGGTACCGAACGGCAGAAAATCACCTTTACCCCACAGAAAAATATTTATAAACCGTCTTCACACATCCCTCGATTACGTCGGCTACCTATTTTTAAGATATTTCCCACCTACTGCAGAGCACAATACAACATAGAATACATTGTTTGCATTTTTTAATTAATTTTTAACAAAACATATTGATTATTGGGAGTGATTATGGTTAGTAGAAATACAACGATAGATTTGATGAGGTTAGCAGGGATACTGTTAATAATACTAGCTCACGTTAATCCCCCTAATGTACTTTTCCAGATAAGAACTTTTGATGTACCCATGATGGTATTTGTCTCGGGAATGTCATATTATTACTCAGGTAAAACAAATGTTAGAATCGTCCCGTACATCCTATCTAGATTCAAAAGACTGGTATTACCCGTATGGGTTTTCTTTTCTTTATTCTTTTCTTTCATATATGCTTTCGGGGTTACTAGTTTTACAAATGACTTAACTATAAAAACAATTATATTGACATTTATGTTAAGTGGATTTGGGTATGTATGGATAATCAAAGTATTTTTGCTTGTCGCACTTCTCTCCCCACTACTTACTCTTTTAGCTAACAGGGTGAGTGGGTATTTCATATCCATCCTGGCTTTCTTTTTTTTAATGATATCGTTGTTAATTTCAAAACTCATCCCCCACCCTACCCCCTTTATTATATACTTCTTAATAAATGACATCATCATACCATGTATATCATACGGATCTGTTTTTATACTTGGATACAAGGCGCTATCACTTTCTAAAAAACAAATTTATTTTTCAATCGCGATGTTTTCGACTATTTTCATAGCGTACATAGCGTGCAATTACTTCCAGTACGGGAGAATTGACATGCCTCAAAGCTATAAATACCCACCGACATTATATTATGTCGCATTCTCATTAATAATGACTTTCACTGTTTTCATGATAATAAAATCCCTAAAAATAGGAAAAATAAATCCTTTATTTGAATTTGCATCATCAAATACAATCTGGATTTATCTTTGGCATATTCCAGTTGTAGAGTTCTTTAAAAGAAATGATAGCAACACTAACTTCATCATTAAATATTTATCGGCTATTGTAATAGCATCAACTATTGTCTGCATCCAAACATTGATTGTAAATAAAATAGTAGGGAGTAAAAAAAAGAGCATCATAAAAACCGTATTTACGGGATAGTTCACATCAGCATGCACTAATGGTTTTCTCTATCAACTGGAGGCTCAAGGCTATCAAGTGAGTCTCCAGTATCGGCATGTCCGTTTTATATCAAAAACAAATCCAGTCTCCGGCCCTATCATCATCGGTCGGTGAGTAGTCGCTCTCAACGCCATTAGTAAAGAGCACTAACGGGGCATTAGAGGGGTCATCAACAGCAGCTGCGGAAACATACGTTGTATCAACCCAGTCAATGCGCCTGATTCTTTCAGCACCACTACGCACTGCACCAACCGCCATTTTATAACTCATGTAGTCACTCATCAGAACGCCCCAAACCATTGAAGTGAATGAACGTGTATTGCATCGCCGGCGGCCAGATTGGATAAATCCAGCCTTATCATGTCGCACTCAAAGCTAAGAAATTGAGCTGATTTGTTGGCCCCCCAGCTTGTGTTGATCTCATACCAGGGAACAGGGTCCAGCAGCGACACAGCGGTTGATGTTATTGTTGTTGACATGTACGACTCCATAACACCTACAGGCGTTGTTCTGCCTGGGGTGAGGCACCCGGTTATAGCCGTTATTACCCTCGCAGAACTCCTGTTCGGCCCGGGTACAAATGTTATTTTCCCGTGCATTATTGAATTATGATCTGCTTTGACCGGGCGGCGGGCCTTGACGATAAAATCAGCTAACTGACCATACCCTGCAAGCTTTGTAATTAGCAGGGTCGGAACTACGGTGCCGTCGTCTTTAGTGATGCTGCTCTCTACAACCTTAATTCGGTCATTAGTGTACTTGTCCGTATACACGGTAGTACCCCTTACACCACGTACTTGGTAGTCCAAGTTGTTAATACTAGCAGGGTTCCATACAATCGGGTCATCAGTGGTATGCAACGAAAACTGGCTGGTCTCCCCTTTTAGGGTGGGCCTGAATTTACGAAGGCCGGTGTTAGCCCACTGCTTTACACCCCATCCGTTAATTGTCGTGCTCTCAATTGCAAACGATGCTAACCTCCCTTCATCGTAGAAAAAATGATCGCAATCATTGTGCTCGGTAGACACAAAACGCAGTGTGCCACCTACGACGTTAATAACCGCAGCCCCAGCGGTACGGAATCCAACACCATACCACCCGGCATTTGCATTGCCAGATTCAGTATGGGGGTTAATTATGTTAAACAGACAGGCTCCACCTAAGTAAAACTGATCGTAGTTCTCCGCCGCGGTACGTCCGGTAAAGTCAAAGCTGGGGTCGTTGAACCGCATCTCCCATGCGCCAGCAGACATATATGCTATCCGATGCAGACTATCGAAGGTGCAATAGTTGAATCTAATATTCTCACCGCAGTTTGATAACGTGGTTTCTTCTCCAGTATCAACAGTTGTCAGAATTCCGGTAAAACATCTGTGAACTCGCACTTTGTTAAATGTAATCAGATATGCATTCGATCCGAATACATAACCCGAATTGAAATCACGGATATAGCAATCGTTTATGGTTAAGCCATGCAACGAATTGGACGGAGCAAATTTCCATGGATGGATGTTATCCGTAGTACGATATCCAGTACCTATAATTTCCAGCTTTTCATAGACACTACAGCGCCAGTCTAATTCAACGTAATCCGTAGCGGTTGCGTCAAAAATAATTGCGTATAGCGGGGTTGTTGCATCAAAGTTTGTTGCGCTGCTAAAGTCTAGGCGCATGTTTCGCATGCAGAACTTACCGGGGTCTGCATTCAAAGTTTTTGTCAGTACGTAGATTCTCCCCATGCCATCAATAGCCCACACCCCTTGAGTAAGGGAGTTGATCGTAGAAAGCATTCTACTGAAAGCATCGTCATCATTTGTGCTTCCGTCGCCGGCGGCCCCAAACATCATAGGTGTGACAATGGGTATTGCGGAATTGAGGTACTTGGAAAGGGTTCCCGTGAAGACTCCATTTTGAACATGGGCGATGAGGGAGTCCCCCAACCCATCCTCAGATGAAGCCAGATTTTGGCGAAGCGTGTCACCATCCATCAGAATGAAGTGAGTAACGTCGCCCACAAAGCTGGTTGCATCGGTTCCGGTGGTTGTAAAGCCGACGTCAGTGGCAGCATTCAGGCGGTAATACTGGTTGTCGTAACGGATGTACTGGTTACGCGCACTAAACTGAAATGGGCCATCCTCATAGTCGCCAAGAAAAACGTAGCCGGAGGACAGAAGGAATTGCTCAAACCGATTAGCTCTGTCCAGTTGCGCGGCATCGAACTGATTATTTCTTCCGGTGTTCGTCAGGCGCTTTACACCAAGACGGTCAGTATAGAATTCACCGGTGCCAGTAACTTCTTCGTCAAGCTTCGCGCCTGCAAATACCGCATTGCGGATATCGGTACTCGGTACCGGAACCTGCGTCGGCGTTGGGAGTGGAACTTCTGCCATTGTGCATGTCGCCCTTGATAGGCGCACTAAACCCTCAGAAGCGAATCTGATGGTGTGCGCGAAAGTTGATTATGGGTAAATTGAGTCTGAATATTCGATCAGTGATAACGTCTGTGTGTCATCACCGTTGGGTTTGGCGCTATCGACGCGCCAGATTGTGGAGTTCAGTTCCGAGTCGGTAGCGATGAAATACCGACTGGGGTTTTGTACCGTACTGCGGTCATAAATATTCAGATCGAATGTGTCGGCTGCAGCCTGAAATGCTTTTGGCTTGCTGCTTACCGGATAAGCTCGCCAGCGCCCGCGGTAATTGCCGAGGTTGTCGGTCATCACCACCCACATATCGCCGAGAGAAAAGTCGATACGCTCTGACGTCGAGAACACATCCCCGGAGCGTCCGGTGATGTATCCAGTCTGCTGCGCGTTGTCGTACATGTCCGGACACTGAACCACCGTACCTCGCACCACCTGCGTCGACTCCAGCACTTTCACTGTCATGGTCAGGCGTGAGTAAAGGATTTTCCTCGCCTCAAGCCAGGCCCGATCGGTTGCCTGAGTGGCGTTTCGGCAGCCGTCCAGGCTGATCTGCATCGCATTAACCGTGGCGTCCTCAACCTCAGTGATTCCGCTGCTGTCGATCTGCAGGTAGATGTACGCCTTCTTGTTCGTCAGCGGGTCGACGTAGTCCAACGCCACGCCGTCATAACCACCAGGGAGAGACATTTGCCATGCCATTTTGTACTCGTCCCAGAACATGTTTGAGCGCGCAAAAACCGCATCCGGATTTGTCACTTTCTCATCACGCCAGAACGTCAGCACATCGCCGATATTATTGCCGTCAACGCGGGCCACATTGGCGATCGTCGCTATGCGCTCACCCAACGGCTGTTTCTCATCCGAGAAGGTGTAATCGAAATACCCAAGCGCCTCATCCGGCAGCGAATCGGCAATGGCATACAGAGCCGCGACGTCAATACTGGCAACGTCCTGCTGACCGACAACCACCCATTCGTGAAGGATAGCGTCAGCAAACGAGCGACTCGGCCGCAGCGTGTAATCGACCGCGCCGGTTGTCCTGTCGTAGCTGATGGTATGCCGCTGCGCCAGCATGTTGTACTTCTGCTCGCGGTTGCTGTTGCTGTCATTCGACCCTTTAATCGTGATGCGGGCAATCGTGTCTTCCGGATAAACAACGTTTTCGCGTACGTTAACCGCATGGATCGCCATCAGCGTCACGACGTTGGCGTCATTGCTGTTGTCGAGGCGCTCGATGGTCACCGCATAGCGCCCCGCCCCGGCTGCAGGGGTGAATTTATGCGTCGTTCTGAAATAGCGCGTCGTCACCTGGAAGTCGTTATCGAAGAAATAATCGTGCTGCTCTGACGTACCCGGCACCTGATTATTATCATCATCGACCTGCCAGAACTTGATCCGGTATTGCGTTGTGCCGGCCGTCGCGCCGAGCTGAACCAGCACATGCACCCAGACTTGGGTCGAGACGATCGGCGACACTGACGGCCCGATAACCAGCGGGGTCTGGTCATTCAGTGTGAACAGTGTCGGGTTGATGACCGCATTTCCCGGAAGAGACGTGATCTCTCCCGAAAGCTCGCCGATATAGAACGTCGTGTACGACAGCGTGTCGCCTCCGATAAAGCTCTCAGAGGAGATGATGTTCCCGGCGCCGGTGACGTTGCGTGTGACGCTTGTGCCGCCGTCGTTCCAGGTAGCATTAATGACGAATGACACGGGGTGTGGCACCGCCAGTGCGGCGAAGTATGCAAAGTTATCATCGTTCGACAGCACAATGGCTTTGAGCTGATTACTCTCGATCGCCACCGATGTCGGCGCCGTCGTGGTAGCGGTCTGAGCCGGAAAGTCCTGGCTCTCATTCAGGCCTGGGACCGTCTCGTTATCGACATCATCGAACTGATAGCCGACTTCAATCGTGCCGATCACATCACCCGGGTTATAAATCGCAGAACTCGCGCCCGCCAGGCTGCCGAGGTTCGATTCCGAGTAGCGGATCGATGAGATGGTGTACCGGCCGTAACCGACCTCGAACCACTCCGTAAGCTGTTTGTTATTGTCGACGAACTCAAACAGCGCTTCCTGAATCAAATCGGGAAACACGCGGCACTGGCCATAAATGTTTGGGCGCCCCTTGTAGAGCCGCGCGCGGTTCGTCTGGCCGGTCAGGTCGTTATTGGGGGATTCGCCTGTCGCCACCGATACTGACGCGCTGGGCTTATTTGACAGGCCGAACACCTTCAGCGCGCCGGAGAGGATTTTCGTAACCGGACGCAATATCGTGGTGATGAGCTTTCCCACCCCGCCCTCTGGCTGGTCGAAAACAGCCACGACGTCACCAGATCGCAGTGGCCGGCTGATATCGTAATCGTCAGGCAGCGCTCGGCCATTCAGTTTCACGATAACATCGCGGTGCAGCTGCAGGGAATCCAGCAGGCTCACCAGTGTGGTGCCGGCGCCTACCGTTCCCCGTTGCAGCGGCGCTCCAGGCAGCCTCTGTAACTCATATCGAACCATGCACCATGTACTCCACTTTGCTGTAAACCTTCAGTAATGCCAGCGGGCTATCGCAGCGCACGAAACCAAATTCCCCGCGGGCATGCAGGCACTTAACCGGGCTGATCATCACACCGATATGCGCCGGCACTTCGCCGCGGTAAAAAACGGCGATGCAGCCGGTTGCCGCCACCGGCACACGCCGCCAGTGGGCGTGTTCCTGTTCGTAGCAGGTGATGAAATCCGCGCCCGATTCGTAGCCAGCGATGTGATGCAGCTCCAGACCGAGCACATGCCGGTAATAGAGAACCACCAGGCCCCAGCAGTCCATCTGCTCAAAACTACAGGCGCGGTTAGCCCATGGCTTGCCGTTAACAAGCCCGATAAAGTCGCTCTGTGTCATACGGTGATCAGTCCGGGATAGTCTTTCGTGGTGTAAATGATGGAGTTGGCCAGCGTCAGCGGATTGGTCTTGCCGGCGGTCACGGTGACGTTGCTGGCATCGGCGGAAATGTCGTTCACATACAGCGTCCAGTCTTTCAGGGATGTAGTGTCACCAATCGCATTCCACTGCTGATACAGGCACTTTATCGGCGTCATGCGCGCCGCGCCGCGCCAGCTTTTCAGTGTCTGCCGTACATGTTCCGTGGCGGCGACAAACGTTATGGTCATTGATATGACCGCCGTTCCGTCCTGCGCCGGCTCGGTCACGCTGAACCGCGCAGGCTCGAATGAGTTCCCGCCAAACGTCGCCGGACGAAACAGGTTATTTACCACCCGGTAATAACCAAACGCAGGATGATAAAACTCCACCGTCTGTTTGATGTCGCTCGCCGGACGCCTCTCTTTCCATTCTCGTAATGTTGGCATCAGTCTGCCCTCGGCATCACTTCAGTGATCAGGTAATCCAGCCAGTATCCATATCCTGGCTGAGCCTCAACAATCCAGTCGTCATAGTCCTCGGTAATGTCCTCGATACCGTTGCTGATAACCGTTGCGGTCCAGGTGACAATGTTGCCGTTTTTGCTGGTCTGCACCGGCATATCGACGAAATGCAGCGTCTGCTGCTGAACTCCCTGCGTATCACCCAAGTCGATCGGCATCTGGAACCAGTTACGCCCGCGGTCGCAGTACGTCGGCGAGCGAAGCCACGACTTAAACCTCTCGGCCTGCGCGAGCGTGAATATCCACTGCAGCGTCCAGGTCGCTTTCAGGTCCGTGGTGATCGGGGTGATTATCAATGGACCGACTGCCGTCTGCGTCGTCTGCCAGGCTGTATCCTGCGTCATGTTCTGATCGGCGCGCTGGGGAAGCGGCAGGAACGGAGGGTATTGAACTGTTGCCACGTTTCCTCCGGGCATTAAAAAACCCGCCGGAGCGGGTTTGGTTTAGTAAGTGGCTTGCGCTTTGCGGCTTAGTCCAAATGTCTGCTGCATCTGAGAGGATACCGGGCCGCCTCTTTCCATGTCGGTGATCAGCAAGTCCACAACTGCGCTACCGTCCTGCATATACCCGTCGGCACTCTGTACGGTGGCACAGGTAGACTGGTTGATGACGTTTACCTGCACGCTAATCCCTCCTCCTGACTGCATATCCTTATTGCTGATGACCTTGCCGTTATCGCCGGGGATCATGTACTGCTTGCCGGTGCTGGCCTGGTAAATCTCTGGCTTACCTTTCTCGCCGACCTGATACAGGCCACCGGCTGATACCGGTCCGCCATTGTACCGCGCTCCCGCTATTGAAAGGGCCTGCGCCATGCCAACTGTTGAAGCTATTCCCGCCTGTGCCGGCACTGCATTCGCGCCAGCAGTTGCAAGAGATGTCATTGCGGCTGCAGGGGCCATGGAAGCGGCGATTAGCTGCCCTTGCGCAATAGCCATTCCAGAAGCGGCGGTCATGCCAGCCTGACCCATAATTACAGACTTCAACCACTCAACCCCCATCTGAACAAAGGAGTTGATGACGCTGTTAAGTACCGTCGAGCCTAGCGACCGCATAGCTTCGCTGACAGACATGCTGCCAGTGATTATGCCAGTGAGGGCGTTGGAGGCGTTTCCAGCAAATGAATCAAACGCCGCGGCAGCTACTTCATATCCTGCATTTTGTTGTCGCCATATCTCCCACTGCGCCGCTATGCGCTGTTGCTCGTACTGAGTGTTAGCGGCATTCATCAGCTCAAGTCCGCGCTGAGTAATCTGCCCCTTCTGCGATTCAAACTGCTGGATTAGAGCCAACTCCTGCGCGTGCTGGTTAGCCAGCTGTTGGACAGGGTCAATCTGCCCCCGAGCTTCCTGCATGGGGCTTACAGTTTGCTGAGCGCGTATCTTAGCCAGATTAACCTGGTGCTGAGCCTCCAGTTGCTCACTGGTCTGATTGTACTGCTGCTGAGTGATTTTTTTGGCGGCCAGTGCAGTTTGCAGATCTTTAACATCCTGCTGGTAAGACGCATTCTCTCTGGCTTCAGGGAGCAGTTTTTCTGCCGCAGCCTGGGCTTTGAGGGCATTAGCCGTATCCCATATTTCTCCACGGTATTTACCGGCAAGAGCAATTTGCTCTTGGGTGGCTCCCTTACCTAGTGATTGCTGAGCCTGTAATACTGCCTGCTCCCGGCTTAACTCCTGCGTTGAGCCAGCAGCGAGCTCTGATTGCTGCTTCAAGTTGGCTAGTTTTTGGGCTACTGACTCCTGCTGATTAGCAAGTTTCTTAGCCTCAGATTCCGCCGCCTTATCTTCCTTCTTCTGATCCTTTCTTGCCTGAGTGTTTCTCTCTGTTGCAGCATAATTATCCTGAAGCCTTTTGATTGCTAGCTCATCTGTAACGCCTGCATCCTCAGCATCATAGGCCGCCTGCTGCCTGGCTTTTGCTTCCCCCTCCAGCTTTGACAAGGCAAGTCGGCGCTCAGCCTGCTTAATTAGCTTCTCGCCTTCTTTCCCGCCCCAGTTTATTTTCAGACTTTCTGAGTTGAAGGCTTTCAGGGCCTGCGTTGATTGGCCGAGTTTTTCAGCCAGGAATGCCTGGGTTCCACCGAGGAATGACGCTTGCTTTTCTGCTTCAGCGATAGCGATTGCGTTATCTCTGGCAGCCCTCATCTGATCAACAATGCCCTGATTAACTTGAATGTTAATTAGGTGTAATGCGTCTTCAGTTTGCTTAAGAGTGGCTGTCGCTCCATCCAGATCCCTGCGCTTTTTGGCCAACTCGTTTGCGGCATCCCTTGCCTTAATCACGAAACCATTATTTTGATCTTCGGTAACTCCATATTGCCTTGCAAGCGTTGTATATTTCTCGTAATCGGATTGCAGACCTGAAATGGTATCTTTCAGATCGCTAATAGCTTCCTTTTGCGCCTCAATTGAGGTGACCGTATCAGCCCTAACGCCCTGAGCTTGAGCAAGATTCATGTCCTTGAGGCGCTTAATAACGTCAGGTACGGTGTCAGCAAAAGCTATTGCCTCTTTTCTGGCCTCAGCCTGTCGCTGTGAATACAGATACCAGCCAGCGGCAACAATGGCTATTACGCCAATGGGCCCACCCAAAGGAGCAGTAACCGAATTCACTACCTTCATTGTGTTTGCAAAAGTTTGAATCGCCACGGATAATCTAGACACTTCCTAGCCGTTGATAATACTGGTTTTCATATTCTGTCGGTGACATCTGATCGCTGGAACCATGCCGACGCTTACTGTTATAAAACATTTCGATGTAATC
>SKEY01001452.1_pt1 | contig 30525 bp, 32 predicted proteins | sample 4843871 | NCBI WGS metagenome assembly SKEY01 (sample SAMN11008797, study PRJNA524170) | human gut metagenome | biome: Human fecal sample; material: Feces; isolation source: fecal sample from pouch patient p36 | host: Homo sapiens | place: Israel: Tel-Aviv | collected 2016-12-04 | reverse complement strand
GAGCTGGACAGGGCACTGCGTAAGGGAGAAACAGAAAAAGCAGAGGCACTGCAGAAGGACATTGATGTACTGCGCGGCGTATTGAAGCTGGGAACGGTACCGGTTGTCATGAAGCGTGCGGCAGAGCTGGCAGGGATTGCGGAAATCGGACCGGCAAGAAAGCCGGTACTGGAATGCAGTGCACAGGATGATGAGAAAATCAAAGAGATGCTGCAGCATTACCATTTATTATAAAAAAGACCTGTATCCTTTTGGGATATGCTTAAATAAGGTTTAAGAAAAGAGGAATTCAAACTATTGGTGTTCATCCATAGATATTGAATTCCTTTTTTAGGATTTGTTTGAAGTGTATTTGGAAATATTTACAAGTTGTAATTTAAAAAGGCATTATCTACAATCAGATTGATTCATATACACTTATAATTGAAAATATGTATATGGATCATAAGTGGAAAGCTGTGAAATATTATCATCTAAGGAGATACCACCTGTAAAATTGTCTATGAGAACATCATCGAAAAGAACAGGGTGTACATACAGCTCAATGATTGATTCACCTGATAATCGCTGCTTATATTTCAAATATTTAGGGATACTTGAAATATAAGAAAGATGCTTTAGACCTGTTGACTGTAATTCAGATTGCAGCCAGGTAGCGTAAATATGATTATATATGTCGTCACTTAGAAAACTATGATATATGCCGCGAATCGATGTAAATCCATATCGGAGTAAAAGTGGTCTGACAGCCAGCCAGACAGGGAAATCAACAAGCTGATTACAATGTGAATCTATATGCCGGCAGGTAAATCCAAAAGCTATGAACCTTTGAATCTGCGCTTCCAGTTCCTTTCGTAATGCAAAGACTTCCTTTTTAAATGCGGGTGATGAGACAGAATCTCTGTATGTATAAAGGGGGGATTTTGTATAAGACTCTTTCCTCATGAATTCAGGTATATAACAGAATTCACCATTTTTTACATATTTTGAATATTGCTTAATATCATCCGTTAAAGGGAATCCCTCGCTCAAATTCAGATGAAGTCCCGTCTTGTCTTGAAAACCATAATTATGTGCAATAGCCGCACCCTCTCTGCTCCCTCTTGAATTAACGATTAGTGTTGTCTGTGTGACATATCCCCGTTCAAAAGCTTTTAGAATACCATAATTGGACTCTTTCGTAAGTCCCAGATCATCTGCATTTATAATTATTTTCATACGCATACCTCCTATAGGAATTATAAAAGAAAAGCTGATTGGTATTAGTATATCTTTTTACATGAATTTTGATGAAAAGTAGAACCTATTAAGCCTGAGTAACCGGGCTATAATGAAGACACAAAGAAAGGCGGTGTTGCAGAATGGTCATAACTAGAAACCAGTATATGATATTAAAATTTCTATTATCGAATCAGAACAAGTGCAGTTATTTTCAGCTGCTGAATCAAACAGGCTGTAATAAAGAAGAACTGGATGCAGCACTACACGATTTACAATATAATATGCGCGGGATTCTTCGTATTGAAAAAAAGAAAGAAGTGGTGAAAGCTGAAATTAAGGATAAGGAAAAGCTTTTTGCACTTATGGATAAGAAAGACAATATACTGGACAGAAACATAAAAGAGGAGCGCTATAATCAGATTGTTAACAGACTGATACGATATAAGGATAAAGGGAAAGGGTATGTCAGTCTTGAACGACTTGCTGAGGATTTATTTATCAGCAGAAGTACCTTGATCAAAGATATGAGCGTTGTAAAACATAGTATCAGCGCATACCAGCTATCAATTAAAGGAATTACAAAAAAGGGAATTACAATCAATGGGAATGAAACTAATATCAGGCTGTTTATATTAAATCATTTCTTTCAGCTGTATAGGGACAGTCAGGTTCATCCTGTGTGTTTACATAATAGAATTCTGTATTTAATCGAAGAAATAGCCAATCATTTCATGATAGATCAGCACACAAAGGAAATATTCGAAAGAGTGATTCAGATAACGATAATACGATGCGGTTTCAATCAGCATATCCTGCAATCCACAGCATATTTTCACAGCTCCTATCAGGAGGATCCACTACTTGTTGAATTAAAAGCCGGTATTTCTGCATTGGTTGAAATCAATGATTATGATTTTGAATTTCTGTGCTTTCCTCTTTATCTTGGTTCGACAAAAAGACCGCGTAATGAAAAAAGTGAAGTGGATCAAATGCTGGAAAATATGCTGGATAGGATTTATACGGAATATCAATTTTATCTGGATAAGGTTTTCATAGATGAGGAAATTAAAAGTCATCTCTCCTATATGATCAATCGCATCCTGTTTCATATGCCGCCGTCTGTATCCATGGATGAGAAAATAGAAGCGAATTATCCATTTGCATATCAAATTTCAAAAAGTGCATGCGATGTGCTTGAACAAAAGCTTCAGGTACATATCAACGCACAGGAAATCGCATATCTGGCATTGTATTTCCAAATGGCGATACAGAAGAAGTACAATGCTTCTAAAAAATTCGGTGTTGTACGCTCCACTGGGAGATCCATTTCAAAATTAGTGGAGGACCGCATTCGACTCATGTTTTATGAAGGCTGTGAATTCATTGAAATAGAAGAGTCGCAAATCAGTGAACTCAATCCGGAAGAAATAAATGCAATCTTCACGCTTAACCCTATATACATAGACAGCAGAATACCGATTATACTTTTATCTAATATTTTTGATTCAGAATACATTGCACATATTGTTAATCAGGGAGAACAGAGAACCTTGCTTGCGAACAGTGATATTGTCTATCATAAAAATATTATCGAAGTGAATGATCGAATACATGCATATAATCAGAATATCGTTGATATACTTGCAAATCTTTACAAGCAGGAGCTTATCAACAAGGAATTCAAAGATGTCATACTTACATTGGATGAAAAAAAATTCAGCTATGTATCAGCTTATATGCCGCATGCAATTCTAAAGGGTCAGAATAAATATCTATTAAGTATGACGCTATATCTTTCCGCAAAGAAAAAGCAGCAGTATCAGCTGATTTGTTTAATTGGAATACCGGAGAATGTACGCGATGGAAAGGAATTTCTAATCGTTCAGATTTATGACTATATTTTTGATATTATCAATCAGTTTTCAGAAGCCTCACAACAAAGAAGCGATTTGAGAACAGTCATTGAGAAATTGGAGAAAGAAGGTAATCTATGAGTTCACGGGATGTAATGGTGATAGCAGGACTATTTGTGGCTGCGTATTTACTGCAGTTCTATCTGTCATATCTGCAAATGAAGCATATAACAAAGCAATATCTGGAATTAACGGATAAATATAAGGGAGAATATTTCATTGGAATGAATCGTAAGAAAAAAATTGGCTGTAATCCTGTTGTGATTCTAGTGACAGATCATAGAAACATGATACAGGAATTCTATATGCTGGACGGTTTGCTTGTAACAGCTAGGATGAGGCGCGTGAATCTGGAAGAGGAGGTGGATATCGCAGAACTTGAACATCATAAGAATTACCTTAAAGGAAAAGTAGGGGAAAAGGGGTTTCGTGCTCTGCAGAATGCTGCTGAGAATATTATGAATTATTGTTAAAGGAGATGAATTTATGGATGTAATTGTTGAATTTGCGGAAGGCTTTATAGGGTTATTTAAAGCCGGAGCGGAAACGCTGGTTGGAAATATCACTGGGATATTACCACTGCTTGCGGTTATTATCACAGTATTAAACGCATTGATGGCTCTGATTGGTGAGGAACGGGTTGCAAAGATTTCTAAATATGCAGGAAAGAGTGTGCTCATACGTTATTCTTTACTGCCTATTGTATTTACCTTTACAATGGGCTCACCCACCAACTTTGCTATGGGAAAACTATTGGATGAGAAATATAAACCGGCATATTGTGATTCTCTGACAGGTATGGGACATCCGTTTACAGGATTATTTCCACACACAAACCCGGCTGAATTGTTTGTATTTCTCGGTGTGGCACAGGGTATTACCAAGCTTGGCTTAGGGACTACGGAATTAGCTGTACGCTATTTGCTGGCTGGAATTCTGTTGGGCTTATGCAGGGGTATTATTACAGAAAAGGTATATAAAATGATGTTGAACAGAAAACGGAAAGCGTTGCATAACGGGGAATAGAAAGGCGGTTGAATGAGTGTATGAATAAATTTATAGATATGGTTTCAAATATAGCAACGAAGTTTGGTAACGGCTTTGGTAATGTAACTGCTGTATTATTTCAAGCAGGAAGAGATACTGTCGATATGATTCTGCATACAGTGCTTCCCTTCATGATTTTTGTATCAGCATTGGTAGGTATTATTTCTACTTCAGGGATAGGAGATATCATAGCGCATTTTCTGACACCGCTTGCCGGTACACTTCCGGGCTTGTTCGTATTATCGTTTATTTGCAGTATGCCGTTTTTATCACCTATCTTAGGACCGGGAGCTGTAATCGCACAGGTTGTAGGTGTACTTATCGGTACCGAAATCGGAAGTGGTAATATTTCACCACAGCTCTCTCTGCCTGCGCTGTTTGCCATCAACTCACAGGTCGCAGCGGACTTTCTTCCGGTTGCTTTGAGTCTTGCTGATGCTGATCCTGAGACGATTGAGATTGGTGTGCCGTCTATTTTAATGGCAAGGGTAGTAACCGGTCCACTGGGAGTGCTTATAGGATATTTACTTTCCATCGGTTTGTATTAGAAGGATTGTAGCGTATAAGAGAAATAAAGCTTTGTAAAATGAGCAGTTAATAATATGTATGCTTGCGTACAGCAAGAGAATGGAGGAAATGATGAACCAGATTATAATTACAAAGGGCAGTGGTGGTTATGGCGGCCCGTTAGTGATTAAGCCTACAGATAAAAAAAATAAAGTGATGTATATAACTGGAGGAAATGAACCGGCTATATTAAAGCGCATTGTTGAACTGACAGGCTTGATTCCTGTTAATGGATTTAAGACGAAGGTTCCGGATGAGGAGATAGCTGTGGCAATCGTAGACTGTGGAGGTGTTGTGCGCTGTGGTGTTTATCCGCAAAAAGGCATTCCAACTGTGAATACTAGAAATACAGGAAAAGCAGGGCCGTTTGCTAAATTCATCACTCCGGAAATATATGTATCTGGAGTTACAAAAGATCATCAGATACAGCTATTGGAGGAGTAAGTGCCTATGGATTTCAAAGTAAATACGAGGGTGAAGGAAGTTGGTTCCGATGCTATAGGCTTTGTAAAAGAAAATATGATACTTTTCTTTGGAGATATGGCACCGGAAGATCTCCGTCAATACTGCTTTATTTTAAATTCACATGAGCTTTATGAAGAAATACAGTCGGGAGATTTACTATTGATTGACGGATATGTATATACGATTGAAGAAGTAGGAAGTGTGGCTAATGAGAATTTCAAAAATCTTGGTCATATTACCTTGCATTTTCAGTATGATGAAAGCGAAATCCTTGGAGGTAGTATTTATTTGAAAGAGCCTTTGACACATGAATTGCATAAGGATTCCATAATCGCTGTAAAATCAGCCAGCATGCAGGATAAATCATAAAGTGAGGAGAAGGGGTATGAAAGTAGTGATAACCCCGAGAGGGTTTGCGAATTACGGTCTGGATCAGGTGGAGCGAATGAAGTCCAAGGGTCTGGAGGTACATTACAATGCCACGGGTAAGGCATATACACATGAGGAGTTTAAAGCACTGTCGAAGGATGCCGATGCCATTATCGTCGGTGTGGATAAAATGGACAGAGAAATGATGGAGGGCTGTCCGAATCTGAAGGCGGTCTGCAAGTTCGGTGTCGGAACGGATAATATCGATCTGGATTATGCAAAAGAGCGTAATATCCATGTCGGACGCTGTGTGGGAAGCAATTCCCGCTCTGTTGCCGAGCATGTACTGTCCATGATGTTTATGGAAGCAAAGAATCTGTATACGAGTGTAAGGGATGTGAAGCAGCATGGCTGGAATAAACCGACAGGCAGAGAGATCTATGGAAAGAAGCTGGGAATCATCGGCTTTGGAATGATCGGCAAGTATCTTGCCGAGTATGCTTACGGCTGTGGCATGGAGGTATATGCCTATGATGCCTTTGCAATCGCAGAGGAAACCGCAAGGCAGTACCATGCACAGATTTCCACACTGGAGGATATCCTTACAGACTGTGATTATATCTCTTTACACGTACCGCTTCTGGAGTCCACACGGAATATGATTTCCACAGAGGAATTCAAAAAAATGAAGAAGGATGCCTGCCTGCTGAATGCAGCACGCGGCGGTATCGTGGATGAGGAAGCTTTATATGAAGCATTGAAGAAGAAAGAGATACGAAGTGCATGCTTTGATGTGTACAGCAGCGAACCTCCAAGGGAAGATGATAAGCTGCTTACACTGGATAATTTCCTGTTAACGCCGCACACAGCCGCAAGAAGCATGGAAAGTGAACAGCGAACCTGTGCAATGTCTACGGACATCATACTGGAACAGCTGATAGGGAACTAGGTGAATATATGATAGAATGTGTAAAAGAATATCTGAGCAATATTGCATCGGAACTAGGGAAAAATATAGAAGATATGGATATGGAAAGCATTGAACGAGCAGCCCATATCATAATGGAAAGTGAAAAGCAGGGAGGACGGATCCATGTCACGGGAATCGGAAAGCCGGGGCATGTGGCAGGCTATATCGCATCCCTGCTGTCTTCCACAGGAACGAGTACCTATGAGCTGCATGGAACAGAGGCCGTTCACGGATCCAGCGGTCAGGTGAAAAAAGGAGATGTGGTGATTGCCATATCCAACAGCGGAGAAACGATGGAGCTGGAGGCAACCGTACAGACACTTATAGCAAACGGAGCACACATCATCAGCTGTACGGGAAATCCGCAATCGACGCTGGCAAAGCAGTCGGAGGTATGTCTGGTAGCGCATGTGGATGAAGAAGGGGATGCGCTGAACAAGCCGCCGCGTGCCTCCATCCTGTCGGAGATCCTCATCCTGCAATGTCTGAGCGTAGTCTTGCAGGAAGCGAAGAAGCTGGATTTAAACCAGTATGTGAAATGGCATCCGGGCGGAAGTCTTGGTAAAAGTATCAAAGAGCTGCAAAAATAAGCAGGAGGAACTATGGAAAAATTTAATATTGTAATCGGAACACATGGAAGATTCGGAGAGGAGCTTGTAAACTCTGCGAGAATGATTGCAGGAGCATTGGAAAATGTACAATGCTGTTCTCTGCTTCCGGAATATTCCTTTGAGGACTACATGAAGCTTGCGGACGAAACCATGTGCACCAAGGAAGGCTTTACCATTGTCCTTGTGGATCTGTATGGCGGAACTCCATGCAATGTATTTACCGTCATGAGCAGAAAGTATCACTACCCGGTGCTTACCGGACTGAACCTTCCAATGCTGATCGATCTGTATCTGAAGCTTTCCAATATGGATGAAGCGGATCTGAATGAGGAAGCACTGCTGAGGGAAACGATGGAAACTCTGCAAACCAGCTGTGTTCATACGAATACACAGCTGGAATCCTGAACAAAGCTGTCTGGACAAACCCTGTCATATGAATTATAATTTCCATGAAAGCACTATCATGCAGAAGGGGATATATTATTCTGGTTTACCGTGTGGTACTATTGGCATACAGGGAAGATGTCAGACTTCATGAGAGTTCAACTCTTGCGAAAGGAGAGATCATATGCTGATAGGTGAAGTTTTTGAGGAGTTTATAAATGTCGTTCAGGAAAACAATCGCTATACGATTGGGCTTGTGAATGATAATATGACAGTGACATTATGCAGTAATAAAGCGGAAATCGGACGGCAGATTGATGTAAACCGTCCGGATAAGCACAATGCATTTTTTGAAGTACGTGTAAAGGGACAGGATTTCGGCTTCCTGTGGGTGAGTGGCAATGATGAAAATCTGCCGATGATCAGTAAGCTTTTGAATGAATCCCTTACCGTACGGTTGATGTATGAAATCAATCAGAAAACCTTAAACCAGAAGGTCACTAAGGATGACGAGCTGGTGAAGTATATACTGAATACGGAAAACTTTGATATGAATCATGTGTTAAGCCTTCTGGATGAACTGGAAATAGATAAAAATAAACCAAGGGTGGCGATTTATGTGGTTCATAATGAAGGATTCAATACAAAGGATGTCATGCGATTGAAAATGAAGCCGGACAGTAAGGAAATCATCTATTCTCTGTTGAATAGCAAATGTCTGCTGATCTTCAAGGATTTGCCGGAAACCTGCCAGTCATCGACAGATTTCAAGCCGTTTATACGTGACTATATCCGCAGTCTGCGGGAATGGGAGATGACAGACTGTTATTATTTTGTCGGTTCCATTCAGAAAAAGCTGCGGCAGTATGCAATCAGCTATCAGAATTGTCTATGGCTGAAGAACCATGTAACATACGAGAAGGATGTTCCGGTATTTTTCTCCGATTATCTCTATGACTATTTTCTGTCAAAGGTAGCGGTGGATGATATCAGGGATGTGTTTGATTATTATAGGGAATGCGGAAAAGGTGTCGATATTGAGGAAATGGTGGACATCTGCGATAAACTGTTTGTGAATGATTTTAATCTGACACAAGCCGCAGACGATCTGTTTCTGCATAAAAATACATTGATATATAAGCTTAAGAAATATGAGGAAGTTTTTCAGATAGATGTCCGGGGAAGTTTTCAGGGAAAGGTTCTCTTAATGCTGATATCCTATGCATTGAGAGAATATCAGAAACGAGTTCAAGTAGGTGATGAAGCATGAGTACAAAAATCAAACTTGCACGGATAGACAAACGATTACTGCATGCGACAGTTGCTTTGAACTGGAATCAGTTTATCGATGCAGACAATGTACTGATTGTTGATCCGGATTATGTGAATGATCCATTTATTGCTGATGTAATGCAGCTTTGTCTTCCCAAAACCATGAAGGTTAAAATTTTCTCCATAGAACAATTCCTCGAATATATCAATGAAGGTCGCAATATTAAGGCAATGGTTATTTTTCCGAATTTAAGTGTTGCCTGTGATGCAGTGAAAGCGGGTTTCCGCACGAAGGAAATTCAGATGCCGTATCCTGCAAGCCGTATGATGATCAAAAGCCTCTCGGATTATTTCAGTGTAGAAGACATAGAAAAGATTCGATATATCCAGAGTCAGGGTATCCGTATGTTCTTCCAGACGGCACCCTTTGACAATAAGGATTACTCAATCTTTAAAAAATAAAGAAAAGAGGACAAGTATATATGTTTGACGGTATTATAACACCAATCGTAACACCGTTTCATCGTGATGAGGAACAGAGCATCAACTATGAGGCGACACAGCAGCTGATCGATCATTTGATCGCAAAAGGCGTAAAGGGAATCTTCATCCTCGGAAGCAATGGGGAGTTTCATGTCATCGATGAAGCGGAAAAAATAGAATTTGCCGAAAAGGTAATCCAGATGGTTGACCACCGTGTGCCGGTCTATGTAGGGACAGGGGCATGCAGTACAAAGGAAACCATCCGTCTGTCAAAGAAGATGGAGGAGCTGGGTGCGGATGCACTGAGTGTCATCACCCCGTATTTTCTGACACCGACAGAGGAAGAGCTGGTACAGCATTTCACCGCGGTTGCGGAAAGTGTAAGTATTCCCATCATTCTCTACAACATTCCAAAGGCGACAGGCTGTAACTTAAGCGCAGAGGTCGTGGGACGTCTGGCAGAGGTAAAAAACATCTGCGGGATCAAGGACAGCAGCGGTAAGGAAGAAAATCTGAAAGCATATGCAGAAATTGCAAAGCGGGATGATTTCGATCTGCTGATCGGTTCGGATTCCAAAATCAGCTATGGCTATGCATTGGGGGCAAGCGGTGCCGTGGCAGGAACCTCCAATGTGATAACGGAGGTGCTGGTGGAGCTGGACAGGGCACTGCGGAAGGGAGAAACAGAAAAAGCAGAGGCACTGCAGAAGGACATTGATGTACTGCGCGGCGTATTGAAGCTGGGAACGGTACCGGTAGTCATGAAGCGTGCGGCAGAGCTGGCAGGGATTGCGGAAATCGGACCGGCAAGAAAGCCGGTACTGGAATGCAGTGCTCAGGATGAAGAAAAAATAAAAGATATGCTGAAGCATTATCATTTGCTGTAGACATATGAATCAAATTGTTTATATGCAAGGAAACTATACATGAAAAATGCTGTTCTTCAGCATTTTTTTGTTAAGAAAGGGATACCTTATTTATCATTTCAGCGATACATATAAATGTAGAATTTCTATACATGCACACTTCCTGCCATGATATAGCAGCCATTTTCTTTATTATCAGATTCCTGTATCCTCTATCTGCTGGAACAGACAGTATACCTATTTATTTTATTGACAGCCGGACACTTTCCTCTTACAATGAAGCAGATGAAGGGTTGTGAGATTATGAAGGCATTGGCAAGTGATTTCGATGGAACACTGTATCTGCATGATGCAGCAGAAAGCTATCGGGAAGAAGATATAGCGGGAATTAGACAGCTGCAGAAGCAGGGCTGTCTGTTCGGTCTTTGCACCGGACGACCTTTATGGGGCATTACGGCATTTCTTTCCGAACGCCTGCATCCTGATTTTTATATCGTTAGCAGCGGGGCAATGATACTGGACAAAAATCAAAGGATACTGTTTGAATGCTGTCTTCCACTGGAAACCGCAAAGCAGCTCAGTATGCTTGAGGAGGATGTGGAAAGCATCGCCGTTCAGGCTGGCGGTAATATCTATGCATATAAGAAAGCAAGAGCATTTACAGATATACCGGTCATTCACCATATAGAGGAAATAAAGGATCAGAACATCCAAGGTCTATCCTTTCGTATGGTAGATGAGGAGGCCGCGGCTCGATTATGCCGCTCTATGGAAGAACAGCGTCCAAATACCTGTTCGGCATTTCAGAATCAGAATTTCGTTGATGTGGTACCTTACGGCTGTTCTAAAGGAAAGGCGATCTTAAAGCTGAAAAAGCTTTTGAATCTGCACAGCTGCTTTGGCATCGGAGATTCCTATAACGATATCCCTATGCTGCAGGATGCGGATGTATCCTTTACCTTCAATTCTTCTCCGCAGAAGGTAAGAGAAGCTGCCGATCATCTGGTGGATTCTGTAGGAGAGGCGATTTGTTCCTATATGCTAAGGTAATACGATTATAATATTTTTATCCAGCCGCTCTATGCAGATAAACAAAAAAAGGTTCCTGTATGACTGATGAGGAGCCTTTTTCATAATGTTTTAGTTTTGTTTCTGTGCGTGGTCTTATTTATTATTTGCTCTTTTCCTTCTCCATGCCTGCAAAGGAAAATAGACCATAAGAAGAAGCAGTATCAGGGGAATCAATATATTCCACGGCTTTGCGAATTTTTCGATATAGCCCTGGAAGAAAATATAAATTACTACAACAGGAAGTATGTAAGAAACATAAAATCTTGCCCACACAGGGAATCGAAAGCCTACACCGCTGTTTGCTTCATCCGTGAAGTTCTTCCATCCCCATCCGTAGCGGAAGGTACAGAACAGCAGATACATGAGGGAACCAAGCGGCAGCATATTATTGGAGACAATGAAATCCTCCAGATCCTGTATGGTACTTCCATCACCAAGCGGTTCTATAAAGGAAAGCAGATTGAACCCGAATACGCACGGAAGTGATAAAAGCAGGATCAGAATGAAATTTACGCGAACAGCTTTTTTTCTGGACCAGCCACTGTCCATCGCAAAGGCCACGATATTTTCAAATACTGCAATAATGGTCGTGACAGCCGCAAAGGACATAAACAGGAAGAAGAGAAATCCCCATAATCTCCCTCCAGACATAGCATTAAAGACATTCGGCAGTGTAACAAACACCAGACCGGGACCGCTGTTTGCTGCAACATCAAAAGAGAAGCAGGAAGGAAATATAATCAGTCCGGCGATAAAGGCCACACAGGTATCCAGAATACATACATTCAGACTTTCTCCCAGCAAAGAGCGATCTTTGCCGATATAGCTGCCAAAGATAGCAAGGGCACCGATTCCAAGACTAAGCGTGAAAAATGCCTGACCCATAGCTGCAAAAATAGCATCCCATAAGCCGTTTGCCATCATTTTCTGAAAATCCGGAATCAGATAGAATTTCAAGCCTTCTACTGCGTTTGGCAGGGTAACTGCACGAATCACAAGAACCAGCATGACGATAAACAGACAGGACATCATATATTTGGACATCTTTTCCACACCGTTTTGCAGTCCTCTGCTACAGATAAAGAAGCCGATAACCGTAATCGCAATCATCCAGAACAGGTTTTGCCCGGGACTGGCAAGCATATCGGAAAATGTTTGTCCTACCTGCTCCGGCTGCAGACCCTCAAAGGTTCCGGTTGCCATTTTTAAACAGTAATTGATCATCCATCCCCCGACAGTTGTATAAAACATCATCAACAGATAGTTGCCCCCCATACAGACATACTATATAAGATGCCATTTGGTTCCTTCCGGCTCCAGCAAATCGAAGGATTTCGCCGCGGAGCGCTGAGAGGCGCGTCCGACGGAAAATTCCATTACCATAATAGGCAATCCCAGCAGTACCAGGAAAACCAGATAAAGCAGAACAAAGGCTGCTCCTCCATATTGACCTGTAATGTATGGAAACCGCCATACATTGCCCAGACCGACTGCACATCCAGCGGATATCAGAATAAATCCGAGTCTGGATGATAGTTTTTCTCTTGATTTCATATACTTTCTACACACCTTTCCTGTACATTTTATAAGCTGAGATAGGGAAAGTCAATGTAAAAATGAAAGGATTTTCATCACCTTACATAAATTTTATAAAATGAGAAAATCCGGTTCTGCATATGAAGCAGAAAAAGCTTCCACATGTTCTCCTGATAATTTCACATAAAGCTTTACACATCCTTCATGACAGCTTCACGAAGCATTCACATAACAGGCGTAAGATACAGGTACAGACAAAGATGTCTGTTTGCTAATAGATGGCAGCAGTTCTTGTTTCCTCATCCTGATAAATCGCTTTTTCATTACTGTTGCCCTTTCTCTTTCATGAAGATCTCTGCCTTTCCCACAGAGGTCTTTCCTTTTTTTGTACAAGTATTTATCATTTTCCCACTATATTGCGTCATATTTTAGCTATCTTGTTGGTAAGGTAACAATTCTTCACATTAAATTAACGAAAAATTGGTGTAATTATCAATTTTGTGTTATGATATAGGAGAGCTATCATGGGGAGATGCTCAATATTCAATGGGAGGGTGGGCATGACGGTAACAGATAACGAAATTTATCGTATAATTGTTGATATCATGGATATACAGAATGAACCTGAGAATATATTCGAGTTGGATAACTGGATCCAACAGATTGGTCTTCAGGAAGTATATAAGAAAATCATACAGATTTATTCCATCAATCTTATGTAGAGATTTCCAATGCGGAATCTCTTTTTACTATTGCAATGCTTTTTATATTGTGGTTTAATATAGATGCCTTTTTATCAAGAGTTGGGGTAGAGAGTTAGCTCGCTTGATCCCACGCCAACCTGTATGACGCATCATATAAGGTGGTACTGCTAACAGCGATAAGAGAACAATCATATAACGATTTGCCTTCTCTCACGCTAGGGAAGGCATTTTTCAGGATAGAAGCAAAGGAGATTTTAGAAATGAAGGATTATATTTTTACATCAGAAAGTATTACAGAGGGACATCCGGATAAAATCTGTGACCGCATCGCAGATAGTATTCTGGATGAAGCCCTGCGTCAGGACCCTGCCAGTAAGATGGCGGTGGAGGCAACTATCAAGGATGATTTCGTGCTTGTTTATGGCGAGGCGAATACCAAGGCTGTGCTGGAATATGAGAAAATCGCAAAAGAGGTTATTCGGGAAATCGGCTATACGGAAGAGTATGAGGTGTTGGTGAAGGTACGGGAGCAGTCACAGGAAATCAATCAGGCTGTTGTACAGGATGATGGGGAAATCGGTGCAGGAGATCAGGGAATCATGTTCGGTTATGCATGTGATGATACAGATAACTATATGCCTGCTGCTATTGAATACGCACACAAGCTGGCGAAGCGTCTGAGTGATGTCCGCCGTGGGAATGCTTTGTTGCTTCCGGATGGAAAGACACAGGTGAGTGTGGAATATGAAAATGATAAAATCAAGAGAATTGATACGATCGTTGTTTCCACACAGCATGTGGCAAAGGCTACACAGCAGCAGATTGCCGATATCGTCATGAAGGATGTCATAACCCCTGTCATTCCGGATGAGCTGCTGGATGAGGATACCATTTATCTGATCAATCCAAGTGGCAGCTTTATCAAGGGTGGTTCCTTTGGAGACAGCGGTACAACAGGAAGGAAAATCGTTGTGGACAGCTATGGCGGTATGGGAAGAATCGGTGGAGGCTGCTTCTCCAGTAAAGACCCTTCCAAGGTTGACCGCAGTGCAGCATATTACTGCCGCTATGTTGCCAAGAATATCGTGGCACATCAGCTTGCCAGCAAATGTGAGGTACAGGTTGCATATGCAATCGGTAAGGTGAAGCCGGTATCGATTATGGTGGATACCTTTGGAACAGGAAATAAAAGTGATGAGGAGATACTTGATATCATTCGCAGCAATTTCAGCTTTGAGGTAAAGGATATCATTGAGGAGCTTGATCTGTGCCGTCCGATTTACAAGGAAACATCCTGCTACGGGCATTTTGGCAGAGAGGAATTCAGCTGGGAGAAAATAATAGATTTAAAGTATTAAAGACAAAGAGTAATTTGTGGATGTAAAAAATTCATAGAAAAAAAGGTATCAAAAGATGTACGGTAGGAAGTCTACCTGTATCCTTTCAGATACCTTTTTTGAAGTATATAAGAGTCGCCATAATGCTTTCTGTATGCCGCCGGCATTCATAACAAACATCTGAATGCGAATCTTCCTTATGTCAGGCAGCCAGACTGATGTATACTATGAAGATGCCGTCACAATGAGCTGCTATAGGGTATAAATTTCTGATTTTTATACTGTATTATATTAATGTTTCACAAATAAATTTTGGATGATGCTTTAGGAAATATCCTGGATTCCTTTTGATTGTTATCTGTTATAAACGACAATAAAAGCGGTGATCGAAGAGCAGGGTAGTGACCTGTAAGAATGCTTCAGCACCCTTTCAAATATCAATAACAGTACCTTTTTCAAAGGTTCCCTTCTTCAAAAGCTTTTCTTTTTTCATTAACCAGCTTCCGTTCGCCATTACATCCTGAAGCTGCCAGTCTTCATCAAACAGCAAAAGATCGGCATCACTTCCGATAGAGATGCAGCCCTTTGCAGGATATAAGCCAAGAGCACGGGCTGGATTCGCTGTTGCGAAGGATATGCAGCCGGTAATTGAAAAATCCTGATTCCGCAGCATTTCCTGTACATTTTGCAGGAGGACAGAGACATCGGAGACGCCGATTGCAGTCAGATTTCCGTATGCATCATAGTTTGACCAGCTCCCCTGTCCGTCAGAGCTTACGGTGATTCTTTCGTAATCCTTTGGGTTCGCCTGCGTGATCCAGGAAGCACAGCCTCCATGCTTATCACAGGTGATATCTATGGTACCGCCCATATATAAAAGCTGCAGTGCTTTTTGAAACAGCTGTTCATTTCTTGTGACATGGGTCGGATGAAACATCGTGCAGGGAAGTCCTGTGCTTTTCACGGCTTTCATGACATAGGCAAGGTCATCAGCTTCATCCCCCATATGCAGGGTCATACAACCCGGCTTTTTTGAGAGCATACCGGCTGTCCTGACATCACTGGCAAGTCTGATAAATTCCTCCAGAGAAAGATGAGAGCTTCGATGATCGCTTAATGCAAGCTTCACACCAAGAATTTCATCAATAAACAGGATATCTTTTTTTACTGAGCCTGTAATTGTCGTACTCGGATAAGCGTAGGAGCCGGTCATAGCGTAAGCGGAAATACCTTCACTTTTAAGCGCTTTGACCTTGGCAATCAAATCCTCTACACTGCGCGTTACTCCGTCAGTCCCTAGTAAACCAACCACTGTAGTGATGCCTGCCTGTATGAGTGCGGATAACTGAATTTCCGGAGTCCGTGTCGCAAAGCCGCCTTCTCCGCCTCCTCCGCTTACATGAACATGGCGATCAATCAATCCCGGCGTCAACCGTTTTCCACTGCCGTCGGTAATCTCCATATAGGGAGCTGACTCGATGTGAGGTGCTATGTGGGCGATGTGCCCCGCTGAAATGAGAATGTCCTGTATCCCCAGATCCTCTGGCGCATAAATATGTACGTGTTTGATCAGTTGCATAGCGTTTCCTCCTATATAGCTTGCAGGCTTTTTAATATATACAGCCACATTGTCAATGTAAATGCACTGCCAAGTGTCGTCATCATGACAACACTGCTGGACAGCGTTCCCTCATGTCCCATATTCCGTGCCATAATATAACAGCTTACGGTTGTGGCAGAGCCAAGCATGACCAGAATCGCCACCAGCTTATCATTCACGAAGCCAAGAGAAACTGCAATTGGCAGAAAGATTGCGACAAACAGAATCAGCTTCATGAAGGTGCAGACCAGGGCGGGCTTTCGTTTGGCATAGAGATCGTGAAATTCAAAGGAACCTCCCATCGCCATCAGCCCAAGCGGTGTCGCAAGGGCTCCCAGATTATGCAGTGATTTCTGCAGTATGACAGGCTGCGGGATTCTGAGCAGGGACCAAAGCATTCCGGCACCGATTCCCAGAATAATCGGATTGCGCAGAATATCCTTAACCGTTTGCAGGATGAGCTCTTTATGCAATACTCCCCGCTTTGGCTTCATCACCGACAGCACAACAACAGCGATGATATTGTATAAAGGGACAGTCGCAACAATCATAAGGGGAGCCATTCCTGCATTTCCATAAATATTTTGAATAAAGGCAATGCCCAGAATCGCGGCACTGCTGCGATAGCTTGCCTGTACAAATTCTCCCTGCATACTTCGATCCTTTAATCGATAGGAAACGGCGATTGAAAAGAGAATGGATAGCAGTGTTGCCAGAAAGCAGAAGACGACAAAGGATGTATCCCATGCTTTTCTAAGGTCTGTTGTACTGATATCCTCAAACAGCAGCACAGGCAGCGCTGCAACAAATACAAATTTGTTCATTTTAGAAAGGAAGACTGCGTCAAACAGGTGTATCCTTTTAAAGAAGTAACCAAAAATCATTGTTATGAATACCGGAATCGTGGCATTCAGACAAAATATTAAATTTTCCATATGATATCCCTCAGCTTTCTATTATACATCTAATTTTTAAAAAGGGAACGCAATATTTTATAAGGAGGAGTATTTAGATTGTGATATACTGTAGATAAGAATCTAGGAAAAGAGCGATAATAGAAATGAGGACTGACAATGTATATGAATGAAGAGCTGATTCAGGAAAAGCTGGAGGAAATGAATGCGACAAAGATTCAAAAGCTGGATTCGCAGATGTATCTGGTTAATTTTGATTTGAAGGAGGATATGCGGATTTCCTATGTATTCAATATTACACGGGAAGGTAAATATTTTCTGCAGAGGATGCGCCCGTATTCCATGGTTCATGGCAAATTCTCCAATGAATATGAGGTGCTGTCCTTCATCAAGCACGATGTTGAGAAGTTCCAAAATGCAGCAAACAGTACCAATTTCATAAAGTTTCTGGAGATTTCCAACAAGGGACTGCAGCTGACGGAGGAAATTGAAAACGCCTTTTTAAATTATAATGTTGATGGAGAAATTCTGGATGAGCTGAATGAAAAAATGGAAGAGGTTTTTGATCAGATTTATCTGCTTTCCGATATTTCAAGAAGAGTACTGCTGCATGAAGATGAGTAGGGATCGGCTGCATTTGCTTGAGCTTTCCGGTTTTGAACGGGAACAGCTCGCCCGCATACCGGATAGCTATATCGTCACAAGTGCCGATAGAAAGAGCGTGAATGCTGCTATGGTGAAAGAGGCGGATGTCATCATTGGCAGAGTACCGGTCGAGCTTTTAGGCTATGCACAGAATCTGCGTTTACTGCAGCTGGATTGTGCCGGCAGTGAGCAGTATACAGCGGATGGATTGCTTCCGAAGGATTGTCAGCTGTGCAATGCTTCCGGAAGCTTTGGGCTGGCAATCAGCGAATATCTGATTTGCACAATTTTGATGCTGATGCGGAATATGAATCTGTATATCCGTAATCAGGAGCAGGCATTCTGGCATATGGAAGGTCCGGTGCAGTCGATTTACGGCTCTACGATTTTGATTGCGGGCACCGGTGATTTAGGACAGGAATTTGCGAAAAGAGTGAAAGCAATGGGCGCGTATACGATAGGAATACGCCGACGGGTGCAGGAGCGCGTTCCTTATTTTGATGAGCTGCATATGATGGAAGAGCTATGTAAGCTGCTGCCGCGTGCTGATGTGGTGGTGCTGGCACTTCCGAGTACAGAAAAGACCCGTGGTTGCTTTGGCAGTGAGCAGCTTGCCTGTATGAAGGCAACGGCAATTCTTGCCAATGTGGGAAGAGGGAATGCGTTGAGTTGTGATGAACTTCTGCAGGCTATACAGTGTAAGCAGCTTTTCGGCGCTGTTCTGGATGTATGTGACCGTGAGCCTCTTGCAAAGGAGCATCCGCTCTGGAAACAGTCGAATGTCATCATCACACCTCATATTTCCGGTACCTTTCAGCTGAAGGAATCCTTTTACCGCTTTACAGAAATTGCACTCTATAATTTACAGGCATTTTTGGAACATAAAGAACTGAAGAATGTTGTTGATCGAAAACAGGGATACCGTGTGCATACCGTCAGATATGAAAACAGGGAAATGGAATAACAAATGCTGTAGTTCACCGTACATAGTAAGGAAAGTATGTAGCTGCATTTTTCTGTATCTTGATACATACAGCAAAAGGGAAAACAGGTCTATACTGAAGCACAATAGACGCATGTCTTCCCTTTCTTTGCAGAGCCCATAATCTGATTTTCTGAAAGATTACAAATAATTGACTGCCAGAATGGCAATGCCTAATACCGTAAGTACGACGCCGGTTGCCTGATTCAGTGTCTTGGCACTGGCCTTATTGGCAAATCTAGCTGCAATTCTCGCCCAAAGAAGTGTAGAGGCGATGCAGAGAATCAAAGCGGTTATATCCGGCATACCGCCGATGGTAAAGTGACTGACAGCACCGGTAAATGCGGTAAAGGCCATAATAAATACACTGGTACCAACTGCTGTTTTTAATTCATAGCCAAGTACGCTGGTCAAAATCAGCAGCATCATCATACCACCGCCTGCACCGATAAACCCGCAGATAAAGCCGACCATCGCACCGGATACCATGGATTGCATAAGTCTTTTCTTCGGATCGGTATGCTCCATACTGCTTTTTGTCGTCATGACCGGACGCACGATGAATTTGATACCAAGCAGCAGTGTCATAAAGGTTGAAAAGCCGCCCATTGCTGTTCCCGGAACCAGACTGGATATATAGCTTCCAACCAGTGTGAATAGAAGAACAAATATCATCATTACGATGCCGTTGCGGATATCCAGATTGCCGTGCTTGCCATATGTATAAGCGGAAACAGCGCTGGCCAGCACATCACTTGCCAGGGCAATTCCCACAGCCATATAGGGTTCCATATCCAAAAACGTAATCAGCATCGGGGATATTACCGCGGCGGCACTCATTCCTGCAAAGCCGGTACCAAGTCCTGCACCGATGCCGGCGATGAAGCAGATAACAAAGGTATATAGCATAAACATAACTCCTTTTTTGTTCATAATGTATGAATATTATTATACTCCTGCATATGAGGGGATGCAAATAATTTTACATATATTAAATTCACTGCAGCATGCCATCTTCTGATTCTCACAGCTGTTTTCAATAAGATAAAGCCACCCTTTTTATACAAGGATGGCTTTATTATGCTTTTGTAAACAGTTTGATGTATTATTTATTTTGTACGATTCTTTAGTTCCTCTAAGGTATCACATTCCAAAAGCAAATTGGATATGATATGCAGTTGGTCCTCAGTTAATGACTGTAGCCACACTGTACAGTCTTCCTGATATTTGGTTTCCATGAGCCTATGTAAGAGCTGCCTCTCTCCTTCCAGCTTACCTTCGATTCTACCTTCCAGCTTGCCTTCTATCATACCTTCCGCTTTCCCTTCCGCTTTGCCTTCCGCTTTCCCTCTTATGATTCCCTCCTTCATCCCCTCTTCAAAGCTGTCCTCCAAGCCGTAGCGATAACGCGCCTCTCCCATCTGAATGGCCATTGCGGTTGACCACAGCTCGTCATCCTTCTGCATTTCCTCGTACTTGTTCACCTGGTGCCCTTTGGGTATGAATACCTTCACCAGCCTTTCCTTTGATTCCAGTATATCATTTCTGGCATTATTTTCAAACAGGAAACACATCTGTTCAAAATCATCCATTTTCCGGATAGCTTTTTTCTTTGCGATTTCATTGATCACAGGCAGATGGATGTAGGTTCTTCTAATCAGTGGGTGTTTACTCTCATCTTCCCCCTGCTCATTGCGCATCTGATAGTGATTGATCAGATTTTTATTATTCCAGGCGCATTTTTCAATGAAAATAATCTGATATACCGGCTTTAAATCCCTGTACCTCTCACTGCGATCCAGCTGATTGTTCAATGCTCTGGCTCCATAAAATTCAAAGCGCATCATTTCCGCTTCTCCTGCATACGTGGTCTGCATTTCCAGATTAAAAAAGCGACCTTTCTCATCCTTCACATGAACATCCAGAATGATACGTTTCTTCCCGATTGTTTTGGGATCCAGATTCGGATTCTGTACAGTGCTTTCCTTTACCTTGATCCCTGTAACACGTTGAATGATGGTGTTGCGTGCATACACGGAATCCGCATCCTCACGGGAAAGGGTGTATTTGAAGAATAAATCGTTGCAGAAATTCAATGCATTATTTGCTTTCGTATGTTCCATGACGAAAACCTCCTTCTGTAAGTTCATCATCACTTACATACTTCTATACGTTAAAAAAGTATGAAATTCCTAAAAAATCCGCAAATTATTGATTTTTTTTTGATATCTTCAACTTATAAGGAGTTTAATCTTCTGTTCAACGGTTTTTATAGATACCAGGAGAGTTTGATAAACCTTCATTACAGCAGAGCCCTGTATACTGCCTGTATCGTTATGCGATATAAGGTATCAAAAACCGCACTTACTTTACGCAGAGCTCTGAATAGTTAATTTTGCTGCTGCATCAAAGAAGGAAGCATATTTATATATAAAAGTACTTGGAATGCGCTTTCATGTGTGTTATACTATGGTTGTTGAGTGGTATAGACCACTGATGAACGAAATTTATAAAGGAGATATGGCATATGGAAGATACAGTAAAGCTAAAATGGTATTTTCGACTGTTTTCAAAATTAGACAATGAAGCATGTAATGTGGATATGACAAATCGTGCAGTTGCATGGGGGATTGACTGGGTGGCAGGCTCTCTGATTACTGCATTTCCTACCGTCGTATTATATATGGCTTTGACAAAAACACAGGTAGTTAACCAGAATCTGCTTGCATTTGATCAGCCTTACGGCTGGGTAGCAGGTATACTCAGTCTGCTGTTCTGTATCGCATATTATGTGATTTATCCTTATCGTCATAACGGTCAGACATGTGGTAAAAAGTTCATGGACATGAAAATCGTTAAGCGGGATGGCAGCGATGTCGATTTGAAGTCGTTGTGCATTCGACAGATTCTTGGCTGTATCATTCTGGAAGGCTGTCTGATTCCAGGAGGAAGCTATGTTTGTCAGCTGCTCTCCTTGGCTGCAGGATATGATTTAACACTGGTTCTTGGCGTAGCGAGTGGTGTGATCTGTTTCCTGTCCATTTATATCGCTATGAAAAAGAAATCCAGACGAATGATTCATGACTATCTGGCGGATACCAAGGTAGTTGCGGTAGAGAAAAAAACAATTAGTAGTTATTAGAAGCAGACTTCATTACGTGAGGTCTGTTTTTGTTTTACAAGATTCGTTTCGATAGGGGAAGCTAATGCAAAGCGGGCAGAAAAAGAATATGTACATACGGATAGAAGCACTTATATAGCTACAGACATATGTCTTTTCATTGGCTAGGTAGAAATTAAAGGCATAATACATACGGTATGCATTATTTCCTACTTCTCATAATTGAGGCAGCTGCAAGGCACTTTACGATGGCTTTTCCTGAGAAAAGCAATGTGCCCACTATAGCTTAAAAGAATATATGAGCATAATGGAATCAGTCACACCCATGTAAATTATGGAAACATTGTTTAAATGGCTATCGCTTCCTTTCTTTGATATACTTTGTTTATGAGAGAATTGTACTTAATGAAGTGTAAAGCTATGGAAAGGATTCATGAATAGTGTTTAAAACAGACGAAAAAGTGTGTAAAGCACAATGTATTTGAATAATTTAACTATCTTTATGGCAATTCTTTTGGAAATCCAATTATTTTTACACATCAGGTAATAAAATAAAGGTGCATAAGACCTAGGACCTTATGAGGAGGAAACACAGTATATGTATAGTGGAACAAAGAAATCAATTCTGGACTATCTAATGGATGAAACTGCATATCTAAAAAGGAAGAACACGCAGCATTATTCTTCCGCATATATTGCAGGTAAATTCATGATCAGCCGAAGTCTGTCGAGCCATTATTTAAATGATCTGTATAAAGAAGGGGAATTGATCAAGGTAAACGAAAGACCGGTATTGTATTTGCATAAAGGGACATTGCGCAATCGCATTCGCAGTAAAGCATTGCGAAGTGAATATGATACCGTTGAAGATTTAGAAAAGCTGCTGCATATGGGTGTTTCAAAATTTACAAATGTGATAGGGAGTGATTACAGTTTAAGAAGCAGTATTGAAAGTATAAAAAAGGCGCTGCACTATCCGCCTCACGGACTTCCGATCGTGCTTTGTGGAAAGCCAGGTTCAGGAAAGCGGTTCCTGAGCAGACAGATCTATACGTATTGTCAGGCAGAGGGGCTGATCTGTGACAATGCACAATATACTTACATCTCCTGTGATGCCATAGAGGAAGCAGAGCTGTTTACCCTTTTATTTGGTAAGCACGATGAAAAGGGGGATGAAACAGGTATATTAAGAAATCCGAAATACGAATACATCGTTTTTAACAGCTTTCGGCATGCAGGAAAAAACATTCAGAATGCACTGGCAGATTATATAGATGAGGGAGCAACCTTGAATGAACGGAAGACAAAGCTGATCTTTCTGTGTAATCAGCAGCTTGAAATGACGTTTACGCCGCAGCTGCTGGGACGTCTTCTGACAATCGTTACCATACCGTCACTGAAAGAACGAACCATTTATGAAAAAGAATCACTGATTCTGCATTTCATTCGTGAAGAATCAAAGAAAGTACAAAAGGCTTTAAAGATAACAGATTACTTCATGGAGCTGATGATTGCGCAGGATTTTGAAGACAGTATTGAACAGTTACAAAGTGCGATTGTGCGCTCCTTCTTCCAGGCTTATGAGAAAAAGGAAGAGCATATCTGTTTGGATGTATCGTGTATACCCAGGGAACTGAAATACAAGGTGAATGTCTACGATAAAGAACATGCCTATCTTCTGGAGGAATATCAGCTGATTTATCACGGGATTACAAAGGAGCTGTTTTATGACATTCTGAGGTATGCCGAGGAGTATTATTATGAGACGGCATTAAAATCCGGAAAGAAGCTGTATGCGGCGGTCGAAAAGTTCAATGACCATATTATTTTCCGTCTTCCGAAGTTTCAAAATAGTATACAGCAGTATAAAGCAATCATGCAAAGTGTCTGTGACATCTGTCACTCACGTTCAAACATTTCCTTTAGTAACACGATGCAGAATCTGATGGTGTTTTCATTATATTGCCAGTCTATTGAATATCAGATATTCTTTGAATTTCTGGAGCGGTATGAGGATAGAATCAAAGCACTGCTTACCACACTGTATGAAGTTGAATCTAAGGAATATCAGGTGTACAGTGAAGTGGAGTTTCTGTTGCATAAGACATTTTCTATTGAGACCAACGCATTTCTGAAGCTGCTTATGATCCTGAATTTAAAATATGATCAAACAGCATTTGACAATGATTATGCGACAGGGTTGATTATCTGTCATGGGTATTCAACTGCTTCCAGTATTGCGAATGCCGCTAATGCATTGCTGGCAGAGCAGGTCTATGTGGCATTTGATATGCCACTGGATGTACAGGTAGATGAAATTGTAAAGGAAATTGATACATATCTGAATGAAAAACAGTTTTTGGATAATGCGTTGATTTTGGTGGATATGGGTTCCTTGGAGCTGATAGGGAATAAAATAAGGAATCGTTATGATATCAATATCGGTATTATAAACAATACGACGACATCTATGGCTTTGCATATCGGATACGGTATCCTCCAGAAAAGAAATATTCAGGATATTCTGCAGGAGGCCAGCCAGCAAACGGTTTGCACGTATAACTTTATTCAGAAAAAGGCAAAGAAAAAAGCGATTATCTTTACAAGTGAAAGTGGAATGTCTACCGCAGAGAAGATAAAATTGCTGTTTCAGGACAGTATTCCAAAAACCATACCGATCCAGTTGATTTCGTATGATTATTATCAGATTCTGAATGAACGGACACAGGAGGAAATCGCTGACTCCTACGATATTCTGTTTGTCGCTGGGACAATGGATCCAAAGCTTGCCGACATAGATTTTATTGATTTGGGAGATATTATCAATCTGCGTGCAATACGCCGTATTAATGATATATTCAGAAATTATATGGGCGATGAGGAAATACAGCAGTTTAATGACGATCTACTAAAGAATTTTTCACTGATCAATGTCATCGAATCCTTAACAATTTTAAATCCAAGAGCATTGCTGGATATCGTGGAAAAGTCAATACATCTGCTGGAACGTGAGCAGTCTTCAAAAATAGATCCAAAAATTCTGATTGGTCTATATGTGCATATCTGCTGTTTCGTAGAGCGTATGGTCAAACGTATCCCGGTGAAAACATATCCCGATTTACAGAAATTTGAAGTTGAACAAAAGGATTTCATACATCATGTGAAAATAGCTTTTCATGAGCTATCAGAGCATTATGGAATTGAAATTCCCTGCAGTGAGATTGCATACATTTATGAATATATGCACCTCCTGAATGGAAATGATAATGAAGTCTATCGCGATGAATAGGAAAGGAACATGAAATATGGCAATCGTTTTATCAAGAATTGATAATCGCCTACTGCATGGTGTGGTGGCGACACAATGGGCACCGTCTACCGGCTGTACCCGCTTAATGGTCATAGATAATGATGTGGCAAATGATCCGCAGAAAAAGGAAACGATGAAATTTGGACGCCCGAGCGGAGTGAATCTGTCTATTATCAATGAGGAAACAGCTCTGACAAATTTTCAAAATCATAAATATGACACGCAGAAGGTGTTTATTGTGACAAAGCATCCGGATATTCTATTAAAAATTGCAGCTGTTGAACCGTTGAAAAAAGTTAATATCGGTGGAACTGTGAAAATTGAAAATGGGGTTGAGCTGTCAAACCGTGCGATGGCAGATGAGAAGGATATCATCGCATATAAGGAATTGGCAAAGCTTGGCGCAAAGGTTGAAATACAGTATGTGCCGAGTGATAAAATAATACCGTTTGAAGCTGTTGTGAAATGAGGAAAGGAGATTGATCTGTTTATAGATCAAATATACATATGAATGCTATACAAATAATTTTAATTACCTTGCTGGCTGCTTTGAAAAAGGTAGATCAGAAGGGACCGCAGATTTTTATTTACAACACTGTGTTCTGGGGATTTTTAGCCGGGGCCATCATGGGGGATATCATGACGGGTATGGCAATCGGTGCCACCTTCCAGCTGATGTCGCTGGGGGTTGCGGCGATTGGTGGAACATCAGTTCCGGATTATCAGATCGGAGCAATCATTTCTATCGCAATTGCAGTCAGTACGGGACAGGGAATCGAGGCAGGAATCGCAGTTGGACTTCCTGTAGCAATGCTTGCTGTACAGCTGGACGTACTCGGCAATATCGCACATGGTATCTTCGTGCGTAAGGCGCAGACATATGCGCAGGATAGAAAATGGAATTCCTTCAATATGATGTACATCGTCTGCATCATCATAACCGCATTAACGACAGGGCTGCCAACCTTTCTTGCAGTAGCATTTGGAGATGTGCTTGTCACAACGATTATTGATGCCATGCCGATCTGGTTTACCTCCGGATTATCTCTGGCTGGTAAAATCCTGCCGGTTGTGGGGTTTGCTGTATTGCTTAAATACATGCCGGTTAAGCAGAATATTGAATATCTGCTGATTGGATTTGTATTTGCGGCTTATTTGAATGTCCCTGTATTAGGGGTGGCAATTGTTGGTGCCGCATTGGGCTTCAAGCTCTATAAGGATCAAAACAGATCCTTGGAAATGGCGGTAGCTGCAGGAGGTGAACAGTATGATGACGAGTAATGAAAAGAAAGCAGTTCTGACGAATAAAGATTTGAATCAGGTGGGAAGAAGATGGTTTATGGCCATTGAAACCTTCAACTACGAAACACAGCTTGCCGGTTCCTATGCATTTGCTGTTATGCCGGCGCTTCGTAAAATTTATAAGGATGATAGCGAATTATCAGAAGCGATGGATAACCATTTTAAATATTTCAATTGTATGCCGTGGCTGACCAATCTGATTCTGGGGGCAACGCTGGCTCTGGAGGATAATCAAGGTATACAGGCGAAGGATGCTGTTCAGGATCTTAAGGTATCTCTGATGGGACCGCTTTCCGGTATTGGTGACAGTATCTTCTTTATTCTGATTCCAACGATTTTAGGTTCAATTACAGCATATATGGCACAGGATGGTAATCCACTGGGAATGATTGTATGGTGTATATATGGTATCGTGATCGGTTTTATCAGAATTAAATCTGTATCCTGGGGCTATAAGGGCGGATTAAAGCTTGTGAACGAGCTAGGTAAAAAGCTGTCTGTTTTCACAAATGCAATATCTGCAATGGGTCTGACGGTAGTTGGAGCTCTGATTCCATCCCTTGTAAAGGTTTCAACTCCTCTTGTATTTAAAATGGGCGAAGTAACGCAAGAGGTTCAGACGATTTTGGATACCATTATGCCTGCGATGATACCGGCAATCTTTACGTTCATCGCCTATAAGCTGCTGGGTAGAAATGTAAAAATATCATGGCTTATTCTGATCATTATTGTGTTCTCCTGGATTTGCGCAGCATTTGGAATTCTGGCTTGATTTATGCTTGTATCAACTGCTGCAATTGATATGACACCGCACTGCCCTGTAAAGCTGTGCGGTTATATCAATGACATAAGACTTACACAGAGAACACAAGCTGCTCATGCTCCACTTTATGCAATGGCACTGCGTCTTGTCCTTGAAAACAGTCAGCTTCTGATTTTGACAATGGATATCCTCAGTATTGTAAAAAACAGAGCAGAGCAAATAAAAGAAAGCATTACCCAGGCTTATCCGATTAAAAAGGAAGAAATATTCATTCATGCAATTCATACGCATGCCGGGCCTAGCGGCTTCAGTGCAGACGCTATGGGAAAGGAATATGAGGATAACGCCGCTTACAGAATGGATGTGATATCCAGAATCTGTGCAGGCTTACAGCCGGTTTTTGAAAAGGGTGAAGAAGCTCGTGCATATATAGGAAAAACAGAGATTCATGGTTATTATGATAATCGGAATGACAGCAGCAGCTATTACGATGCGGATGCATATAGACTTCAGTTTCGCAGCAATAACCGGCTGATCGCTGAGCTTGTGAACATAAATGTTCATTCCACGGTGCTTGGTCCTTATAACATGGAGTTATCCTATGATCTTATCGGTACGATACGTGAGAATTTGCAGGAAAGACAAAATATACGGCCATTGCTATGCATCGGTACCTCAGCGGATATCAGTAACCGTCATTACCGCAAAGGGGACGATTTTGAAGAGCTTGACCGCACTGCGAAAGGAATCACCGATCTCCTGATGGATATACAGGATTTTACAGAGATTGACATGCACACACTCAGGCTGGATACCTTCACCTATACCATTTCCTACGATAATACAAAGCTGTATCCAGGCTATCAAAAGGAACTGGAAGCAATACGCAGGGCTCTGAATACAGAAACAGATAAAACCAAAAGAAAGCTGCTGCTTTCATCGAAAGATAAATTTGAAAGTAAGCTGCTTATTCACAGGGTGCATAAAGAGCTGACACTGTCGCTGCTTCGCTTTCCCGAGCTATTGCTGGTAACCTTTCCCGGAGAATTAACTTCAGTATTTGGCAGATATATAAAAGAGAATGCGAGCACTCCCTTTGCCTGTATAATGACCTGTACCAATGATCACCACGGTTATTTTATTGAGCAGGAGCAGTATGGATCGTGCTATGAATCTACAGCGACCTTAATACCAAAGGGTGAGACAGAAAAATTGATAAAGAAACTGGGGGAACTATTATGAGACGACTTGTTATCGCATCCCATGAGCGCATGGCGGAGGGTGTGAAAAATACACTGGATTTTATAACGAACAACAGCTTTTCCATATATGCTGTGAATGCATATACTACGCAGGTACCACTAGAGGAGCAGCTTCAATCCGTGTTTGATGGTTTTGACAGGGAGGATGAAGTTGTAATCCTTACGGATATGTTGACAGGGAGTGTAAATCAGGCGTGTATTCCCTATCGCAATGATCATGTGTTCCTTATAACCGGCTTTAATATTCCGGCAGCTCTTGAAATACTGCTGTACCCGCAGGATAAAAAGCTGAATCAGAAGGAGCTTTCGCATATTGTGGAAGCTGCAAGAAGACAGCTGCAGCTTGTTACATGTTCAGAGGAATTGGAAGACGAATAAATTATGGAGCTTTCCATCCTTATTATGAAGCAGCTGCTTGTTATGTTTTCACTGTCAGGTATTGGATTCTTACTGGTAAAGCTGAAGCTTATCAGTAATGAGGGCTGTAAGGAGCTTGTTAATCTTTTGTTGTATGCAGTTATACCACTGACTGTTCTTAACTCCTTTCTGGTTAAAAAGACACCCGAAAAAACGCAGCTATTATTATATTCTCTACTGCTGAGTCTTGTGGTATTCGCCGTTTCTATGCTATTATCGTATCTTATATATGGGACTAGAAAAAGAGTTGAAAACTTTTCTGCAGCATTCAGCAATGCAGGATTCATTGGCATTCCGCTCGTACAGGCAACCCTCGGGCAGCATGCAGTATTCTATATAGCAGGCTTTGTAGCTTTTTTGAATATTTTTCAATGGGTTTACGGTGCCTATGTTATGAGCTCGGATCGCAGGATGATTTCTTTTCAGGCGATTGCTAAAAATGCTGTTTTTCTTTCCTTTATTACCGGCTTTCTTCTTTATTTATGCGGCTGGAGCGACACCCTGTTCATAAAGGACATAGCGAATACCGTCGCACATATGAATTCACCACTCGCTATGATTATTATCGGTGTTTATATGTCACAGATTTCCATTACAGGAATGCTGAAAAGAAAAAGCAGTTATATCTGCAGCCTGTGCCGTCTTTTGGTGATACCACTAATCTCCCTTGGCTTACTTGCAGTGCTTCCCATAGACTGCTATGAGGTGAAGGTTGCGGTATGCATCGTGCTTTCTGCACCTGTAGGCGCTAATGTAGCCATGTTTGCTCAGAAATTTCATCAGGATTATACTTATGCAGTAGAAATAGTAATACTATCGACACTGCTGTCAGTTGTAACACTTCCAATGATTGCTTATGCCGCACAGCATGTTTTATAAATATACATTTCTGAAAAAAATCCCGGACAGGGATTTTTTCGTTATCTGCGTGCTCTCTTATCCTCATACATGGTATGATTTACACTCTCCAGCAGCTCTCAAATGCCTTTTTCATACTGAAACGAAATCTATCCCTAACCATCAGACAGCAGTAAAATGAAGCAAGCATTTCCTATGTTCTTCTGAATGGTTGTATGTTTACCAGAGGTTCTGAAGTGTGAACTCCAGCTTGTAATACAATAAACTTTGAAGTAACTTTCATGTCATATTTGTGTCTGTGTGAGAAGCGCGGGAAAATGATTCAGATTGACAATTTTATGGGAATAGCTGTAAATAAGCGAGCTGATTATGAATAACTGAATATTATTAGAAACAGCAGTTTAGGATGTAAGCGGTCTAAAATCAGCACATAGACAAAAGAATAGGCAGATACCTTTGATTAGGTATCTGCCATCTTTGCTCTACATGATTTCTGCACGTTCTGATGCCATGGCATCAGTCGGTCTATCTCGTA
>SKEY01001450.1_pt1 | contig 30593 bp, 25 predicted proteins | sample 4843871 | NCBI WGS metagenome assembly SKEY01 (sample SAMN11008797, study PRJNA524170) | human gut metagenome | biome: Human fecal sample; material: Feces; isolation source: fecal sample from pouch patient p36 | host: Homo sapiens | place: Israel: Tel-Aviv | collected 2016-12-04 | reverse complement strand
ATCTAATATTATATAGATAACATAATGTGCCCTGATTATGAGTTTCGTCCGACCACACGACAAAATTGCCATTTTTTCGATGTTTTTCCTATTTACTTTTGTTATGTCTATGTCTATACTAGAGACTGTTATCGTAGATAGATTGTAGATGAACGAAAAAATATATCCGTCCTAAAACACAATAACTAGTGGCTTTCAATAATTTGAACACAATATCTAGTGTTTAATTATTGACTTTTTTTTATTTCAAGCTATACTTGTATTTATATTACCGGAACAAATTAGGAGGAAATACTCATGAATACAATCACACTGTACACAAAAAATAACTGCCCTCAATGTTTAATGACTAAAAAATTCTTAGCACAAAAAAATGTAGAATTTAACGAAATCAACATTGACAATGAACCCCAATATATTGATTCACTAAAAAAACAAGGCTTCCAAAGCGTGCCTGTTTTAAAAACAATGGATGACAACGTGACAATCGTTGGGTTTAGACCTGACCAACTTAGAACGTTGGCGGTTTAATCATGAAGCTAGTCTTTTTTTCTTTAACCGGACAGACAAGACGTTTTATTAATAAGCTAGATTTTCCATTTTATGAAATAGACACAACAAATCCTTTTCATGAGATGAATGAAGATTACCTATTGATCGTTCCTACTTATGACAAAGAAGTCACCGAAGTAGTGAACGATTTTATTGAGTATAAAACTAACCAAGAGCACTTACTAGGTGTCGCTGGTGGTGGCAATCTAAACTTTGGAGACTTATTTGTGTTTACTGCAAAAGATATCGCCAAAGATTACAACATCCCTCTCGTCTTTTCTTTTGAATTTAGTGGAACTGATGAAGATGTAAAAAATTTTAAGAAAGTAGTGAATGAATTTGAGTCTAAAAGACCTGACTGATGTAACGTATTTCGAACTTAACAACGAAATCAACCGCCCCGTAAACGATCAAATTCCCTTATATAAAGATAAAGAAGCCTTAGATGCATTCTTTAAAGAAAATGTGGAACCAAATACCAAACGGTTTTCTTCTATAGAAGAGAAGTTATCTTTTTTAACTGAACACGATTATTTAGAAGAAGACTTTTTAAGCAATTATTCGATTGAATTTATTGAGTCTTTATACGCTTACTTAGAATCACAAAACTTTACATTTAAGTCATTTATGGCTGCCTATAAATTTTATTCTCAATATGCCTTAAAAACAAATGACGGCACACAATATTTAGAGCGTTATGAAGATCGTGTAGCATTTAATGCTTTGTATTTTGCTGATGGCAATGAAGAATTAGCTATGAGTTTAGCAGATGAAATGATTCATCAACGTTACCAACCAGCGACACCATCATTTTTAAATGCTGGACGTAAACGTCGTGGTGAGTTAGTTTCTTGTTTCTTAGTCCAAGTGACTGACGATATGAACAGTATCGGTCGCTCAATCAATAGTGCGTTACAATTATCACGTATTGGTGGTGGTGTTGGTATCACACTATCAAACTTACGTGAAGCAGGAGCTCCAATCAAAGGATTTGAAGGTGCTGCAAGTGGTGTCGTTCCTGTTATGAAATTATTCGAAGATAGCTTTAGTTATAGTAACCAACTTGGCCAACGTCAAGGTGCTGGTGTGGTTTACTTAAACGTTTTCCATCCAGATATTGAAATGTTCTTATCAACAAAAAAAGAAAATGCGGACGAAAAAATTCGTGTTAAAACATTATCACTGGGATTGTTAGTTCCGGATAAATTTTACGAATTAGCTCGCAACAATGAAGAGATGTACTTATTCAGTCCATATAGTGTGGAAAAGGAATATGGGGTACCATTTTCTTACATTGATATCACTGAGGAATATGACAATTTAGTGGCGAACCCTCGCATCAGAAAACAAAAAATTGACGCTCGTTACTTAGAAAATGAAATTAGTAAATTACAACAAGAATCAGGTTATCCTTATATCATCAATATTGACACTGCTAACCGCGCGAATCCTGTTGATGGCAAAATCATTATGAGTAACTTGTGTTCTGAAATCTTACAGGTCCAAAAACCATCTGTCATTAATGATCGTCAAGAATATGACGTTCTTGGAACAGATATTTCTTGTAACTTAGGCTCTACAAATATCGTTAACTTAATGGATAGTCCAGACTTTGGAAAATCTGTTAAAACAATGACACGAGCTTTAACTTATATCACAGACGCTTCTGATATCGAAGTGGTTCCATCAATCCAAAACGGTAACCGACTAAATCATACCATTGGTTTAGGGGCCATGGGATTACATACTTACTTTGCTAAAAATCAAATGGAGTATGGTTCAGAAGAATCATTAGAATTTACAGATGTGTATTTCATGTTATTAAACTATTGGACTTTAGTTGAAAGTAACAATATTGCAAAAGAACGTAATGAATCATTCGATAACTTTGAAAACTCAAAATACGCTACTGGCGAGTACTTTGATCTATATATTAATGAAGAAATTAAACCATCTTCTGATAAAGTTAAAGAATTGTTCGATGGTATTTTTATTCCAACAGCAAAAGACTGGGAAGAATTGAAACAATCTATTAAAGAATTTGGTTTATACCATCAAAACCGTTTAGCTGTAGCACCAAATGGCTCAATTTCTTATATTAATGATACAAGTGCCAGCATCCACCCAATCACTCGTTTGATTGAAGAACGTCAAGAAAAGAAAATTGGTAAAATCTATTACCCAGCACCCTTCTTATCAAATGACACTATGCCTTATTACACGTCTGCTTATGATATGGATATGCGTAAAGTCATTGACGTGTATGCGACAGCTCAAAAACACATCGACCAAGGAATGAGCTTGACTCTATTTATGCGCTCAGATATACCTGAAGGCTTGTATGAATGGAAAACTAATACAACAAAACAAACAACGCGTGACTTAAACATTTTACGTCACTATGCTTTCCATAAAGGTGTTAAATCAATTTACTACGTTCGTACGTATACTGATGACGAGGAAGAAATTGGAAGTAATCAATGTGAAAGCTGTGTTATTTAAGGAGGAGTAATAAATGACTGCGTTAGACAATAGTTATTACCAAGCAATTAACTGGAACGCTGTTGAAGACATTATTGATAAGTCAACTTGGGAAAAATTGACTGAACAATTTTGGTTAGATACACGTATTCCATTATCAAATGATTTAGATGACTGGCGTAATTTTAATGACGCTCAAAAAGAAAATATTGGCTTAGTTTTCGGTGGTTTAACACTACTTGATACGATTCAGTCAGAAAGTGCCATTGAAGCCTTAAGAAAAGATATCCGTACGCCTCATGAAGAAGCAGTCTTAAATAATATTCAGTTCATGGAATCGGTTCACGCAAAAAGTTACTCATCCATCTTCAGTACATTAAATACTAAAGCTGAGATTGAAGAAATTTTTGAGTGGACAAATACCAATGCTCAGCTACAAAAAAAGGCTGAGATTATTAATGAAATTTATTTAAATGGCTCTCCTTTACAAAAAAAAGTAGCAAACGTTTATGCTGAAACATTCCTATTCTACTCTGGTTTTTATGCACCTTTATACTACTTAGGAAACAATAAATTAGCAAACGTAGCTGAAATCATTAAATTGATCATTCGTGACGAGTCAGTTCATGGTACTTACATTGGGTATAAATTCCAATTAGGTTTTAATGAACTACGTCAAGATGAACAAGAAAAAATGAAAGAATGGATGTATGACCTACTCTTCACTCTTTATGAAAATGAAGAAGTGTACACTGAATTGTTGTATGACAAATTAGGTTGGACTGAAGAAGTAAAAACATTCCTACGTTATAATGCCAATAAAGCGTTGATGAATTTAGGTATGGACCCACTATTCCCAGATACAGCAAGTGACGTGAATCCAATCGTCATGAATGGTCTATCAACAGGAACAAGCAACCATGACTTCTTCTCACAAGTGGGTAATGGTTACTTACTTGGTACCGTTGAGGCAATGGATGATAATGATTATTTAATCGGTATGTAAAAAAAGACTGATGAATCAGAATTTGATTCATCAGTCTTTTAAATTATAGAGCCACATTATCTAAACACACAGTACAGTTTAAAACAGTGCTAATAACCGACACAATATAAATCGTACTTCCAAAACTTGAGAATAGTTGACTCGCTAAAAGTTTATTAAATTGTTTTGTCATTATACTTCCTACTTTCACTTAGGTGAATAATTTTCATCACCTTTTTACTTATTTACACTAAGTGAAATGGTCTGAATTCGTCTCATAAAATGCTTCCTCTATAATATTTCGTTTAAGTATAGCACCTTTTTAAACAAAAAAACATCCTTTAAAAAGAATCTTTTTATCATAGTTAGTTATCTTTTGGCATAAATAAGCTTTTGTTTTTGTTTAATATGAGTAACAACACAATGACTGTTGCTAACCCTGTTAGGAAACCACTAATCCCGTTTGCTACTAATGAGTAAGTCACTGGTGATAATCCCCAAATGGCATATTTACCCCAGAAAATAAATCCGGCAATAAAGTGGAAAATATAGCGTATCAAGGTACCAAAAAATGTACCTGAAACAACGTACTTCCATGCACTTGATGGATTAGTTTTTAAAGCTGTTTGTAGCTTTGTACTAAACACACCTGAAAAACCTGCTGCTGCAAAAGCGAATATGTATTCAATAATAACTTGTGATACTGTCAAGAAGTAAACTTGCCCCATTAAAAAGTGCAATAATCCCCAAATAAGACCAGCGTAAACTCCTGGTACAGTTCCACGGCGTAATGCATAGAGAGTAAGTGGAATCATACCTAAAGAAACAGAAAATCCTGTTCCTATATTTAACGGGATAAACGATAATGCCATAGATAGCGCAGCTACAATCGTCCCCTCTAAAATAATTCGTGACCTTTTCGACATAAAAAAACTCCTCCTATTATTGATTAATACGTGACCAATCAACAAAAGAGCAGTGCTTACTTGCTACCACTTCACACAATTCCTACGCTTGAATTAACAATATCAGGTTCGAGGGTTTAGAGTTTTCACTCATTCTCAGCTTTGAAGCTCCCCTTTGTGACGGTTATGTATTTAATTTATTTCATCTATAAGTATGGCATGTACCCGCTTAAGAGTCAAATGAATGAGACATTTCTTACTAATCAACTAGTTATTTAATTGATTAGATACGATATTCTCACAAAATTCAATGGTATCAGTCATGCCTTTCGCTAAACGATGATAGTCACCGCCGAGTAAGTAACACATCTCTTCTATCTTTTTGGCATTTGTTAAAAATGTCTGATCTTTTGTCATAACATAATCATATAAACTATATGTCAGCACACAAAGAGTTCGTTGTTGAAATCCTTCACCTCTATCTTTTGTAACATCAAAAAACGATTCACGATATTTTTTTAAACTGTTCCAGTCTTGATTTTCTATAGCTACACTCAAAAAATTACAAAATAAAAAGCTTTTAACCTTAATTGCTTCTTGAAATGTATTATATCGTTCCAATTGTTTTAAGGCTGATTCCGTCAAAAATCGGTAGGTATCATAATCAAAATAATGCCCATTGTTTAAGAAAAAATTACTTTCGCTAATTGTCCAAGAATCTATAGATACTAAGTAATTTTTTAGTATCTCAACATCTTCTTTTTTATAAACAGCTGGTTCAATATGTTTTTTGCCTGACTCCTCATAAGCATAAATTAACAGATTTAATCTCGCCTTTAATACCTCATCCTCTTTAGTTTTCAGTGTATCATAATAAGCTCGTAATTTTCTTAGTGTCTCTATATCTCCACGATTTGCCGCAATCGCTACTAAAGCATCACTCGTAACTTCTTCTGGTGATTGATAATTATTAGCAATGAACTTAAACTCTTTATACCCCATCTCTAACCTAGCTAAGACATCCATGAACTTTGTCACGGACATATCATGCAGTCCTTTTTCAAACTCTATGGCATAGGTTTTAGAAACAATTCCAGAATATAAGTATTTTTGTGAGTATCCTTTGTTTAGTCGTATGTCGCGAACTACTTTTCCGTAATCTGACTCCATCAAACCCCTCCTTTTTGGTCAACTATACTTTACCATTTATTCGTTCATAAAACGAATCATTCTATACTATAAAAAAGGAGGAATCACTTATGTCTATTATCAAAAAATACCCACTCTATCAAAAGATTATTTTGAACAACTTTATATCAACTCTTGGAGATTCAATGTATTATATTGCTCTTATGACATATGCAGCACAATTTACAAATTCATCTCTTGCCATCACGATTGTGTCATTATCTGAAAGCATTCCCTTTATTTTTGCTTCCCCGTTAGGCAGTTTGGCTGATATGAGCGAAAACAAAGCCACAAAAATCTGTTACTCTGGATTAATACGTGGTGTGTTGTACCTATCAGTTGGATTTTTAATCGGTTTTCAACAAAGTATGATGTTATTAGTTGGGATTAGTTTGATTAATTTTATCTCTGACAATGTTGGTAAATTTTCAAACAGTTTATTTTATCCCTTTGTCCCATTAATTGTTGAACAAGATGATTTAGAAGAAGCTCAAGGTTTAAATGGAGCAATTAGTAACATTGTGGCGATTATTGCGCAATTTGTTGGTGCCTATTTATTAGGACTGTTTTCTTATCAATTACTGGCTGTCATTAATAGTATGACTTTTTTTGCGACAGCTTTGATTGTTTTATCAATGAAAAAAAGCCTAGATACCTTAGAAAAAGAACATCTAGACAAACATGAGAACATCTCACTATCTGCTATTTGGAAACAGATGGTATTCGCTATTAAAGAAACAACAAAGAATAAACAATTTTTTAAATTAATTTTAGTTTTTGCTGGATTAAATGGCTTATCTTCTGCTATTTCACCTCTTTTATCAATTATTTTAGCAAAAGACTCAGCTCTCATTATTGATAGTTTTTCATTTACCTTTGCTCTTATTCAAGGTTTAACATCTATTGGGGTAATACTTGGTAGTTTATTTGGAACAAAATTATTTAAAAGGTTAGAGCTGGAACAATTCACTCAACTTATTTTATTTTTCATGGCCTTGCTTGTCTGTAGTATCTTACTTAAAAATATCTATTTATTATTAGGATTTCAATTTATTTTGGGACTACTTATTGGTATTTTAAATCCAAAATTTAATGCTAAATTGATGAAAGAAATTCCTCTTGATAAGCTAGCAACCATTGCTGGAGGAGTCAGCACAATGCTCATGTTTTTCCCTCCAATCACTATTTTTATCTTTACTACTCTGGCCACAGCTTTTAGTAGCAATATCTCATTGATTACTCTTAGTATCAGTTGTCTATTCTTGTGTTTTTATTCATTTATGAGTGGACTAAATACTAAAAAAAGCTAACTTAGACTCACGGCTAGGCTAGCTTTTTTACTCTAATTTTCCAATACCTCTAATAGATAAAGAGGGCATCTCATTTATAAAACAAACATGAGCAATAGCACTTGTTTCCATATCTACCGCAACAGCATCAAAAGTTTCAACAATACGTACCTTTCATATCATCTACAATAAATGATTCTCCAGACACTATACACCCTATCATGCCCTCTTGGTGATGTGCTTTAAATTTAGCCAATAACTGATATTGAGAAAATAGATAGGATAGGATCCATCGTTTCTTCGCAAAACAATCATTACCAATTGTGGAATGGATGATATTTAGCTCATAGTATCGTTCAATTTTTTCTTCAATATGACGAAATTATTTTTAATATATTTAACACATTCGCATTTATCCTGCTGATGTATTTGATCTATGAAATTATAGAAACTAGGTTAAGAATTAAAAAACCAGGTATGCTTTTAGCCCAAATAACGATGTTACTTTTCCTATGATTACTTATCCTAAAACTAATTATAATACCTATAAAGGGGCTGCCAATGTGACACAGGATAGGGAAGCTTGGTTTAATAAATGGATGGCTTCAGTACTATAATGTGAAATCAATTACCGGCATACCACAACTAAATAAGTAAGCAACGAATAAACCGTTAATATGAAAAAACTAGTTACGCCAAACCTTTCTATGATTTGAAATAACTAGTTTTTATTTAGTGTATAAGTTTCTATCTAATTCTCTCTAATATCCGCTCAATATTCATCGTCACAAACTCATCATCTTGAATCCCGCTCACATATGATTCATGTGATTTTTCTTCAAGTAAACTTCTTAATTCTTTTTCATAACGTTTAATTTGTGGTGCAAGTAAAATCACATCATAATGTTGTTGTGACAATTTTGTTTCCACACGTTGAACTGGTGCATAATCAACATCATAATTCAAACCATGATCTCTTAAACTTTCTAACATTTTTGAAACAAATAACGAGGCACTAATACCTGACTCACAGACAAATAAAATACTTTTTTCCATGTCATTCACCTTTTATATTTTTTTAACTTTAACAGGCTGACCAGTTTTCAATGATTCATTTGCAGCAAATGCTAAACGTTGTGCCATGATACCATCTTCATATGTCACAACAGTGTCTGTGTCATCTTTAATTGCTGTCAAGAATTCTTCGACTTCTTTAATATACGCATCATTGTAACGTTCTAAGAAAAAGTGAAGTGGTTTTTGGCTATGAACACCGGACTCATCTGATAACACAACTTGATTTACTCGTTCATTTTCTGCTTGAGACGCACCTTTTGAACCAAATGCTTCTAAACGTTGGTCATAACCATACACTGCTTGACGACTGTTACTAATCACACCTAAACAACCATTTTCAAAGGTTAATGTCACAATTGCTGTGTCAACATCGATTCCTTCAAGTTCAGGATTAACCAATGCATCCCCTGTAGCATAAACTTCTTTTACTTCACTACCTGTGATAAAACGGGCCATATCAAAGTCATGTATCATCATATCAAAAAATAGACCGCCTGACGACTTAACATAAGATAAAGGTGGTGCTTCTGGATCACGTGAATCAATACGTAATAATTGGATATCTCCAATTGATCCATCTTGAACATGTTTTTTTACTTGTGCAAAATTACGGTCGAAACGACGGTTAACACCTAGTTGGAATTTCACCCCTGCTTCTTTCACAATATGATAGGTTTCAACTGTTTCTTCATCAGAAAAACTAATTGGTTTTTCACAGAAGATATGTTTTTTCGCTGCCGCTGCTTTTTTGATTAATTCAACATGTGTGTCCGTTGGTGTACAAATAAATACCACATCAATCTCATCATCATTAAAGATGGCATCAAAATCCGATACTAATGGTACACCATATTCTGCTTCAAATGTTGGCATGTTATCTGCAAAAATATCCGCGACCGCTTTTACTTTAACACCTGGCATTTGTACCAAGTTTTTCGTGTGAAGTTTTCCAATACGTCCGCCGCCAATTACACCTACAACTAATTCTTTTGTCATATCATTCATCCCCTAATTTTTTTATCTAGCAATCCCCACTGGAGAAAACATTAAATATGTTAAAACAACTACTAAAACGGTAATCACACTCACTAATTTTGTATGTTTCCAAGGTGTGATATCTACTTTTGTATTAAAGACTTTCAATTCAAAATCACCATCTGGTTTCAGTTTTGAAACCACAAACATAACAAGCATATCTAAGAAAAATAGCACACTTAACACATATAGAAAATGCACATCTTTTAACACAACTTTTGATAACGCATACAAGATAATATGTAAGTAAATCGTTACTTTTGCTGCAAAGGCTGTTGCTTTTTTAGAGTAAAATGCTAATAGAATAATTACCAATAATGGCATATTATACAATCCATTGAATTCTTGCACGAATTGATACAACCCTGCTGGTGCAAATGAAATCAATGGTGAGATAAAGATAGATAACAACCCGATCGCAACGGTAATCCGTTTACCAAAACGCGTGATATCATGATCGGTTGCTTGTTTATTGAAAACAGGCTTATAAAAATCAAGCGATAATAATGTTGAGGTCGCGTTTAACGCTCCTGAGAATGACGATAAAATCGCCCCAAAAATAACTGCTGCAAACACGCCATAAATCATCTCTGGTAAAACATGTGTCACAAGTGTTGGGTACGCCTCATCAGGCATCCCCATTAATGCATCACCAAAAATATTTCTCGCTACAATTCCTGGAAATACTAAAAATAATGCACCAAATACTTTAAAGAACCCAACAATAAATACGCCTTTTTGCGCTTCAGCTAAGTTTTTTCCAGCTAACGCTTTTTGGACAATCATCTGATTGGTACACCAGAAATATAAATTATTAAACATCATACCTGTTAATAGCGTTGGCCAAGGAACAATCGCTGAATCAATTGAACCAACAGAATTTAGTAACCAAGGTGTGTTATCCACAATGTGATCAATTCCTGCAATGAAACTACCATCACCAAGCATTGTAACGCCAATTGTCGGAATCAGTAGACCACAAGCTAATAAACCAAAGCCATACACTGTATCGCTGTAAGCACTTAGACGTAATCCCCCAATAAGTAGGTACAAAATTCCAATGACACCAATAGCTAGTGAAACGACAATGATTGACGTAATAGGACGAATACCCAACAGTTCATCAATCCGAAAAATCTTATTAAATACTAATGATCCTGAATACAACACTACTGGTAAAAACGATGTGATGTAAGTAATAATAAATAATGCTGAAATAATTCTCTTAATTTGTGTATCATAACGTATTTCAATAAAATCAGATACGGTATTAATCCCATATTTTAAATACTTTGGTAAGAAAACGGACGCTAACATAACGATTGCGATGGCTGATGTGACTTCCCATGCCATAACTTCCATTCCTGCGACATAACTTTGTCCATTTTGGCCCACAATTTGCTCTGTTGATAAATTCGTCATAATAATCGAACCAGCAATCGGTAGGGCAGTCAAACTTCGACCACCCATAAAGAATCCTTCTGCCCCATCAACATTGACGCCACGTGAGCGTTTATAAGCAAATAACCACACACAACTAATAATGACAACAAAACTTAAAATAGAAAATAGATTCATGACCGTCTCCCTTTATTACAGTTTCGTAACTGATTTGATGTATTCACGAGCATTTTTGGCATAAATAAATGGATTAGCTTTTGCTGGATCTTGTTCTGCTTCTACGACAATCCATCCTTCATAACTATCTTTTTCAATTTCTTCCCAAATTGGTGTAAAATCAATCATGCCATCTCCTGGAACAGTGAACACGCCTTCTTTAACGCCTTTTAAGAAACTAAATGTGTTTGTTTTGACTTCTTCCATTTTTTCTTTACGGATATCTTTAAAGTGAATATGTTTAATACGGTCTTTGTGTGTTTGATACACTTCAATCGGATCTTCACCAGAGAAAACTAAGTGACCAGTATCATATAATAGTGACACTTTTTTAGGATCTGTCTCAGCCATCAAACGATTGATTTCATCAGTTGTTTGGACACCTGTCCCCATATGGTGGTGGTAAACAATAGACATGTCTTTTTCATTTGCCAACTCGCCTAATTTATCTAACCCACTTGTTAATTTTTCCCATTCATCTTCTGTAAATTCAGGTTTTTTATCAAAAACAGGTGTCTCCATTTGACCTTGTACACTATGTCCTTGTTCTGACACAACGATGACTTTTGCTCCCATCGCATGTAAAAAGTCACGATGTAACATAAAAGCCTCTTCTGTTTCTTCAAATGGTTTGGTTGTTAAAAAAGCACTAAACCATGCACTAGCTACTGATAACCCACGTGGTTCTAAGTAACTTTTTAATTCTTCTGGATTTTTCGGATATTTGTTTCCAATTTCTGTTCCTGTGTACCCTGCTAATGCCATTTCACTGATACATTGTTCAAACGTATTTTCCTTACCTAATTCCGGCATATCATCATTTGTCCAAGCGATTGGTGCAATCCCTAACTTAATAATTGTCATAGTATCCTCCTAGCTCAAAAAAGAGCGCTTTCTTTGTTTTTAAAAGAAATATAGCTAACACCTTTATTTAGCTAGCTATATTCCCAAACCTTAATACTTCCACGCTTTTTCTAACTTCTGTTCTCTTTGTTTCCATGCTTGTGTCACATTAGGATTATCTGATACTTCTGATACTCCAACATTCCACCAACCACCATATCCATCAGTCATGGTTTTTGGCAATACTTTAATGTCAATCAATGTTGACACTGTTTGTTTTTTTGCATCTTCTAATGCGGCAACAAGTTCCTCACGTGTGTTAACACGATACACTTTTGCTCCATATCCTTTTGCAACCATTGCATAATCAATTGCCATAATTTGATTATCAGCATCACGTAATTCACAATTAAAGCTTCCACCACCATTAGACATTTGTAAATTATTAATACAGCCATATCCAGCGTTATCAAACAAACAAATATTAATTTTTTGTTTGTACTGTAGGGCTGTTACTAACTCTGTATGTAACATCAAGAAACTACCATCGCCTAATACGGCATACACTTCTTGATTTGGATTAGCCAATTTTGCTCCTAACGCTCCTGCTACTTCATACCCCATACATGAATACCCATACTCTAAATGATATGTATTAACTGTGTCCGTTTCCCATAAACGTTGGACATCACCTGGTAAAGAACCTGCTGAAGCAACGACAACACTGTCATCTGCTACTGTATCATTTAGTGTGATTAACGCATTGGTTTGAGTAAATTCAGTTTGCAACACATCAGCATAATCATTCATGATTTCTTGCGAAAAATGATCCGCAATTTCTGCTTTAAATGTTTCTCTATTAAAGACAATATTATGTAAACGTTGGCGTTCTTCTTGCCATTCTTTTTGCCATTCTTCTAACTCATGACCATAACTGGCTTTATAATTACCAAGATGTTGACTAAACCATTCTAAACTAGCCTTCGCATCACCTACTACTTGTAAGGCATCAAATTTATAAGCTTGCACTCGGCTCACATTGATATTAATAAATCGTGTTTTATCATAATCAAATGCTGTCTTTGATGACGTGGTAAAATCGGTATAACGAGTTCCAATTCCTATCACTAAATCAGCAGACTCAATCGCTTTATTAGCAGCTAATGTCCCCAAGATACCTGTACCACCTAAGTTATAAGCAAAACTATTTGGAATAGTTGACTTACCTGTATGTGTTTCAACTAATGGGATATTATGTTGCGTTGCAATCTGTTGGATTACCTCGCCAGCACCAGAATATCTCGCACCACCACCCACAATAATCACTGGACGTTTGCTTTCTTTTATTCTATCTAGTGCATCATTCAAGGCTCTTTCAACAGGACTTGTACGATCTAAATAGTGAACACGTTTTTTAAAAAATGACGCATCGAAATCAAATGCTTCCCCTTCAGTATCTTGCGGTAAACAAATCGTTGCTGGTCCAGCTGTTGCCGGATTTGTCATCACTTCAAATGCTCGAATTAACGCTGACATCAACTGTTCAGGGCGCGTCACACGATCCCAATATCGTGATACCGCTTTAAACGCATCATTTGTTGTTAGTGAAATACTAGATTCATGCTCTAATTGTTGCAACACAGGATCTGGTTGACGTGTCGCAAAGGTATCTGCTGGTAAAAATAAAACAGGAATATTATTAGCATGTGCTGTCGCTGCTGCTGTAATCATGTTTGCTGACCCTGGCCCAGCTGAGGCTGTTACAGCATAAATTTTTTGTCGTTTCATTTGTTTGGCATAAGCAATCGCAGCATGCGCCATCCCTTGTTCATTTTTACCTTGCATTACGTTTAAATGCCCTGGATTTTCCTCTAAAGCATGACCTAGACCTAAGACATTCCCGTGACCAAAAATATTAAATACTCCCTCAACAAAAGGTGTTTCTACACCATCAACATAGATATATTGTTGATTTAAAAACTTAACTAATGCTTGTGCTGTTGTTAATCGAATTGTTTCTCTCATTAGCTTACTTCCTTTTAGTTTGATTGTTCTTCCATTAACGCTTCAATTTGTTCCACTGTTGGCATGGCTTCAGATGAGCTATGCTTGCTAACTACAATCGCTGCTGAGGCACTGCCATATTGCAATGCTTCTTGAATTGTTTTTCCTTTAGTTAAAGCATATAAAAAGGCTGCGGCATAAGAGTCCCCTGCGCCAAATGTTTTTAATACATTTGATTTATACGCTTTACCACGGAATGTTTCGCCCTCTTTTGTATAAGCATATGACCCTTCCACACCATGCTTAATCACAATTAATTCAGGTGCATGTTGGAATAAATACGCTACAGTGTTGTCGTTATTTCCTTCTGTTACGTTTTCCAACATATTAAATTCATCACGTGTTCCGATCACAACATCTGATTGTTCGGCTACGATTGAATAATACACCGATACTTCTTCAGCATTTTTCCATGTATAAGGACGATAGTCTAATTCAAACACCACTTGAACATTATTTTTTCTCGCTAACGCAACCGACTTCAACACGGCTTCACGGCTAGGACTTTGTGCCAAGCCTGTTCCCGATACAACCAACATTTTAGCTTGTTTAATATACTCTTCATTGACTTCACTTGGCTCTAAATATAAATCAGCCACCTCATCACGGTACATTAAAATACTACATTCTGATGGACTTAGGATTTCAGTAAAAGCTAAACCTGCTTTGTGCCCTTCTGTATCGATTGCCATTTGGCTTGTATCAATGCCAACACTAGACATATAATTAGCGATAAATCGACCATGTTGATCATCCGGAATTTTCCCAATAAATCCACACGATAATCCTAATTTAGAGGCACCAATCGCAATATTGGCAGGTGACCCTCCGACATATTTACTAAACGTTTCAGTTTCTTCCATTGGGCGGTTGTACTCTACCGCGTTTAAGTCAATACACGCGCGACCCACGGCTATTAAATCATAAGTTGTCATAGTTAAACTCCTTTTTATTAATCTCTACTTAAAATCCATTCATGATCTTTGTCATTATGAAATTGCCATTTTTTGATTGGCCCTGCCATAATATTTAAATAATAACCATCGTATCCATCAGGGACTGATACTGGATGATAACCTTTTGGTACTAACACCACATTTTCATGTTCTACAGTCATTGTTTCATCTAACGAACGATCATCGGTATACACTCGTTGGAACACAAATCCATGTTTAGGGTTCATTTCATGATAATAGGTTTCTTCCAAGAATGATTCATGTGGTAAATTATTTTGATCATGTTTATGAGGGGGATAGCTAGACCAGTTACCACTATCTGTATACACTTCAACCACAATCAATTTATCTGAAATGGGACTTTGATCATCCATAATATTGTGAACAGTACGTTTATTTTGATATTTACCACGATGTTCCACTGTATTATCAGAAGCTTTAATTAAAGCTGTTGGCAATAATTTATTACTTGGAGCGTAGGCAATTAATACTCTAGCATCCTCATTGGTCATAATGTCGAACGTTTTACCACTTGAAACATAAACACTATCAGTTGGAACTCTATCAAAGACATCTTGACGATTCCCAATTTGTTTAAACGACTCTTCTCCAACTGTTACATCAATTTTACCTGTCATCACGACAATACACGCTTCTAAATTTGTTAATTCTTCCGTGTAAATACCACCTTCAGATAGATTTAACACACGCATTTCAATATAGCGTAATCCGTCCGCCTCACGTGTCACGTGATGGCATTCCACCACGTGTTCAGACAGTTCTTTTTTATATGGACGTCGTTTCAACTCAACCATTTTATTTCCTCCTTTACACATCACTGCGTGCATAACGTGCTGTTACGACTTTATTCCGTGTATAGAAATCTACTCCAGCTTTCCCATTTGCTGGTAGTGTGCCGTAGAATGATGATTTCCATCCTGAGAATGGGAACATTGCCATTGGAGCAGGAACACCTAAGTTAATGCCTAACATTCCAGCATCAATGTTTTCTCTAAAGTAGCGAATAGCCGAAGCATTATTTGTAAAGAGGCAAGCACCGTTAGCAAACTCTGAGGCATTCGCGATGTTAATCCCTTCTTGTAAATCTTTAATTTTCATAATAGATAATACTGGAGCAAATAATTCATCTTTCCAGATAGTCATGTCTGTTGTCACACCTTCAAAAATAGTTGGTCCAACAAAGAATCCCGCCTCATCTAGTTGCTCACGACCGTCACAGATTAAATTAGCACCTGCTTCAACGCCTTGCTCGATATAGTTTAGTGTACGATCTAAGTTTTCTTGACGAATAACTGGGCCCAAGAACACGCCATCATCTAATCCATTACCCATCTTGATATCTTTTGTGGCTTTTGTTAACTCAACCATGAATTCATCATAGATACCCTCTTCTACAGTTACCACTGCAGCAGCCATACAACGCTCACCCGCTGAACCAAACGCGGCACTTACAATAGCAGGAATACTGTCTTTAAGATTGGCATCATTTAACACAATCGTATGATTTTTAGCTCCTGTTAGGGATTGAACACGTTTTAAGTTTTTAGATCCTTCAGTATAAACATATTGTCCAACTGGTTGCGACCCAACAAATGAAATCGCTTTGATATCCGGGTGTTGCAATAAACCGTTTACAACATCATGTGCACCAAAAACAACATTGAATACTCCTTTAGGTAGACCAGCTTCTTCTAATAAGCTCACCACTTTTTCCATTAACATAGGTGCTTTTTCAGAGGGTTTCAATACTACTGTATTTCCTGTAGCAATCGCCATCGGGAACATCCAGAATGGAACCATCATTGGAAAGTTAAATGGCGTTATTCCACCAACCACTCCGATTGGGTATTTATAAACACTTGCTTCAACATCTGTTGCGATAGAAGATAAATTATCCCCCATCATTAAAGTTGGTGCTCCAGCAGCAAATTCTACGTTTTCAATACCACGTTGAACTTCACCATATGCTTCAGATAAAGCCTTTCCATTTTCTAACGTAACTAATTTTGCTAACTCATCTTTGTTTTCAATTAATAATTGATGAAATTTATATAAAATTCTTGCTCGTCTTGGTACAGCGACTTCTTTCCATATTTGAAATGCTTCATGTGCTACTGTTGCTGCATGATCTAAATCCTCACGAGTTGATAACGGAACGTCACACATTGCTTCTTTTGTTGCAGGGTTAACTACTGTTTCGTATGTGGTTGTTTGACTTTCTACCCACTCACCGTTTATATAATTTTTTAATTTTCTAATTGACATTAATACCCCTCCATAGATTTACTTAAAACATACCATTTAAATTGTTACATCTTGGTTGTTTTGGTTAACTTCGATTTAATATTACCTTTAATCTAATCAACAGTCAATGTTTTTTGACATTTTTTTCAAAAAAATTGTTAACTTATATAAAAAATGGTTAAGTATTATATAAATGTTATCATGAAAGAAAAGATAGTGAACGGAGAAAAGATTATGAAAGAAAAACGTTTTGAATCGATTAAACAGTATATTTTAGACCATCATCACGTTAGCCTAAAAGAACTTGAAGAAGAATTCAATGTCTCGATGAATACCATCAGACGAGATGTAAACAAAATTTTAACTGACTCACGTTTTGAAAAAGTTTATGGTGGTATCAGTGTTAAAGAAGGAACACTCGTTGATTTTGAATATCGAAACATTGAAAATAAGGAAGAAAAAAAAGCCATTGCAAAAAGGGCAGCTTCTTTTATTGAACCTGATGATTTAGTTTATATAGACTCTGGAACAACAACAAAATATATTTTGGACTATATAGATGAAGATATGCCTCTTATTATCATCACAAATAGCTTAGACGTAGTACTAAAAGCAGAAAAACTCAGAAAGGTCACTATATTTCTAATTGGACATATCTTTAAAAAACCCACTCGTTCATTTGTTGGAGTAGAAAACGATGAGTTATCAGTGAAGTACAATATCACCAAAGCGTTTATGGCAGCTACTGCAGTTTCCATTGGGAATGGATTAATGAACTCTGATATTATGGAATATGAGATAAAACGACAAGTGATGGACAAAGCTAATATGAAATTTTTATTAGCTGATAAAACAAAATTTGATCACTCCACTCTTTTAACTTATGCCAATTTAAGTGATGTTGATACATTAATCTCAAACAAATCATTTTCAGATCCTTATACGTCATATTTTTCGGATCATAATATTAACTTTATCGAGATATAAAAAAGTGATAGGAAACCATTAATGGTCCTATCACTTTTTTATTTACCCATCATAATCTTCCATTAAATCCTTAAATAACCCATAAACAAATTGATTTGGATTAAAATCTTCTAAATCAGTGATTTTTTCACCTAAACCAACTAGTTTCACTGGTAAATGTAACTCATTTCTAATAGCTAATACAATCCCACCTTTAGCAGTTCCATCTAGCTTAGTTAAAACTATCCCTGTAACGTCTGTGGTATTTTTAAATTCTTTTGCTTGAATCAAAGCGTTTTGACCAGTTGTTGCGTCTACTACTAACAAGACTTCATGAGGAGCAGAAGGATATTCTCGTTCAATAATACGCTTCATTTTTTCTAATTCTTTCATTAAGTTGACTTTATTTTGCAAACGTCCTGCTGTATCAACTAATAGAATATCATAATGCTCGTTTTTCATTTTTTCTACTGCATCAAATACAACAGCAGCAGGATCTCCACCAGCATTATGTCTAACCACATCCACACCAGCACGTTCTCCCCAAACAACCAATTGATCAATTGCTCCGGCTCTAAAGGTATCCGCAGCAGCTAACAAGACTTTCTTACCCTCATCCTTGTAACGTTTGGCTAATTTACCAATACTTGTTGTTTTACCAACACCATTCACACCAACAAATAGCATAATAGTCGGACTATCAGTTTGGATGTTTAACTCATTATTTTCTTCAATGCCTTCTGCTTCATAAATCTCAACTAATTTTTCGATAATCGTTGCTTGAACATCTTTTTTCTTCTTCACGTTTTTTAGTTTGACTTCTTCTTGTAACTCATCAGAAATACGCATTGCCGTTTCAAATCCAACATCGGCAGAAATCAACGCTTCTTCTAAGTCTTCAAAGAACTCATCATCAACCATTCTGAAATTAGCAAATAATTCATTCATATACTGACCAAATGAACGTCTTGATTTCTCTAATCCTTTATCATATTTTTTAATGGTTTCTTCTTTTTTCTCTTCGACTACCGGTGGTTCTGGTACCTTAACTGGCTTTTTAACTTCTGGCACTTCTTCAACTTTTATTTCCTCTTTAGGTTGTTCTGGCTCACTCACTTCAACTAATTCTTCAACAATCGTTTCTTCTTTTTCTTCTGGTTCTTCCGTTACGACAACTGTGTCATGATTTTCTTCTTGAGAGAGTTCTTCGACCGTTTCCTCTAATTCTTCAACTAGTTCTTCTTTCGGTGCTTCTTCAACTTTTTTCTCACCTAAAACGGCTTTTTTTATCTTATCAAAAAATCCCATTTAACTTCCTCCTACTATTTTGTCAGCACAAATGTTTCAACCGCATGTGCGACTCCATCTTCTTCATTACTTTTCGTGATAAATTGGGCGATGTCTTTGACTTCTTGACTTCCATTATCCATCACGACTCCCATTCCTGCATACTCAATCATCGAAAAATCGTTGGCTTCATCACCAATTGCCATCACTTCAGATTGTTTAATGCCTAAATAGTTAGCTAACTCATCAATTCCAGCTGCTTTACTTGCTTCTTTGTGGATGATTTCTAATAGATTCACACGAGACTTCATGATATTAAATTCTTCCAATAACTCTTTTGGTAATTGTGCTATTTTTTCATCAAGATAGCTTGTTTCAACTGCCACCACCATTTTATTAAATAAACGATCCTTATCTAATGTTTCGAGTGTGGCATGTTCTACCTTAAGCAATGGATTCATTGATTCATAGATTGATGTATGAGGTTCTTTAGCCGTATCCAGATGAATGACTGTATCCGCAGAAATAATATCTAGTGGTAAATTTAATTTTCTCATCACTTTTGCGACACGACTCACTTCATCAAACGATAATGAATGAGCTAATAATGTCTCTGCCGTATCGTTTTTTTGCACGGAGCTACCATTAAACGTGATGCTATAATCTCCTTCATCTCTTAACTCTAATCTATCTAGATAAGGCTCAATCGCAAATAATGGTCTTCCTGTGCAAAGAACGACTTTAACACCTTGTTCTTTAGCTTTAGTTAATACTTCTTTGTTTCTATCTGAAATTTGTTTATCATCTGTTAACAATGTACCATCTAAATCAATCGCGATTAATCTAATCATACCATTCTCCCCTGTCTATTTTAGTGTCTCTTCTAGTTTTTCCATCTCTTCTAAATGTACGGACACGACTTTCGAGATACCCGACTCTTGCATCGTCACCCCATACAATATTTTAGCTGACTCCATCGTTCCTTTACGATGAGTGATTACTATAAATTGCGTGGCATTTCCAAAGTGACGCAAGTAATTTCCAAATCGGGCAACGTTCGCTTCATCTAATGCTGCTTCAACCTCATCTAAAATACAAAACGGAATTGGGCGTGCTTGAATGATAGAAAACAGCAAGGCAATCGCAGTTAACGCCCTTTCTCCACCAGACAATAAACTTAATTGTTGTAATTTTTTACCAGGTGGTTGTGCGACAATGTCTATTCCAGTATGAAGTAAATCTGTTTCATCACTTAATATCAAATCAGCATGTCCACCACCAAACATTTTAGGAAACACTTGACGAAACTCTTCACGAATATCACAAAAGACTTCATGGAACTGTTTCATCACTAACATGTCCATCTCATCCATTGTCTCTTGTAACTCATCTTTCGCTTGATTCAAATCATCTCGTTGACTCGTTAAAAAGTCATATCGTTCTAATATTTCATCATGTTGTGCAATGGCTGATATATTGACTGGCCCTAGCTCTGAAATTTTAACTTTCAAATCACGAATGACTTGGCTCACTTGTGATGCATCATGAATATCAAATGATCTTTCTTTTGCTGCTTCAAAAGTTAAACTATATTCTTCTTGTAAATAAGTCAATAAACTATCTAATTGATTATCACAAGTTCCCTGCATGATTTCAAGCTCGGTTTTCTGATTCACAAGTTCACGAATGACTGCATAACTTTTATCGACTATTACGTCGTGTTCTTTGATTGTTTTAGCATAGTGCTCTCGTTGTTTCTTTGCTTTACTAATTTGAGTCAAGACTTCTTCTCTTTTACGAGATGCTTCGCTCATTTGTTTTGCAATGTTTTCTTCGTCTTCTTTATAATGAGAACTGTCTTCCTCATGGGATTGACTTTCCTGTAACATTTCACTCATTTTTTGATCTGCTTCTTGTAACCGAGTATTTCGTTCTAATTGTTTTTCAGCTAACTGATTTAGTTTTTCTTTTGTAACAGCCAAATCGGCCTCTTTTTGAGCGAGTTCTTTTGTTAAAGTTTCTTTTTTCTCAGAATTCGTCGCCTCTAACTGATCCACATCAGCCATTCTTTTATCTAACTCTGCAATCTTTTGAGCAAGTTCTTTTTGGTGTGCTTCATAATGTTCTTTTTCTTGTTGATACTCTGTAAGAAATTGATTTAATTCACTTTGCTCATACTCTAGTATTTTCTTTTCTTTTTCTAACTGCGTCACATCTTGCGTTAAAAGAGATACTTGTGATTGTAGTTTTTGCTCTGTTAGTCTGGCTTCTTCACCCAATTTACGCAGATTTTCAAGTGAGTCATCTATTAAAGAAACTTCTTTTTGCAATTCAGTCACGTCAGTTTCTTTTTGTTTGTATAGAGTGGTCATTTGAGATAATTGCTTTTCAATATCTTGTAACTCTTTTGATTGAGAAAACCAGTGCATCGACTGACCTTTTTTGCTCATCCCACCAGTCATAGAACCACCAGGATTCATCACATCTCCATCCAATGATACCACACGATACTGAAAGTTAATTTGTTTTGCTATATGAGTGGCTGCCTCTAATGAATCCGCCACAATAGTTAAGCCTAATAAGTTCTTAACAATGGCAGAAACCTCTTCATCATAACGAACTAACTCACTAGCTACTCCCACAAACCCTGACATATTTTGTACTTTATCTAAAACATCTTGCCTAATATATCGTGCTTTAACAGTAGTCAATGGCAGAAACGTCGCACGACCTAGTCTTTGTTTCTTCAAATAAGAAATAGCTTCTCTAGCACTTTGGTCATTCTTTGTTACAACATGTTGAACACTTGCTCCAAGTGCTGTTTCAAGGGCTTGTTGATAAGATGATGGTATATCAATTAATTCCGCTACAGCACCGACTATACCTGGAAACTGTTGTTTTTCTTTTAGCACCGCTCGCACACCTTGATAGAAACCTGAATAGTTATCTTGCAATTCTTTCAAGCTTTTTTGCTTAGCTTGGGCTTGTTGTAAGATTCTTAAGGCATCCATTAACTGCGTGTTTAACTTTTTTAATTCCTGACTACGTTGCTCTTTAAGTTGTCTTTTTTTCTGATAGTCTTCTAAATAGGTGACAACATTTTCTTTTTTAACGTCATACACTTTTGTTAATTCATCTAGTTCTTTTTGTTTGTTAGTTATCGTTGCTACAAGCTCTTCATACTGATTCATTTCACGCGAGTTTTTATTTGTTTCTTGGTTAAATTGTTTTTCTAAATGTTTTAACTCGTTGTTCACATGACTTTGTTGTTGCATGTATTCTAGATAATCACTTCGCATATCATCTAATTGCTCTTTAGCTGATTTGCTGTATTGAACTAGTTCTTCTCGAATACGTGAAATCAATTTCGTAAGAGATTTCTTTTCTTCAATTAAACTATTTTCTTCATCTTCTAAAGAACGAATTTCTTTTTTAAGTACTTCTTTTTCCGTATCTAAGTTGCGTAATGTCTTTTGTTGCACTTCTTTTGTTTGAATAGAAAACTTTTGTTTTTCCTCTAACACTCGTTTTTGTGTTTCAAGTTGTTCATATTGTGTGCTACAGTCAAGCAATCGTTGCTGATGACTATCTAGCATTTGCTCAAGTGTCGCTTGCTCAGATTTTAATTGTTCAAGCTTTTCTTCTAATTCATTGTTTTCAGTTTCTTTCTGATTTATCAACTGATTTTTTTCTTCAAGTTGTTTTTTATTATCATTCCATTTGTTTTTTGTTTCTTCAATCAAATGAGTTGTCATACTCACATCTTGCTCAGATAACTGCTCTTTTAATGCTAAATAGGTCTTCGCATTATCACTTTGTTGTTTCAATGGTGCTAGTTGAATTTCCAGCTCATAAATAATATCTTGCACACGACTAAGGTTATCGTCTGTCTCTCCTAGATGTTTTTCTGCCTGTTTCTTGCGGTTTTTATATTTCAATACTCCAGCAGCTTCTTCAAAAATCGCACGACGTTCTTCAGGTTTACTGTTAAAAATTTCTTCTACTTTCCCTTGAGAAATAATTGAAAAAGAATCTCTACCTAAACCTGAATCCATGAATAAACTAATCACGTCTTTTAGGCGACAACGTTGTTTATTGATGAAAAAATCACTCTCGCCATCACGTGTTAGTCGTCTTGTGACACTGACTTCAGTGTACTCAATCGGTAAAAAATGGTCCTCATTATCTAGTACTAACGTCACTTCTGCTATATTTAACGGTGAACGCGAAGAAGAGCCAGCAAAAATAACGTCTGGCATTTTCCCCCCACGTAAACTTTTTGCTGACTGCTCCCCTAAAACCCATCGAATGGATTCTGTAATATTACTTTTTCCACTTCCATTAGGACCAACTATTGCCGTCAAGCCTTCATTAAATTCAATTACTGTTCGATCTGCAAAGGATTTAAATCCTGCAATTTCAATTCGTTTCAAATACACAAACAATAAGTCCCCTTCCTAGGATTCTTCTGCTAAAATGTTGGCTAATGCTGCTTCTGCCGCTTTTTGTTCTGCCACTTTTTTAGACTTTCCAGACCCCTTACCTAGAGGCGTTCCTCCACCACATACTTCAACATGGAAGATTCTTGCATGGGCAGGTCCTTCTTCTGCTATTAAATGATACTCAATCAAGATATCACCATTTTTTTGTAATACTTCTTGTAGAGTGGTTTTATGATCCATCTCATGTGAAAAAACACCAGTTTCAATTTTTGCTACGACTACTTGGTAGATAAATTCTTTCGATTTTTTAGCTCCTTGATCCAAATATAGAGCTCCTAAAAAAGCTTCGAATAAATCACACAACAATGATGAACGACTTCTACCATTTGAATTTTCCTCTCCCTTACCAAGTTTAACAAATTGATCAAAACCACATTCTTTAGCAAACATTGCTAAACTATCTTCTCTAACAATTGTCGAACGTAGTTTTGTTAATTTCCCTTCTGGTAAATCTTGAAAATGACGGTATAAATAATCAGATACTTCTAACTCTAAGACAGCATCTCCTAGAAATTCTAATCGTTCATTATCTTGTAGTTCAAAATGTCGATGCTCATTCACATAGGATGAATGGGTAAACGCTTGTTCCAATAACGAGATGTCTTTAAAAATGATGTTATAGTCTGTCTTTAATAACTGTGTTAACGTTTGTTCCATTGAATGTGCCTCTCCCTTTTAACCATAGATACTCTTATTATACGTTTTTTTTGTTTGAAAGAAAACAAAAACTATCAATTTGACCAAATAGCCAAATTGATAGTCATTAATCTTTATTTTTTATCTGTTACACCAACGTGAGACCATGGGTTACTTGTTACATCATAAGCCCAGTCAAATCCAGTTACTTTGTCACTCACTGGCAATACAGCATCTCTGAACAATGTTGGAATGACAAATGCTTCGTCAGCAACATATTCTTGCCATTCTTTAAATTTATCTGTACGGTATTTACCATCAAATGATTTCTCAGAATCAATTTCGTTCAATAGCTTAGTATTTTCATCACTGACAAAACGAGTGTAGTTAAACGCTGCTTTAGGTCCGTATAATCCTGATTGAGATGGATCTGAACTTAATCCCCAAGCCGCTTGATAAACATCAACGTCTGGTGAATCATTTTTCAATTTATCATAGAATGATTGGAATTCAATTAAACGACCAGTTGATAATTTAACATCTAAACCAATTTCTTTCCAGCAGTCCATGTAGTATTCAGCTAATGGTTGGGCAGTTTCGCCACCTGACATAGAAGCAAAATTAATTTCTAGTTTTTCACCTTTTGGATCGCGACGGAATTCTTCGCCATCTTTTTTCTTGTATCCAGCTTCATCTAATAATTTGTTTGCTTTATCAATATCTTGTTTAGAGTAACCAACTAAGCTCTTATCACTAAATTCATCAAAGATTGGTGGTACAATCGCATTAGCAGGTTGACGTAAACCATTGTAGAATTTGTTCGCTACAGCTTCGTTATCAATGGCATATCCCATTGCTTGACGTAATGATTTATTTGCCATTTTTGAATCTGGATTGTAAACAGATTCACCTTTAGCATCATCCCATTTACCTAATTTGAATCCAATATAAGTATAAGCTAAATCTTGACGACCTAAGATTTCATATCCTTCTATATCTTTATAGTTTGGATAGTTATCAGTTGGCATACTGAATACCATGTCATATTTTTTAGCTTTCAATGATTCTACAATTGAACTCGATGGTGCGACACGCATTGTGATTTTACTTAATTTGGGTTTTTCACCGTAGTAGTACTCATTTGGTGTGTACTCTACAGATTCACCTGTATTAATTTTTTCCATTTTGTATGGTCCAAACGTTACGATATTCTTACGTACCGCATCACTAGATTCCATTCCTTTTACTGGAATATCTTTAAAGATATGAGAAGGCATTGCTGAAGTCCAAACAGTTTCACTTGTTTGTTTCATCCCTGGATTCATTTCTTTGTAAGAAATTTCGACCGTTTTGTCATCTACTTTTTTAATTCCTGAGATAGTGTCAGCTTTTCCATCATGGTACTCATCCATCCCAACGATATTTTGGAAATCTTCACCATAACGGATACCTGAATAATCTTTGTTACCAATGATTAAGTATGGTTGGATAATATCATCTGCTACTAATGGTTTACCATCTGACCATTTGGCATCTTTTGTAATTGTAATTGTAATTTTCTTACCATCAACATCGATGTCTTTTTTTGCTACTCCGTCATCTGTTGTCTCAAAGTTACCATTACTTGTAAATAATGATTCATGAGATGGTTGCATAAATTGAGCATCATAGTTGTCTTCAGAAAAAGTTTCAGAGAACATTCCTTTAAATTGAGTGTCCATTACAACGGCTGTTTCTAACGTTCCGCCTTCTTTGGCTTTTTCTTGATTAGACGTTTTTACTGGGAATTTTGATACATCTTCCGTTTTTTCTGCTTTCCCACTAGATTTTTTGTCAGATTTTCCTCCACCACAAGCAGATAACCCGACTGTTACTGCAGCACCAAGTGCTACGACGCTAAATAATTTTTTGTACTTCATTCCTTCATCCCCCTTAGATTTTTTTATCCTAAACGTTGACGTGCATCAGCTGAACGCTTCAATGCTTGACCAACGTAGTTGATACATAACATCATGACAAGAATTAAAATAGACGCTGGCGCCCACACCCATGTCATATCTGATAAAACGACACCATTTGACGCATACCCAATCAATGTACCTAAACTTGGTGTTGATTGTGGTAATCCGAATCCTAAGTATGACAATGTTGTTTCAATCCCGATGTTGCCTGCAAAGTTCATCGTCAAATTTGTAATAATTAATGAGCTTAAGTTTGGCATTAACTCGCCAAACATAATCTTGAAGTCACTTGTTCCCAACGTTTTTGAGGCACTGATGTAATCACGACGTACTTCAGATAATGTCTTTCCTCTAAAGAGACGTGCTTTTGCGACCCAATAGAATGAACTCATAATCATAATAAAAGAAAATACATTATAGCTTGGAACAATTGTAACAAACACAATGATAATCATCATAATTGGTAAAATCATGATAAAATCAACAATTCGCATAATGATACTATCTACCATACCACCATAGTATCCTGCAACAATCCCTAATCCCACACCAATGATTGATGTCAAAATAGTAATTGAAAACCCAATAACAACAGAGTTACGAGCACCAATGATCAATTGTCCAAAAACATCACGCCCACCTTCGTCAGCACCTAGTAGGTAGCCATCTCCTGGAGCCGCGTATTTATCTAAAATACTTACTTTCATTACAGCATCTTTATCTAAAATAAGTGCTCCAATAAAAATAACTGCAAAGATAATAACTAATAACGATAATGAAAATAATGCTAATTTATCTTTTTTAAATTCTCGAGCAATCATTTTAAAACCTGTTGGTGGAACACTAACAGCTTCTACAGTTGCTTCTTTTTTTTCTTTACTCATAGCGAGTCTCCTTTCTTAACTATTGGTTTGTTACTGAATACGAATACGAGGATCGACGATACTCATGACAATATCTGAAATTAGATTCCCGATAATTGTGACAATACCTAGTATTAATACTATGGCTGTAATCACCGAGTAGTCACGTCCATTGATTGCATCAATAAACAATTTACCAATACCTGGATAAGCAAAGGTTTGTTCAATAACAACTGACCCACTAATTAAAGCAGTAATTTCATAACTTAATTGGGCTGCTATTGGTAAAGAGGCATTTCTAAAAATATGATGTGTAAAGACTTTATTAGTCGGTACACCTTTTGCTCTTGCTGTACGAACGAAATCTAATTGTTTGGCATCAATCACTTCATTACGTAAGTATTGAATCGTTACAGCTGTTGCAAGTAAGGCTTGTGTGATGGCTGGTAAAATCATGTGATATAAGCGACTCATCACATATTGTAATGACCCCGGTTCTAATCCTGTTGCCACTGATCCCGTTGTTGGGAACCATTCTAAACGGTAACCAAAGACAAATAGCATCAGTAACGCGAAGATAAAGATTGGAACAGCAAAGCTGACAAAGTTATAAACGACAACTGCTTTATCAAACCAAGAGTTTTGATAACGACCTGAGACTAATCCTAAAGGTAAGGCAATTGCATATGTAATAATAACTGTTAATAATGACAAGTAAATGGTATTCCCAACACGAGAACCAATAATATCACTTACAGGTAGTTTATATAAGAAACTTTGTCCAAAATCACCTTTAAATGCATTGGTTATCCAATCAAAATACTGAATATACCAAGGATTATTTAATCCTGCTGCTTCACGCATTCGATCGATTGTCGCAGGGTCCATATTAGGATTAATTAATCCAGTAAACGGATCTCCCGGCATAGCTTTTGCTAATAAAAAGATAAACAGACTCAACACAAAAATTTGTGGAATCATTAGTAGTACACGTCTTAATATTGTTTTCCACATATCATTGTCCTCCCCCTTCAGTTGTCTTAATTGCTGCCTGATGAGTTGGACTAATAGTTTTCAAGTCATATACACGACCATTTTCATCGTAATACTGGCTGTATAAGTCTTGGAAATCTTTTTCAACTTTACGACGCTCTTCTTTATGCTGTTCACGATTTCCAACATCAATTTTAGGAATGGCAGACAGTAAGCGTTTTGTGTAAATATGTTGTGGGTTATTATAAATGTCTTCTCTTGTTCCTATTTCAACAAAACGACCATGATTCATAATCGCAATGTTATCACACATATGTTTTACCACACCTAAATCATGAGAAATAAATAAATAACTTAAATTATACTCTTCTTGAATACGTTTCATGAAGTTTAATACTTGCGCTTGAACTGATAAGTCAAGAGCAGATACTGGCTCATCAGCAATGATTAATTTAGGATTTGTCGCAACAGCTCGCGCCACTCCTAAACGTTGTCTTTGCCCACCAGAAAACTCATGTGGATACTTATACAATGCATCTGTTGGCATCCCAACAATATCTAACAAACTTTGAACACGTTTCTTTTCTTCTTGAACTGATAAGTTTTCAAAATTTCGAATAGGTTCAGCAATAATATCCAATACACGTTTTTTAGGATTTAAACTTGACATAGAATCTTGGAAAATCATTTGGACATCTTTATTATAGCCAATTGATTTTCTAGCTCTTTTCGAGATAACATTTGTATTTTCAAATAAAATTTCTCCAGCTGTGGCTTTTTCTAGCCCTACAATTGTTTTACCAATTGTTGATTTTCCAGAACCAGATTCTCCAACTAAACCGTACGTTTTTCCAGCCTCAATTTGAAAATCAACGCCATCAACAGCATAAACATAATCAACTACTTTGTTTAAAAAGCCTCCACGAATTGGGTAATGTACTTTTAAATCTTTTATTTCTATCAATCCCATTATGCGTCACCTTCTTCTCTAAAGTGGAAATGTTTGTAACATGTACATCGAACAAAGTGTCCTGGTTCGATTTCATGCAATGTTGGTTGCTCTTCATGAGCGTCTTCAGGTATCCAAGGAATACGAGCTGCAAACCGACAACCAGTTCTTGGCATATTTTTCAATGAAGGAACCACTCCCTCGATAACATGTAATTCAGAATCGTGCGCATCTTCTTGTGGAATTGAGTTCAGTAACGAGCGTGTATAAGGATGTTGTGGATTAGAGAATAAAACATCAACAGGTGCTTCTTCTACAATTTGACCACCATACATAACAGCAACTCTATCTGCTGTCTCAGCTACTACACCTAAATCGTGAGTAATTAAAATAATACCGGCTTCTGTTTCCTCTTGTAAATCGCCTAATAAGTCTAAAATTTGAGCTTGAATTGTTACATCAAGTGCTGTTGTTGGCTCATCAGCGATAATAATTGGTGGTTTACAAGAAATAGCAATCGCGATAATAACACGTTGCCTCATCCCACCAGACAATTCATGTGGGTATTGCTTTGCCACACGTTCAGGATTAACAATCCCTACTTGGTTTAGCAACTCAATAGCGCGAGCAGTTCGTTGTTTTTCATCTAAATCTGTATGATAGAACAACGCTTCAGCAATTTGGTCTCCAATACGCATCAATGGATTCAACGCTGATAACGGATCTTGGAAAATCATCCCTATATCATTTCCTCTAATCTTGTTATAAAGCGTTTCAGATAGACCTACAAGATTTAAATCGTTGTAGATGATATCTCCTGTAATTCTAGTATTTTTTGGATCTTGTAATCCCATTATGGTCATTGCTAATGTACTTTTACCACAACCAGATTCTCCAACAATTGCTAAAATTTCATTTTTGTCTAATGTAATTGACACGTCATCTACTGCATCATAAAAATTGTCTTTGATTCGAAATCCAGTATGTAAATTTCTCACGTCTAATAATTTGTTGTCAACAAACAATAGAATGCTCCTTTCTTATCTTATTCCCGTACTGATTTTATTGATTCATAAAACTCTTCATTTTTAATAATATCTATATGCTTAACAGATAAAAACTATCAAGATATCTTATAATTATATTAGAAAAGAATCTATTAAGCAATAGTTTTAATAG
>SKEY01001441.1_pt1 | contig 30737 bp, 29 predicted proteins | sample 4843871 | NCBI WGS metagenome assembly SKEY01 (sample SAMN11008797, study PRJNA524170) | human gut metagenome | biome: Human fecal sample; material: Feces; isolation source: fecal sample from pouch patient p36 | host: Homo sapiens | place: Israel: Tel-Aviv | collected 2016-12-04 | reverse complement strand
CGCAGATGACCGCGGAGCCCACACAGGACAGCACATCCGGCACATCGCCAAACACCAAATAGCCCACAACAGCCGCAAAAATCACCTGGGCGTAGTCATACACGCTGATCTCTCGGCTGGGAGCATGGGTATAGGCGGCGGTAATGGAGAATTGCCCACCGGCGGCGCAAGCGCCCGCCAGTAGTAAGGTCGCCCATTGCTGCCAGGTCATATAATGATAGTCAAACAGCAAAAACGGCAACATCGTCGCACTGGAAAAAGCGGAGAAGAAAAAGACGATCAACCGTCCGTTCTCGCCCCGCAGCCCTAAGTACCGCACGCAGGTGTACGCCCCGCCGGCAGCCATACCGCCTAAGAAGCCGCAAACGCTGGCAAATAAATTTGCATTGGCAAAAGTGGGTTTAATAATACAAAGTGCCCCTAAGAATGCCACCACAATAGCAATCGCCTGCTTGGGCCGCACTTTTTCTTTAATGAAGATTGCAGAGAACACCAGGGCAAAAAAGGGACTCATTTTATTGAGCATAGACGCGTCGCTAAGGTCCAGTCGATCAATGGCATAGAAGTTACCCACCATACCGGCCACGCCCCCAACGGAACGAATAAGCAGGTACTTGATATTCCCTGGTTGGGGGCGAAAACTGTCTTTCTTGCGCACCATCATCACAAAGGCGAAGATCATCGCCACAAAATTGCGAAAAAAGACCTTTTGCATGGTGGGCAGATCGCCGGACAGGCGCACAAAGGTATTCATACCCGTAAAGCACAGCCCAGACAACAAAATGCAAAAAATGCCCATGGTCTTGTTGCTGGTTTTAGCCAAAGCACCCACCTCCTACTTGATTGTATCCAGGTAGGCCTTGGCCCGCTGCAGCTCCGCCGCCACCCGGTAGCCGCGGGAGTAGATCTCAATCATATAATGCACCCGATCACCCAAAGTGCGGTACAGCCGCTGAAAGTCAAAGCTTCCCTGCCCCGGGGGCTGGCAGTCCTTCTCCGGGGAATGATCGCTGATGTGCACATGGACGATCTCCTTTTGGAAGGTATCTAGAAACGCAAAGGGATCCTCCCCGGCACGCACCGCCTGCTTAATGTCCAGCACCATATGGAAATCGTCCCCCAGCGCGCGGCGCATCCGGTCGCAGAAGGCAATGTGCTGGCTCTTAAAGCGGTTCACATTCTCCTGGCACACGGTCACGCCCTCGGCGCGGCCGATCTCCACCAGCTGCAAAAAGCGCGCAAAATACCGTTCCTCCGGAATGGGAATCTTGGGCTGGGCAACCGCCCCGTGGATCACCACAAATTGGGCGCCCAGTAGCGCTGCCGCATGGCAGGTTTCTTTATAAATATCAATGGTATCTTCAAACCGGCGCTGGTAATCACCAAAAATGCAGCTGCTTTCCATAAAGCTGGAAAAGGGGTGCACAGACACCACCTGTGTGCCGCCGTCCCGAGCAATGGCTGCCAGTTGGCGCACAAAGGCCGGGCGCAACTCCTGCCGAGCGTTAAAGAACACCTCCGCAAAAGGAAAGCCCAGTTCCGTCACCTGCTGCAAAGCCCGCTCCGTCTCCAAAGGATAAAAGCAAGCGGTAGAAGCTCCGGCCTGCATCAGCCCACCAGCTTCTCAATGGCAGCCAGGCGGGTGCAAATGCACAGCAGCTCCGCTGCCAAGGCCATCTCCTCGTTGGGCGGGAAAGAAGGTGCAATGCGAATGTTGCTGTCCTGTGGGTCAATGCCATAGGGATAAGTGGCGCCCACGCTGGTGAGGGTCACGCCGCCGGCCTTACACAGCTCGCCCACGCGCTTGGCGGTGCCGGGCAGCACATCCAGACTGATAAAGTAACCGCCCTTAGGGGAGAACCAGCTGGCAATCCCCAGGCCGGTTAACTCCTTGTTCAGGCGATCCAGTACAATGTCAAACTTAGGCTTCAAAATTGCCGCATGTTTCTTCATGTGGGCACGCACGCCGTCCGCATTCTTGAAGAATTCCACATGGCGGTGCTGATTCATCTTGTCATAGCTGATGGTCTGCACCGTCAGGCGCTGACGGATCAGATCCAAATTTTTCTTGCTGGCCACCAGGCAGGACACGCCTGCGCCGGGGAAAGTGATCTTAGAGGTAGAGGCCACCTCTATGACCAAATCCTCATTGCCGTATTCCGGCAGCACATCAAAAATATTCAGCAGCTTATCGCCGTCCTCGTCCAGATCATGCACGCAATAGGCGTTGTCCCACACAATGCGGAAGTCCTCTGCCGCCGGGTGAAGCGCCGCAATACGGCGCACCACTGCATCGGAGAAAGTGATGCCGGTGGGGTTGGAATACTTGGGCACACAGAACATGCCCTTCACGCTGGGGTCCTTTACCAGTTCTTCAATGGTGTCCATATCCGGTCCGTCGGCGTTCATCGGCACATTCACCATTTGCAGCCCAAAATACTGGCACACGGTAAAGTGGCGATCATAGCCGGGCACCGGGCACAGGATCTTCACTTCCTTTTCCTGGCTCCAGGGTTTACCGCCGATGCCATGGGTATAGCACTGGCAGATAAAATCAAACATCAAAGTCAGACTCTCGTTGGGGCCGATGATCACATTCTCGGCCGGCACCTCCAGCAGCTCGGCAAACAGCTGCTTACAGCTGGCAATACCGTCCAAAATGCCGTAGTTGCGCACATCCACGCCGCCGGACACATAGTCCTTCACATCATTCATACCCACGGACAGATCCAACTGCTCTTTGCAGGGCTTACCTCTGCTCATATCCAGTTGCAGTCCCTTGGCCTGAAAGTCCTTGTACCGAGCCAGCAGACTCTCTTGCTCCCGGAGCAATTCGTCTTTTGTCATCTCCTGATATGTTCTTGCCATACGAAAATACCTCGCAATCTAAAATTTCCGTTCATTATTTTACCACAAACGACTGCGCCTTGCAATTCTAAAGCCAACAAAAAAAGAGCGCCGCAGCACTCTTTTCTTATACGCATTGCCTATTTTTCGTTTGGATTTGCCGGTGCGTCCGCACTCTTTTTCTTTTTGGTGAATACCAAGAGCTTGGAGAACACATAGTTGAGGATCACCACCAGCACGGAGCAAACAATCTTGGCTACAAAGCCCTTGACCCCAAACAGGTCCTGATCCAGCCCGATCTTAAACAGCAGCAATGGGCCGAACCACTCGATCACGCCGGTCGCCAGTCGAGAGACCACAAAGGACACAAACTCCCGCGCCGCCACCTTGGGTACCCAGCTTTTGCTCTCAAACACCCACAGCTTGTTGGTGATAAAGGCAAAGACCACCGCAGCAATCCAGGCAATCACATTGCTTACCGTCATCTTCACATCGTCGCTGCCGGGGGCATGCACCAGCACCGCCTTCATCAGCAGACTGTACACCACCCAGTTCACACCTGTGGTGGCCACGCCGAAGATGAGATACATAATGATTTCTTTGTACTTGATAAATAATTCTTTAATCTTCTTCATAGGCACATTATACGCTATCCGATTCTATTTTGCAAGTTCAAAAAACCATTTTGTCTCCTCTAAAAACAAATAAGTGGGCACGCCGGCAATGCTGCAGGTGTAGCGCAGTCCGGCGCCCCCGGAACGCAGAGACGCCGCCGGGCGAATATCCAGTACACGGTCCACATCCAGCCATCGCTCCTCCCACTCCATCTTTACCGGGCGAATATCGCCCTCCTCATTATACAGCGCCAGCACGCGCACATAGTTTTTCATCCTGCCTGTTCCTTTCCGGTTAAAAATCCAACGGGGTGTATGGTATGGTCATCGTGGGGATTAAAACGGGACAGCCCGGTATCCCCCAGTAAACTGGCCCGCTGAATACAGTAGTTGCCAAAGCGGCGCTTCAAATCATCCACCGTGCGCTCCAGCTTGGCTGCCCGCTCCCGCTGCTCCTGGGTATGGGCCAAATCAAACTGCACACAGGGTTCCAGCTCAAAGTCCGTCACCGACAATCCAATGCTGCGCAAGGGGGCGCCCCAGCGATAATTGGCACAAAACAGCGCCATAGCCGCCTGCAAAATCTCCGTGCTCACATCGGTGGCGGCGGCCAGCTTGTGTCGCCGGGTAAAGGTTTGCAAATTCTTATCCCGCAAGGAGATGCACACCGTGCGCCCTTGCAGTCCCTGCTCCCGCATACGGCGGGCCACACTCTCTGCCAGCACGGTAAAAACCACCTTTACATCCGTATCATCCACCAGATCCCGGGGCGTGGTGGTGGAATTGCCCACACTCTTAACCGCCGCCTTGGCGTCCATGTGCTGCACCGGCGAAGTGTCCTCCCCCCGGGCAAAGGCACGGAGCATCAGCCCGTTCTTGCCCAGCAGGCCTTGCAAAAAGTCCGACCGAGCCGCCGCCAACTCGCCGATGGTATAAACGCCGTAAGCGTTCAGCTTGCGGGTGGTGGCCGGGCCGACGCACAAAAGATCACTGCACGGCAGGGGCCACACCACCCGGTGGTAGTTTTCCCGGCTGATAACCGTCACCGCGTCCGGCTTTTTATAATCTGAACCCAATTTGGCAAAGATCTTGTTAAAACTGACCCCCACGCTGACGGTAATGCCCAGTTCCGCCTTTACCCGACGGCGAATTTCCTGGGCGATCTGTTCTCCGGTGCGGTCATCGCCGGTCACATCCAGCCAGTTCTCGTCCAGCCCGAAAGGCTCAATATAGTCGCTGTAATCCTCATAGATCCGCCGTGCCATCTTGGAAAAGCGCATATACAGCGGGAAGTTCGGCGGTACCACCACCAACTGCGGGCACTTTTGCCGCGCCTGCCACAGCGGCTCCCCCGCCACCAAGCCGTAGCGGGAGGCAATCTCGTTTTTCGTCAGGATAATTCCGTGGCGGCTCTCTGTGCTGCCGCCCACCGCCACCGGCTTGTCTCGCAGCTCCGGGCGGTGCAGGCACTCCACCGAGGCATAGAACTTGTTGCAATCCACATGCAAAACGGTGCGCTCCATTCCCTACGGCTCCTTTCCTGTTATCGAACATTTGTTCTACGACATAGCATACACCGATTTTGACTGTTTGTCAAGAGCAGGGGCGGCAAAAAATGCAGGTAGATTTTGCCTTGACGGTAGGTGCTTTTTCTTATATACTAATGGGTAGAATTGAGGTGCAACTATGCCGTTTTACGATATTGCCGGGCTGGTGGTGGAGATCAAGCACCCCACCGGCAGAACAGAAAAGCAAGCCCGTCCCTACCTGTGCAAGGACCAAGAGGGGCAGACGGCGGACATGACCATTGATGTGACGGAACAGCGGGTAACGGACGCTATGGCCGAGCACCCGGAGATGAACCGGGACGACTGGTACTATATGCTCACCGGCTCAGATTTTTACACCCAGCTGCTGAAGTTCCGAGGCATTTTGCTCCACTCCAGCTGCGTGGTGGTGGACGGCGCGGCCTACGCTTTTTCCGCAGACAGCGGCACCGGCAAATCCACCCACACCGCCCTGTGGCTCAAGCACTTTGGCAACCGGGCGTATATGCTCAATGACGACAAACCGGCCATTCGCCTGGTAGGCGACCGGGTGTATGCCTGCGGCACCCCCTGGAGCGGAAAATATGATTACTCCACCCCAGGCATGGTTCCCCTGGCAGGCATTTGCTTCCTGGAGCGGGCGGAGGAGAATTTTATCCACCCGGCAGACACCAAAAAGGCAGTGTTCAACATTTTTTCCCAAACAGTGCGCAAGCTGGGGCCTAACGCCATGGAGCGGCTGTTTGATATGCTGGAGACCATATTTGCCAAGGTGCCCCTGTACGAACTGGGCTGCAACATCAGCGATGACGCGGTGCGCACCTCTTACAACGCCATGAAGCCGAAAGGTCGAAGCGAAAAGTAAATACAAGCGAAAAAAGAAAGGCAGTTACCCAAAAACGAGTAACTGCCTTTTGTTATCTATGACGTTATTCCGCTGTGTCCTGCGGCAGGGCGTTCTTCGGCTGCGGCAAATACACCCGAGCCTTAAACAAATCGCCGTCAATAAGTAGCTCTAACTTCCCTTGCTGGGCGCTGCACAGCTCCTGGGCAATGCTCAGACCCAGACCGTTGCCCTCCTTGGTGCGGGAAGCGTCGCCCCGCACAAACCGTTGGGTCAGCTCCTGGGGCGAAATATTCAGCGGCTCGGCAGAAATATTTTTAATTTCAAACACGCCGAAATTCCCTTGCTTATACACCCGCACATACACACGGGAGTCTGCGGCAGAATACTTCTTGGCATTTTGCAGCAGATTTTCCAGCACCCGGTAGGTTTTGGAACCGTCAGCAAACGCCTGTACACGGGGCAAATCCGGATCCAGCACCAGTTGCAGCCGGTTCTCCTCAAATTCCTTTTGGTACTCCCCGATCGCCTGGGCGGTCAGTTCGCCCAGATCCAGCACCATAGGGTGCAGGGTGATGTTGCCGGAGGATAGCTTGGACGCCTCAATCAGATCCTCCACAAGCCGTGCCAGCTTGGTGCTTTTTTCCGTCAGCACAGCCATATATTCTTTGGCCTTTTCGTCCGACTGGGGGCACTTGGACAGCAGGTCCGTATAAGTAATAATGGAGGTAATCGGGGTCTTTAAGTCGTGGGACACATTGGTGATCAGCTCCGTTTTCAGCCGTTCATCCCGCACTGCCTGATCCACGGCGTTGTGCAGTTCCTGATTGGTATAACGCAGGCTGCCGGCCATGGCGGCCAGTGCCGGGTGGAGATGTGCCGCCTCCACGTCCGTGCGATTGGCTGCGGCCTCAATCACCCGATCCAGCTGGAACAAAAAGCGCAGCGCGTAGCCCACGCAAAAGCCGTTAAAGCCCAGGCCCACCAAGCCGCTGATCACACCGACCACCGGCGCCTCTCCATTCAGAAACGATGCAAACAGCAGCACCAATATAATATTGATCAGCAGATAGCCTACGGCACAAAAGACCATATTGCGCTTAAAGTGCCGCGGGGTGTAGGCCAGTTCCCGGATCATACGGCGATTGAACCGGTGCAGTTTGCACAACAGACGCCAAATTCCCAAGCAAATATAATACAGCAGCGTGCCCTTATACAAGTGTTTCTTAGACTTGCAAAGGCGCACAAAAGACAGGGTCAACTCTGCATACAGTCCCCAGGCCACCGCGCCCAAAGCGCCGCAGGCCGCTAAGAACATTCCGCCGTAATACAGGGTGCTGAGCTGATAGCCATAATAATTGGACAGGTCATTAAACAAATTACCGAACAGCACCACACCCAGCCCAGCAATTGCTGCGGCGATGATCGCCGTGTGCAGCTCCAAGGGAATATAATCCATCCACAGCAGGCGCACGCCGTCCGTACCGGCACGGCGCCCGCAGCCCAGGCACGCCAACACCAAAAAAGCAAGGGCCAGCACCGCCAGGCAAACAGCCGCCACGGTCATCGCCACGGTATTCATATTTTGCATACGGGTGCACAAGGCATTCAATTCCACAAAGTCCGGAAGCATATCGTTGCCGCCGGCCACAGTGGGGTCTATGCCCACATAAATGCTCATATTCCCGTCCATTAGGTACTGTGCAGCGTCCGATCTGGCATTGCCGGCACCGTAATCCGTGCCCCGCAGGTTCTCCCCCGCTTTGGTTTTGGAATAGTACACCGGCGCGTCTTTCAGCATAGCCGGCGTTTGACCCTCTGCCAACTGGCTGACCACCTGACCGGTGATATTGTCCTTGGCATAGAATTGCAGGCATTGCAGCTCTTGCAAATTTTGGCGCATCTCCTGCTGCTCGTCGGCAGCGAATTGAAATCGTTTCACCACCGCTTTGTCATAGAGCTTTTTGATGTGGGTCTCAGCCGATTTGATCGTCTCGCCCAAGGTCAGGTCATCATCATACATATCCGCCGATACCGTTTGGCCATCCACCGTAAAATCGAACGTGTAATAGCGGATTAGATTGTCCGGCTCTTCCGACATATCGCTATAATACTCCACGCCGTTACTGCTGCGCAGCCAATTTGCCAGCTGCAAATAGGGCAGATAATCCTCCCCCGCCCGGGTGCCGTTGACAATCTGTTGCAAATCCCGAATCAGCCCCGGTGCGTCCCGATCCTCTGCCACCACTTTCTTTATGGTCTTGGTGGGCACTTTATAGTTGGGTATATTCTTGCCGATATTTGTAATATCTTCATTTTTCAGCCCGGCATAGAACACCAGCGTTTTGCGAATGGCCGTGGCCTGGTTCTTCTTATATTGCTCCAGTGCGGCCGCCACGCTGTCCGCCTTGGCTTTCTTCAGGGCAGCCGCCTTTTGTTGCAGCTGCTTTTGCCCCGCCAGCAGCGTGATCTCATTGACGATCTCGTCCAGCTCTGCTTTGAAAATCGTAGTCTGTACCAGACTTCCCTTTTTCGCTACGGACGGATCGGTAAATGCATCATCGTTATACAGGCCGCTGACCCGCATCACGGCGCTCAGCAGTGCCACCGAGCTAAAGGCCAGCACCATAGAGAGCACCACGCACAGCGCCTTAAACCATCTGCTTTCTCTAACACTTTTCCACTTTGTATCCAAGTCCATACACCACCTTTAAGTATTTGGGCTCCTTGGGGTTGATCTCAATCTTTTCACGAATGTTGCGAATGTGCACCGTCACGGTCTTTTCCGTGCCGTAGGCCGGTTCGTTCCATACCGCTTCATAGATTTGGGCGCTGGAGAGCACACGGCCTATATTGTGCATCAGATATTCCAATATCTTATACTCCCGGGCAGTCAGCCGTACCGGGTCGCCGTCTACCGTCACTTCCTTGGTATCCGTATCCAGCACCAGGCCGCCGGTGACCAGCTGGCTCTCCCGCACCTCCAGGCTGCCAAGACGCACGTAGCGGCGAATTTGGCTCTTGACCCGAGCGGTCAACTCCAGCGGGTTGAAGGGCTTGGTCACATAATCATCGGCGCCAAAGCCTAGGCCGGCGATCTTGTCCGTGTCCTCGCTTTTGGCCGACAGCAGAATAATGGGAAAATTATACTTCTCCCGCAGCTTTAATGTGGTTTTCAGTCCGTCCAGCCGAGGCATCATAATGTCCAGCACCATACAGTGGATCTCCTCCCCCTGTACTTGCTCCAGCGCCTCCAGCCCGTCCCGGGCACACAGTACCCGATAGCCCTCCTGACTAAGATAAATGCGCAGAGACTCTAAGATCGCCGCGTCATCATCGCACACCAATACCGTAAACATTGCTCTCATCTCCCTCAAGTGATACAAAGTACTTGCTCCATTGTACCACAAAAATCCCCAACGGAAAACCCGTTGTACACATTTAACCACACATTCTTAAAAGCAACGCAAAGGAAATCTAAAGAACCGGTAAAATTTGGTCGGCAAAACAAAAAGCTGCCGCAGCATAAGCACTGCGACAGTCTTTGTACCTTTATTGCTTAGAAACAGCTTGAACGGAGGGATCGTAAGGGTCGCCGATATGGGGCTGTTCTTTCTTAGGCCGGTCGTTGGGCACAGGGTTTTTGTTTTGCCCCGCCGTAGGGCCTTTGCGCTTTTCCACATCGCCGCCCTCTTTCAGGTGCTTGATGTAGGTGGTGTAGTCATCGTTCCACCCGGCGTATGCTGCATTTTGGCGCTTATCCTCCAACTGCACATGGTTCTTAATGTACTGCCCCACATAGAGTGATACTTTTTTGGCGCCGTAGCAGTTCAGGTGGTTGCCGGCGTCCCGGCTGTCCGTTTTCCAGCTAAAGCCGATCTCCTTGCGTTTCAGATCCAAATCCAGGAACGGAATGCCGTTTTTCTTGGCATAATCATTCACCGCATTGTGGCGGGCATAGGTCCAGGTGGTTTGGGACGGCACCTGCACCAAAATCAGCTGGGCGCCGTTCTTTTTGCACAGCGCATTCAGCTCGTCCAGCTTGCGCACAAACAGCGGATTGATCTGGTCTCGCTTTTTGGTCTTTTTGATATATTCCTTGCCCCGATACGGCACCTTGGCACCGGACACAAACTGCCCCTTGGAGGCAAAGCGGGCAGAGTAGGACTTGCGCTTAACCGCCGTCTTGGGGTCAAACTGCTTCCAACGATCGTGGTACTCCAGCACGCTGAACTGGTTGAGTATCTGCTTACGCGCATCCCGGGCAATCACTTGAGCGGAGTTGGAGTTGGTATACAGCTGATCCGTTTCCAGGATCACCACCTTGGGCTTTTGGGTTTTCAGGCACTCCTCCACCGCGCGAACAGACTCGCCGATCAGCTGCTTACCGGTACCGCTGATATAAGAGGTAAAGCCGTAGTTTTTCCACATTTCCATAGGCGAAAAACCGCTGTAAGCATCACTGTTGCCTACAATAAACACATCCAGCGTGTCCTTCTCCAGCGACAGATAGCCGCTGGCGTTGGGGTTCACGAACCCGGCTGCGTCATCATTGTTCTTCGGCTCCAATAGAAAGGAAGTACCGTAGAGCAAAAGCAGCAAAATCAAAATAAAGGACACCAGGCGGGTGCAATTTTTCAATATCAACTTGGTCTTTGCAGTCATCATGCACCCCTCCTTAGAATTGACCGTAAATAGGCGCTACCGTCTCATACCCGGTGCCGTAGGCGCCAAAGACGATCACACCTAAAATCAGCGCCAAGAACACCGCATACCGCAGCACTACCGGACGGCGAGCCAGCTCCGTGCGAATGGTGTGGCCCTTCTCTTGCAGCACTTCTACAATGCCTACCACCAGCACGCCGATACCCATAATCAGGAAATCCTGCCAGTCGTTACCCAGAGACAGCACCGTGCCGTTGGTTAAGCAAGCGCCGTCAAAATCCGTAAAGATACGCGCCAGGCTCTGGCCCCACTGGGGAATGGTGTGGCAGCGGAACAGCATCATGCCCACATTGACGATCAGGAAAGTACGCACCATCTGGAACAGGGCAAAGCCCTTACTCTCCGGCGCAATATGCAGTGCGTGCAGCAGCTTGTCCGACACCGGGCGCAGGTACATACCGATCATCATTAAAATGTAATAATACAGCCCGTAGAGTACATACTTCCAACTGGCGCCGTGCCAAATGCCGTTAAAGAACCACACACAAAACAGCGCAAAGGTCATGGGCACCAAGTTGGCAAAATAATCGTTTAATTTCTTTCTGGTATGCTTACTTAAATTCATCAGCCCCTTGGACAGGGACACGGAGAAGAACACATACTCCTTGATCCACGCGCCCAGGGTAATGTGCCACCGCTGCCAAAATTCGTTGATGGTTTTGGAGAAAATAGGGCGACGGAAGTTCTCTTGCATCTCCACCCCAAACAGCTGGCCGGTGGCGCACACAATATCCATACAGCCGGAGAATTCGCAGTAGATCTGCACAGTATAAAGCAGGGTGCCCAGCAGCACCATAGACCCGGCCTGGTCGCCGTTGTCAAACACACCGGTAACAAACAGGTTGGCTCGGTCGGCAATGACCATCTTCTTAAACATACCCCAAAAGATACGCATCACCGCTTGGGCGTCTCGCTCAAAGTCAAAGCTGTGGCCCTCCACCAACCGGGGCATCATGATCTCATACTTGCCGATAGGGCCCTCCGTCATTTGGGGAAAAAAGCTGAGAAACAGCGCCAGTTTGAAGAAGTTACGCTCCGGCTTGTACTTACCTCTGTACACATCCACCACATAGCTGACCGCACACAGGGTATAGTAAGAAATACCCAGGGGCAGCAGAATTTGCACCGGCTGATAGGCGCTCTTGCTGCCAAACAGCCCGGCAATGCCGTAGGCGCTCTCTCCCAGGAAATTTACATATTTTAAGGCTATTAACAACCCAAAGACGCCCAGTACCGCCACGGTGACCACCGCGCGCTTCTTGGCGTCATATTTTTTGCGAATTTGTTTCTTTTCCTCTTTGTCGGCAGCTGCCTTGCGCCGGGCTTTGCCCTGATCATTCAGGTGGCCCAGCAGCAGCCCGCCGCCGTATACGATCAGGATGGCCGCCACCAGCCACAGCGTACGCAGCCCCGCTGCCATCACATAGTAAACGGCGCTGGCACCCAGCAACACGCACCATTTGGCCCGCTTGGGCACAATGGTATAAATCAGCAGACTGATCCCTACAAAGAGAAAGTAAGTAACAGATGTAAATGACATAACTTGCTTACCTTATGTATAATTTTTATTCGTCCTGCAATTTTTCAATCATCTGCCACATCGCCTGGGCAGACTGAAAGTTCTCCGGCACAATCATCAGCGGGGTAATCTCCACATCAAATTCGTCGCTGAGTTTTGCCACCAGCGCCATGATCGCCAGAGAGTCAAACACCTTGTCATCAATCAAGTGCTTCTCAGACTTAAAGTCTACACCGGGTTTCATTTCTTCCAAGATTTCAAGCAATTCTTCCATTTTTAGTTCTCCTTTTTCATTATATATAAATTTTTGAATGGACTTTAGTCAGCCTTGTTAAAGTATGCGGCAGCCAACGCCTTACGGTCGGTTTTGCCGTTTTGATTGTAAGGGATGGTCTTGGCCTGAATGACCTTGGCCGGCAGCATATATGCGGGCAGCGCTGCCTGCAATGCCTGCCGCACGGTCTCCTGCTCCGCCTTCGCACCTACATAGATCAAAATCAGCTGATCCGCCGCCTGGTCGTACAAACACACGGACACATCCACTCCCGGTTGGGCCGTGGCAGCCGCCTCAATCTCGCCCAGTTCGATCCGGTAGCCCATGTGCTTGATTTGGAAGTCCCGGCGGGAGAGATAGATCAGCTCGCCCCGTTCATTCCACCGCACCAAATCGCCGGTTTTATACACCCGCTCCGGATAGTGACTTTGCAGCGGATTTTGCACAAAGGCAGCCGCCGTCTTGTCCGGGTCGTTATAGTAGCCCATAGCCAGGAACGAACCTCTGGCGTACAGTTCGCCCTCCTCGCCGATTCCGGCCAGCCGCCCGTCCTCGGTAACCACAAAGCTGTCGCAATTGTCACAGGCAATGCCGATGGGCACGCTCTCCGTGTCTTTGATCTCCCGATCCACAATGTAGTAGGTGCAAATATCCGTGGTTTCCGTCGGGCCAAACAGGTTGGCAAACAGGGCGTTCGGATACTTGCTGCGCCAGTAATTCAGCTGCTTGGCAGGCATGACCTCACCGGCAAACAGCACCTTTTCAATATGCTCCGCCATCATAAAGTCCAGCACCTTTAAGTTGGCCACAATGGACAGGGCGGAGGGCACCCAATAAATGGTGTTTACCTGCCGCTCATTCAGGTAGCGGATCAGCAGAGCCGGGAAGGAGAAATACGACTTGGGGATCACATGTAGCTGCGCTCCGGTACGAATCGTAGCGTAAATATCCGTCACCGACATACTGAAATAAAAGGGCGTTTGGTTGCCGAAAATCGTCTTTTCGCTGATGCCAAAGGTATCGGCCGCCCAAGCGGAATACGCCAGCACGCTGCGGTGGTTCACCACCACGCCCTTGGGGTTGCCGGTGGAGCCGGAGGTAAAAATGGCATAGGCCGGATCCGTATCAATCATACGGCGGCGCACCGTTTGCAAAAGCTCCGGCTGTGCCTGACCGGCCGCCAGCGCTTCTGCGCTATACACCTTGCCGTCATAATCCAGTCCGGCCGGGTCATCCTTGTGGGCCTCGTCACAGATCAGTGCCGTAGGCTGCAAGGTGCGCAAAATCTTATTCACCCGCTCGGCGGGCATTTCCGGATCCAGCACCACATAGAAGTTGCCGCTGTACAGCACCCCCATCAGGGTCACCAAACAGGGTGCGCCCCGCTCCATCAGCACCGCCACCGGGCAATTTCGGTCTCCATTAGCGGCCAGCGCACTGCCCACGGATTCGGCAATGTTCACCACCGTTTGGTAGTCATAGCTGCACTGCTGATCTGCAAAGGCGGTCTGCCTTGGCAAACGCGCCGCAGTGCGTTCCAGTAATTCAAGTACATTTTTCATTTTGTTCACCTACTTAACAAATCATCTTGCCATATTCAATCATAAAAACCTAAAAAGAAACGCAACAAAATCTAAAGATATGCGAAAGATTCGCCGTTCTTACCGTATTATGGTGCGTAGTACAGTTCATTGATACAATAATACACGGATCAACCCGGAAAGTCAATCTATTTTTATAAAATGACAATATTGTCACAAAAGGTCAAAGTTCGTCACAAAAAGTATCACAATTCGTGATAATTACAAATGTCGTTCAGCGGATTTTGTACAATAGCTATACTGAGTACCAAGGAGGGAATTTGCCGTGCGGCTAAAGGATTTACGAGAGGACCGGGACGAAACGCAGCGGCAAATGGCAGCCTTGCTGAATGTGGGTCAAAGCACCTATTCCATGTATGAAAATGGCCAGCGGGAGATCCCCCTGGCAGCCCTTTGCAAACTGGCAGACCACTATGATGTGACCCTGGATTACCTGGTGGGCCGCAGCGACGCACCGGGTAAGTAATCGTCTTTACAAACGCCACATTTTCTTGTATAATATACAGTAGAACACAAAAGCGTGTTCTCCGCAAATGCGGAGGCACGCCTTTTTTGCTTTCAGGGTCAGGAGGGATATGAATGGAAATCAGCAGGGATGGGCACCGAGCCCGTATGCGTGCCGCTTATCTGCAAGGTGGCGGCGACGCTATGCCGGACCACCAGTTGCTGGAATTGTTGCTGTCCATCAGCATTCCCCGCAAAGATGTAAAGCCCATTGCCTATGCGCTCATTAACCGCTTCGGCTCGCTGGAGCAGGTGTTTGCCGCCGGCGCAGCAGATCTGCAACAAGTGCCGGGCGTCGGCGAACAGACCGCCGTACAGATTCTGCTGGTACGGGATCTGAACCGGCGGATCCATCAAAATCAAAACAAACCGGTCAAGCACCTGACGGATGCCGCCCAGTCCTGCGCCTACTTTTCCAATCTGTTACGGGACAAAACCGCCGAGCAGGTGTACTTGGTCACCCTGGACGGCAGTGCCAAAATCTTGCAAACCCACGCCGTAGGCAGCGGCAGCGTCAACCTGGCCGCTGTGGATCAGCGCACTTTGATGGAACATATTCTGCGAGACAACGCCAGCGCTGTTATGCTGGCACACAACCATCCCGGCGGCAAGGTCCAACCCTCTGCGCAGGATCTGGAATTCACCATTCGTCTGCTTTCCATTTTGCGTTCCATTCATGTGCAGTTGCTGGATCATATTATCGTCAGTCCTACCGACACCTACTCCATGCGCAGCGACCCAGAGTACGGCAGCTTCTTCACCGTCAAATAACGCAATAAAAAAAAGGAACCGCAGTTTGGCACCGCGGTTCCTTTTTTCATCATGACTTCTATTTGTACTTTTTCAACCGCCGTCGGCTCAAGTCCCCCAGCAGTAAAAACAGTACATTGCCAAAGGCCGGCACCAGCGCCAGCAGTTCTCTGCTTCCCATACCGCCGTCTACGAGCGCCGCAAAAGGCAGCGCGCACCCGGCGATCCCTAAGAGCCATTCCGGCACTGCACCGTAAAGAACCACCAACCACAACACTTGCACTGCGGCAGCCAGGATCATCACAAGCCCTGCCACCTTGGTGCTCTGCCTGCTGCCGATCCATCGACCGTAACCAAAATACAGCACCGCCGTTATGGCACCGGCGCAGCCAAATAACGCCCGATCATTGGGAAACGGCAAAAGCATCAGTACCGCCGTCGCTCCAATGGACGCCACCGTTACCGCCAAAAGGCCCAAAACAGCCGACCCGACCGACGATTTTCTCATAAACATACCTCCGCGCCGCATCATGTGTTTTCATTATACACAACACCGTACCGGTTGGCAAGCCCCAGCCGATCGTAGATACCGGCAAGTGCAAAACGGACATACAAATGCGTGCCGGTTTATCCGGCAAGTGCCCCTTTTACTCTTCATAAAGCGCAATCAACCCATGATTGAAAAGCACTCAAACGTCATTTGAATCATTCAAAAAGATAGCCGAGCAGTTTCACACTGCTCGGCTTTCTTTGCTAGATCAGAACGGTTGAAATAGGGACGATACGAATAATGTCACCGTTTTCGTCTTTGATGCCGACGGAAAGCTGTTTGTAACGCAATCCGTCATCCACTAAAATGGCTTCGATCACTACACAATCCGCAGTTTCGGCTAAATCCCGCGTCTCTTCTATTACCATTTTCACTCCTCCTCTCAGCTATTATGCTACAAAAGAGTAATATTTGTCAATACCGACCACTGACTTTTTTGAAAATAATGGAATTTTCAGCCAAAATCCGTCATCATACAACGGAGCAACAATATTTTATACTCTGACAAACAGAAAAGCCCAGTTTTCAAGCAATCATCCGGGCAACGAAATGAACGTTTTGCAAGAGCCAAAATGCAGTCGGCTGCTCTTTTCACCATAGCGGCAATCACAGAGACCGGCTGTGTCGGTATCTGCTCCTGCTTCGCCGGGTTCTTCGGCAAACAACGGGATTTGCAGCGGCAAGCGTACGCACACTTGGCTGCGCTCCTCATTGGTGCCGGTCTCGGCATACTGTTTTGTCATTGCTGACCCCTTTCTCGAACCGTTCTCCGCCGGTCCGTTAAATGATACAGGCATAGCCTGAAAATGGGTATAAAAAGAGCAGGGTCGCAATCTGCAACTCTGCTTTCTGTGGATTATGATTTTATTCCATGGCCTCCAGCCAATCCTCTGGCCATTTTCCGTCATATAGTTCGTCTACGACTTCTTGCATAATCTGTCTTTTCTCTTTTTCGCTGATTTCTCTGTGTCCAATTACCGTTGCCTGCGGCACATCATTCCACCGTGGAGCGGTAAACAGCTTTTTTTCTTCCATAATTCACTCCTACAATTCGCGTAAAAAGATCTTTACCTCTTGTTCTCTTTGAATGACATTAAGAACTTCAAAGTTGCTATTCCGTTCATAGAGCACTTCCTGCTCATCAGGATTGACGGAACGAATATCCCGTCCGTTCTTGCTGTGCGGAATATAGATTTGCACCTCTGCGTCCGGGTTATAGGTCTTTCCGCAGGTTGCAGCTATGTACTCGTTGTAAGTAACCGTGTTGCCGACTGCATGGGTTTCCACAAATCTCCTTACATCTTCCGGATCAGATATAGCCTAAGAACGCTTCACCAGACCATTGTGTCTTGGAAATTACCCGAGCGCATGATCTAAGTTAGTTATAGCCTCTTTTTCTTCGTTTGTCAATCCTATACCACGCCGTAACTTCTCATTGATAGCGTAGAAGTCACTGGACACCCAGCGTTTGACTGCGTATCCTTCCTCTTCAGTTAGATTTGGCGTTCTCTTCTCCACATACTTCTCATACCACTGGCTATAAGTCATATCTGCCGGTACGGTCATGGACTTGCCGGTTACCGGATCCCTGGCCCAGCGGGTGCCAGGGCGATCACTCACCCCGCACCAATTACGCCATGCCTTTGCCACCATCTGCTTTGACGCCGATCTGTCGGCCAAGGACGCTGCCCAGCTGCTGGGACACTCCAAGGTGGAACTGACTATGGATGTGTACACCCACATTCGACAGAGCAGAGCACAGCGTACCGCAGAGCAGTTAAACGACTTTGTTTCTTCCTGAACGAGTAAGACAAAAGTAAGACAAAAATGCCGTCAAATACCAACATTGGCACACAAATTGCCACAAGTGCAAAACAGAAAAAAGCAAAGAAAGAAAGCCCCGAATTTCGCGTAATCACGCGCCATTCGGGGCTTTTTTGGCGGAGAGCAAGGGATTCGAACCCTCGAACACCCGTTTAGATGTTACACGATTTCCAATCGTGCTCCTTCGGCCAGCTCGGACAACTCTCCATATACAGCGGGCGCTAAGTGCGTCCGCTTATTCACTTTTAATCCAAGACCTGGTAGTAAGAGGAGAACTGATTCAGCTTTTCCTCAAACTTATCCTTGGACTGCTGCTTCGGGGTGGGGATGGGATAATGGCCGGTGAAGCAACCGTCGCAAAAATCGAATCCGGACTCCTTCGCAAGTTCGTGAGTAGATTCTACACTAAGATACCCCAAGCTGTCAACCCCTAATTGGCAAGAAATTTCAGAAATTTCGTGAAATTTGCATGCAATCAGGTTTTCTTCGCTATCAATGTCCGTTCCAAAGAAGCAAGGATGCCGAAACGGAGGGGCAGAAACCCGCATATGTACCTCGGTGGCGCCGGCCTCTCGCAGCAAGCTGACAATCCGAGCGCTGGTGGTGCCGCGAACGATAGAGTCGTCGATCATCACCACCCGCTTGCCCTTGATATTCTCTCGCAGTACATTCAGCTTGATCTTCACCGCGTCCTCACGCTGACCTTGGGTAGGCTGAATAAAGCTGCGGCCGATGTAGCGGTTCTTGATAAATCCAATGCCGTAAGGGATACCGCTCTCCTGGGCATAGCCCAAGGCGGCGTCCAGGCCGCTGTCCGGCACGCCGATGACAATATCCGCGTCTACCGGGTGCTCCTTCGCCAGGTACGCACCGGCCCGCATTCTGGCGTGCTGCACAGACACGCCCTCAATCACACTGTCCGGCCGAGCAAAATAGATGTACTCAAACACACAAATATGGCGTGGTCCGCCGCAATGGGTGGTAATGGAGCGCACGCCTTCCTTGCTGATCACAACGATCTCGCCGGGCGCAATATCCCGCACAAAGTGAGCGCCGATGGAATCCAGCGCACAACTCTCCGACGCCACCACATAAGCATCGTCCGCAGTCTTACCCAGACAAAGAGGCCGAAAGCCATTGGGGTCGCGAAACGCAATGAGTTTGGTGGCAGTCATCACCACGCAAGAGAATGCCCCTTGCAGCCGGGGCATGATTTTTTCGATCGCCTCTTCCGTGCTCTTACTGTGCAGGCGCTCTTCTACAATAGAATAGGCAATGGACTCGGTGTCCGATGTGCCGTGAAAAATGGCGCCCTTCAGCTCAAACTGGCGGCGCAGCTCCGGGGCGTTTACCAAATTGCCGTTATGCGCCACCGCCAAATTACCCTTAATATGGCGAATGACCAGGGGCTGAATATTGTTGGCATTTTTGCCGCCGGTGGTGGAGTAGCGCACATGACCGATGGCCATATTACCTGTACCCAGGGCAGCCAGTTGCTCCTTGCTGAACACATCCGGCACCAGTCCGTCGCCCCGATGGTGGCGAAACACGCCGTCGTCATTCACGGCAATGCCGCAACTCTCCTGTCCTCTGTGCTGCAAGGCAAACAGAGCCAGGTACGCCGTCTGGGCCACCGTGGTGGTCTGATTTTCAAATATGCCGAAAACACCGCATTCCTCGTGCAAACTATCGAACATCGCTCTCTCCTATCCCGTGTGGTTGTCGCTTTCTCTCTATTATAATACCATTAGTTGGGCGTGTAAAGGTTTGCGTAAGGTCTGGAGGTGGCGGGAGCCAACTTTTTGAACGGTTTTTTCATGATCTCGTCCATGGAAACGCCAAAATACTTGCAGTATTTCTTCAAATACCCCTCCAATTCCTGCCGGTCCGCGTCCGTTAAGGCCGTCACTTTAATGTTCGGGCTGATGTTCTCCTTGGGGAAGCTGCCCCGCACAAAGATCTTGCCTCCGTGCATACCGGAGGCGCAGTGGGTGCCAAACAGCTTTTCGCCTCGCTTCATACCCAGCCCCAGCAGCACAATGGTACCCCCGGCCATATACTCGCCCAAGAAGGAACCGGCATTGCGACCGATCACCAGCACCGGCTTCATCTGTTCAAACTCCTTCATATGGATCCCGCCGCGGCAGGCCACATTGGTCTCTACAAAGATCTGGCCGTCCCGCATACCATAGCCCATAGCGTCGCCGGCGTGGCCGTGAATGACGATCTCGCCGCCGTTCATCGTGTTGCCCACTGCGTCCTGGCAGTTGCCAAACACCTCTACCTTGCCACCATTTAAGTAGCAAGCCATATCATTGCCCGGGGTGCCGTGCACCTGAATGGTTTTGCCTGCGTCCAGGGCGCAGCCGATATAGCGCTGACCGTTCACCGCTGTGATCGTTACCTTTTTCTTGGTGCGCAGTTCCTGCTTAATTTTGTCGTTCAGCTCTGCATACTTGCACAGTCCTGCCTCAATACTCACAGCTGCACGCCTCCTCTCAACTTGGTGATCCGGGTCTCCTTGGGGAACCAGAACAGATTGGGACTATCCATCAAATCCCCTTGCAAACCCTCCAACGGCACACCGCCGGAGATCAAAGATGTATAGATTCCGGCGTTCTCGCTGGCGTTGATGAGCACATAGCCCACCAGTTTGCCGTCCCGGAACACCAGGCGCTTGTAGCTATCGTCTGCGGCAGCCACACGGTCCGTATAGCCGTCTCCCTTAGCGTTGATCAGCCCACAGGTGCAAATGCGCAGACCGTAAAAATCAATAGCGTTCACCGCATAGGTACCGCCGACGGTCAGGTCGCCGCCGGCCATTTGGCTGCCTGCGGCACGCCCTTGCGCCACTGCATTGGGCCACAGAGCCAAGATTTTCTTACTGCCGTCCAACATGTCCACAGACACGGCGCAATCCCCGGCGGCGTAAATATCCGGGTCCGAGGTCTGCATGGTGGCCGGATCGGTGATGATCCCCCGCTCCACTGTCAGGCCCGCCGCCTCAGCCAGTGCCGTGGCCGGGCGCACGCCCACGGCCACTACCAGCAGATCGCAGGGCAGTTCCTTGCCGTTTTGCAACACCACCCGCTGCACCGTCTTGCCGCTGCACTTGGCCCGGGTCACCGTTTGACCCAGGTGGAAGCGCAGACCGTGGTGCTCTAAATGGCGGCGCACCAGCTTGGCGCTCTTTTCATCTAAAATAGAGGGCAATACCCGACCGGACAGCTCCACCACATCTACGCTTTTGCAAATTTTGCTCAAGCCTTCGGCGGCCTTCATACCGATCAGCCCGGCACCGATTACCACGGCGCGGGTGTTCGCACTTGCCAGATCGTGCACAGTCTGGGCATCTGCCGCGGTCAAAAAGCCGCACACATTCTGCTTGCCGTTTACATTCTGCATCGGCGGCACAAAGGGCACGGAGCCGGTGCACAGGCACAGCTTATCATAGCTATACACCTTGCGCCCGCACTTAACGTTCTTTTTCGCCCGATCAATGGCGGTCACCTCTACGTCGGTGACGATCTCTATTTTTTGCTCTTTATAGTAAGCCGGGGTGCGCAAGCGCATTTGACCCCGCCGCACCAGGCCTTTCAAGTAATAACTGATAGACGGACGAGAGTACGGCAGATCCGTCTCCCGAGTCAGCAGGGTAACCGTGCCTGCAGGGTCCGTCTTGCGAATTTGCTCCGCCGCAGCCAGTCCGGCGGCAGAGGCACCGATGATCACATACTTCACTTGGCAGCACCTCCCGCTTCTACCCAAACCAAGGCTCGATTGGGGCAACCCTTAACGCACGCCGGTTCTTCCCCGCCGCACAGGTCGCACTTGTAGGCAATATTGCCGGGCTGAATACACCCGATGGGGCACACCGCCAGACAGGTCATACAGCCGATGCACTTGTCCGGGTCTACGGACACAATGCCGGTCTTTTTGTCTTTGTGCATAGCGCCGGTAATGCATGCCTTTACGCAGGCCGGATCATCGCAATGACGGCAGTTCACCGCCACGGAGGCTACACGATCGCCGTACACCTTTACCCGGCTGATAGGCGCCGGATTCTCATATTTATTGGCTGTCAGCACATCGCCGGAAGCTGAATGTGCCGTTTTGCAATAGACTTCACACAGGTGGCAGTTGACGCAAAGTTCCTCTCGTGCAAATACTTTTTTCATCTCACTGTCCTCCTTATTCCCCGGCGTGCTTAATGCCCAAAATTTGCAGTTCCCGATCAGTCAGACCAATACCACGGAGCATCAGTCTGTTGCCGCGCAGGGAGTCTACGGAGTTGATGCCCATGCCGCCCATGATCTCTTTCATCTCATGGTTCCAGGCGGAGAGCAGGTTTTCCACCCGCTGATGCGCGATCTCCGGATTCAGTCGCCGGGTCAGATCCGGACGCTGGGTGGCAATGCCCCAGTTGCACTTACCGGTGTTGCAGGTTTGGCACATGTGGCACCCCATAGCGATCAGCGGCGCAGAGGCGATATACACCGCGTCCGCACCCAGAGCAATCGCCTTGATCACATCAGAGGAACAGCGGAAAGAACCGGCAGCCACCAAAGACACGGTGGAACGAATGCCTTCGTCCCGCAGCCGCTGGTCCGCAGCTGCCAGTGCCAGCTCAATGGGAATACCCACATTGTCGCGTATGCGGGTGGGCGCTGCGCCGGTGCCGCCGCGAAAGCCGTCGATTACCACAATATCCGCACCGGCACGAGCCACGCCGGAGGCGATGGCCGCAATGTTATGTACCGCTGCAATCTTAACGGAAATGGGCTTTTTGTTATCCGTGGCCTGCTTCAGCGACCAGATCAGCTGGCGCAGGTCCTCAATGGAATAAATATCATGATGCGGAGCAGGTGAAATGGCGTCCGATCCCACCGGGATCATACGCGCATTGCTGACTTCCACATTCACCTTTTCACCGGGCAGATGGCCGCCGATCCCCGGCTTGGCCCCCTGGCCGATCTTAATTTCCACAAACTTGGAGTTATTCAAATAATCCTTATGCACACCGAAGCGGCCGGAGGCCACCTGTACCACGGCACAGTCGCCGTAAGACGCCAGGTCCGGGTGCAAACCGCCCTCACCGGTATTAAACAGCGTGCCCATATTCTTGGCAGCCATGGCCAGAGATTTTTGGGCATTCAAGCTGATGGAGCCAAAGCTCATGGCAGAAAACATAATGGGCGTCTCCAACATCACCTGCGGCGGCATTTTGGTCACGGACTTGCCCTTGCGCTCCACTTGCAGCCGATCCGGTTTACGACCCAAAATGGTACGGATTTCCATAGGCTCCCGCAAAGGGTCAATCGAGGGGTTGGTCACCTGGGAGGCATTGAGCAAAATTTTGTCCCAATAAATGGGATACGGCTGCGGGTTGCCCATAGCGGACAGCAGCACGCCGCCGGTATTTGCCTGGCGGCAGATCTCTTGCTGATAGCGTGGGGTCCAGTTGGCATTGTCCCGATAGTCGCACACATATTTTTCGATCCGAAGGGCGCCGGTGGGGCACAGATCCACACACCGATGGCAGGCCACGCAATCCTGAGAATGGGACACCACGGTTTTGCCGTCCGGTCCAAAGCTATGGCACTCGTTGGAGCACTGACGCACACAGCAGCCGCAATCAATACAAAGTTCCCGATCCCGCACAATGGTGAACCGGCGGGGAATATAATTAATCATCGTCTTCCTCCTTTGCCAGTTCCAGTGGAATAAACACCGGCTCCGCACCGCTGACGGACCACACTTTTTCCGGGTGAGGGCAGATCACACGAATGGCGGACTCCTCTGAAGCGAAATACGCCCGATTGCCCTTGGTAGCCGCAGTCAGGGACCGCAATTTCAGCCGGTCGTTGATGGCCAGCAGCCCCTTGTTAGAGCCAAGGATCACAGAGAACGGCCCGTTCACCAAGGCGCCATTATAAATCGAGCGCAGGTTGGTAAAATATTCTTTCCGCTCCGGGTCCATACGGTCAATCTCGTCCCACTCCGGGGCCGTAAGCACATCGGCTGCCACATCAATGGGCAGCTGATGGTGACGGATCAGGTGGTCAAACAGATAAGTAATCACTTCCGTATCCGTCTGCATGGTACACACATAGCCAAACTGCTCAATATACCGACGGTTGGCGTCATAGGACGAAATCTCGCCGTTATGCACCACAGACCAGTCCAGCAGATTAAAGGGGTGTGCCCCGCCCCACCAGCCGGGGGTGTTGGTAGGAAAGCGACCATGTGCTGTCCACAAATAGGCATCATACTGATCCAGCATGTAGAACTCGCCCACATCCTCCGGATAGCCCACAGCCTTAAAGCAGCCCATATTCTTGCCGCTGGAAAAAATAAAAGCGCCGTCAATCTCGTTGTTCACATGGATCACGCACTGGGCGGTATATTCGTCCTCGTCCAGACGTGCCTCTTTCATCCGCACTTTATTGGGCTTGGCAAAATACCGCCAAATGTCCGGTCCATTCTCTATGGACGCGATCTTCTTGGTGGGAATGCGCTCGGAAACATCCACATTAAAATGCTTGAACAAAAACTCCTCGCAAGCGCCTCGTGCCTGTACCGACTGGTAAAACACATGAAAGGCAATATCCGTCTTGTGATCGGGATAAATGCCATAGGCGGCAAAGCCGCCGCCCAAGCCGTTGGAACGGTCGTGCATCAAGGCAATGGACTGGATAATCTCCGACCCATTGATCGGCTCACCCTTGCGGTCAATAATGGCGGCAATGGCGCAGCCGGAGGGAATGCGCACTTCGCCCTCTCGCAGCATATTCATCACTCCTGTATCTGTATTTCTTCAAAAAAACCTATACTTTATTGTACAATACTGTCGATTAACCGTCAATGTGCCCACTATAAAAATCTACAACACAAAATCAGCATAATTATAGTGAATTTCACAAAGAATTGCACTCTTCTCTGTGAATTACCACTCACTTTTGGTTCTTTTGTACAAAAAAGCGGCTTTGCCACCGTGTAATGGCAAAGCCGCGATAGGTAGGGACAATCAGTCGTCCGTGCCCTGGAGAGCGTCATAGCCCCGTGCGCCGGTGCGCACCTTTACTGCGTCCTCCACATCATAAACAAAAATCTTACCATCACCGATATTACCGGTATATAGCGCCTCTCTGGCAGCGGCGATCACCGTTTCCACCGGCACGGCGGAGATCACCATTTCCAGCTTCATCTTGGGGTTCAGGTTTAGCTCCTTGATCTCCACACCGCGGTACTTGCGCACATGGCCCTTCTGGGTACCGCAGCCCATTACATTGGTCACGGTCATACCAGTAACGCCCACCGCGTTCATGGCGTCTTTCACCCGTTCCAGCTTGGCCGGGTTAAAGAGCATCACCACTTCGCTGAGCTTCGCGTCCGGTTTGGTGGTATAAGTCTCTACCGGAACAGCCTTTTCTACCGGTGCAGCCGGCAAGCCGCTTTCCGTTACCGGCACGGCAGCAAAGCCGCCGACGGGCATAAAGTCCGCATAGGCAGAGGGCAGATTGTGCTCGGTGGCGTCCAGCCCCTTGATCTCTTCTTCCGCGCTGACCCGCAGGCCCACGGTCTTGTTCAGAATAAAGAAAGTGATGGTCAGGGTCACTGCCGCCCAACCGGCCACAGCCACAAAACCGATTAACTGGGTACCCAGCAGGTGCAGTCCGCCGCCGTAGAACAGACCCGTATGGGTCAGGCCGGACACTGCATAGCCCGGTGCTTTGTCCGTGGCAAACAGGCCTACGGCCAGCGTGCCCCAAATACCGTTGGCCATGTGTACAGCCACAGCGCCTACCGGGTCGTCAATATGCAATTTCTTATCCAGCAGCTCCACAACCAGCACCACCAGAATACCGGCCACAGCGCCGATGATCCCGGAGCCCAAAGCGTCCGTTACATCACAGGAGGCGGTCACAGCCACCAGCCCGGCCAAAGAGCCGTTCAGGGACATGGACACATCCGGCTTGCCGTCCTTGATCCAAGTAAAGATCATGGTGGTGCAAGTGGCCACAGCCGGCGCTACGGTGGTGGTCACCAGGATAGACGCCAAAGTGGGTACATCGGTAGCCGCCGCGCCGTTAAAGCCGTACCAAGCAAACCACAGGATAAACACGCCCAGCGCGCCCAGAGTCAGGGAGTGACCGGGAATGGCTTTGGGTGTCTTTTTGCCGGTTTTTTCGTCCGTATGGTACTTACCGATCCGGGGACCGAGAAAGATGGCGCCGATCAGTGCTGCGATACCGCCCACCATGTGAATGGCGCAGGATCCGGCGTAATCGTGGAAACCCAGCTTTTGCAGCCAGCCGTTGCCGTCCACATTCCAGACCCAGCCTGCCTCGATGGGATACACCACAGCGGAGATCACTGCTGAGTAAATGCAGTAGGCAGAAAACTTGGTACGCTCTGCCATAGCGCCGGACACAATGGTGGCCGCCGTGGCACAGAACACCAGGTTAAATACAAAGTTGGACCAGTTGAAATCATTATAGTGGGTGAAAATGCCCAGGTTGGGCAGACCGATCACCCCGGCGATATAGTCCTGACCGCACATCAGCCCATAGCCCAACAGAATGAACATCACCGTGCCGATACAAAAGTCCATCAGGTTTTTCATAATAATATTGCCGGCGTTCTTGGCTCTGGTAAAGCCGGTCTCTACCATAGCAAAGCCGCACTGCATAAAGAAAACCAGCACTGCGCCGATCAAAAACCACACGCCGAACAGCTCGCTGTTCACCGTTTCCATGATTGTTTCAAGCCCCATAAAATCCTCCTTTTCATCAAAAAAAGCTTAAAAATGGAAATAAAAAAAGAGCGCTCGAAAACAGACGTTCGAGCACTCCATTGTGCTAAAGAATGCCGACACCGCGCCAATGGCCCGGCGCCGGCAAATGACCGACCCTGTCAAAAGACAGTGCCGACCGTAAGAGAGGGCAAAATCAATACAGTACCATGTACTTGTCGATCTCCCACTGAGAGACCTTGGTGCGGTACTCGTCCCATTCATTCTCCTTGCCTTCAATATAGTTATTGAATACATGGTCACCCAGGGTTTCCTTAATAAACGGATCTGCCTTAGCGGCTTCAATAGCCTCTTTCAGGCTGCCGGGCAGGCAATCAATGCCGGCGGCTTTCAGCTCCTCGTCGGACAGGCCGAACACATTGTAGTCAATGGGAGAAGCGGGGGTCATCTTTTTCTTAATGCCGTCCAAACCGGCAGCCAGGCACAAAGCCATCTCCAAATAGGGGTTGCAGGCGGGATCCGGGCAGCGCAGTTCTACGCGAGTGCCCTTGCCGCGAGCGGCAGGAATACGCACCAGGCAGGAGCGGTTGGAAGCGGACCATACCAGGTAAGACGGTGCCTCATAGCCGGGTACCAAACGCTTGTAAGAGTTCACGGTGGGGTTGGAGAACGCTGCAATGCCGCGAATATGGGCCATAATACCTGCGATGAAATTATAAGCGGTCTCGGACAGGCCCATCTCGCCGTTGGGGTCATCAAAAGCGTTCTTGCCGTCCTTCAAATAATACAGGCTCATGTTGGTGTGCATACCGGAACCGTTGATACCATAAATGGGCTTGGGCATAAAGGTGGCGTGCAGGCCATGCTTGGCAGCGTAAGTCTTAACCACATGCTTAAAAGTCATTACACGGTCGGCACTGAGCATTACATCACCAAACTGGAAGTCGATCTCGTGCTGCCCCTCGGCCACCTCGTGATGGGAAGCCTCAATGGTGTAGCCCATATCCTCCAGAGCCAGGCAAATATCCCGACGGCAGTTCTCGCCGTGGTCGATGGGGTTCAGGTCAAAGTAACCGCCCTCGTCGCCGGTCTCCAGGGTGGGGTTGCCGTTCTCGTCCAGCTTAAACAGGAAGAACTCGCACTCCGGGCCAACATTAAAGCCAAAGCCCATCTCGGCAGCCTCGTCCATCACCTTTTGCAGCACATTGCGGGGGTCGCCCATGAAGGGGGTCTCATTATCGGATTTATATACGGAGCAGATCAGTCGAGCGGTCTGCGCATTCTGGTGCTTTCTCCAGGGGAAGATGGTCCAAGTGTCGTAATCCGGGTGCAGATACATATCGGACTCATCAATGCGAACAAAGCCGTCGATGGAAGAACCGTCAAACATACAGTCATTGTCCAGTGCCTTCTCCAGCTGGGACAGGGTGATGGCCACATTCTTCATAATGCCGAACATATCCGTAAACTGCAAGCGGATAAACTCTACATTATTTTCCTGTGCGCTTTTGATGATGTCTTCCTTTGTGTATTTACTCATAGCAAATACTCCTCTCTTAAGAAATGATAGATAGCACAGAATTTTCTTACTGCCAAAGGCAATAAAAAATGAGGGCGCTCCGCTATCAACGGAACGCCCTCGTTCTGAATACAATGCCATTATAATCACATTGTCCTGGGTTTGTCAACGGTTTTTGACAACTTTGGCAAATCTTGTAATTGGCGGCAGGAATTGTGCACGCCTTTTGTACAATATGCACAGGATAGACAGACTGTTTGCTATATGTCCAAAAATTCGGCAGGGATCACTTTTTTCGACAAATCGGTAAAATACTTCACCGTGGCACCCTTCTGCGCCTGGGTGGCGGCCAGCTCGTCGGTATAATCACTGAGCTTATAGACGGAAAACACAAAACCGTTACCGCCCCGGCTGTAATGGCACACCACCGGCGCCAGTTTCGCAGAGGAGATGGTAATTTTTTCATTATCCTTTTCGATCGTCACCTCCGCCATACCGCCGCACAGTTGGGGCAGATTGATCTGGTGGCTGATAAAATTACCCAGGGAGTAGTAGACCAGCATTTTTTTGCCGCTCTTTTCGTTGGTCACCCACGCCACCGGCTGGAGCACATGCGGGTGGCTGCCGATGACAATATCTACACCCAGGTCAGAAAACAGCTTCGTATATTCCTTTTGGTAATCGGACACCTTGTGGCTGTTCTCCGTGCCCCAGTGCGGAAAGACCATCACCACATCCGCATGCTTGCGCGCCTCGGTAATGTCCTTCCGGATCTTGTCCTTGTCCATCAAATTCACCAGCCAGGGCTTGTCCTTGGGCAAGTCAATGCCATTGGTGCCGTAGGTGTAATTCAGCAGAGCAAAGGTAATATTGTTCTTCTCATAATAAGTAATCTTGTCATAATCCGCCTGAGAGGCGTTGGTGCCCAGGTGCACCGCCTCTTTATGCTTGCCGAAGTATTCCAGCTCTTTCTCCACCCCGGCACTGCCCATATCCATAGTATGATTGGTGGCGCAGGTAAAAATATCAAACCCGGCGGCAATGGCGGCGTCGCCAATCTCCCAGGGTGAATTAAAGCAGGGATAGCCGGAATAGTCAAAGCTGCTGCCGCCCAACACCGTCTCCTGATTGATAACGGCAATATCCGCCGGTTCAATGTACTGCTTAATATCCTGATAAAAGGCGTCGTAATTCCGGCTGCCGTCCTTTTGCTCTCCGGCAGCGATTAGGGTATTGTGGATCAGGTTGTCCCCTACTGCCACCAAGCGCACCCGGGTCTTGCCCTGGGTCTCTTCCGTGTGATCCTCCGTTTGGTTAACCACAGACACCTTGGTGGGTGCCGTAGGCTTCTTCTCATCTGCCCTGCGGGTAATGGTGCCGCTGATGGCAAAGGCAACAATTACGGCCAGTGCCACCAAAACAGGGATCAACACCTGCCACAGTTTTTTCTTCTTTTCCATATCGTCACATCCCAACTGCCAATGGGCTTTTCTTACAGTTTCCGCATTCTGCTGTGATTATACCATACTCCTTACTTTTAGGCAAGAAAAAGCCGCTCTCCGAAAAACGGAAAGCGGTCTTTCATTTTTGCTAAAGCAGCGATTACTCGGCAGCAGCCTCTGCGGCAACTTCCTCGCCGTCCTTTTTCTTCTCCTTGAGGAGAACGAACTTCTCCATGGGGAAGAGCACCACCATCTGCACAAAGCCGGCAGCCAAGCCGGCAATGGTTCTAGCCAAAGGCTGAATCCAAGCCCAGTTGATCTTGGCGATAATGCCAACCAACCAACCCTGGAACCAGGTGGAGAACAGGATCAGCGCGATCATCAAAACGATATAGAACGCAAAGCTGTACCAAGGCGCATCAGACTTAAAGGTGGTCTTTTTGTTCTGATAGAAACCATAGATGTTTGCAATCAGGTTGGACAGGAAGAACGGAAGCAGATAGCCCCAGGTTACCACACCGCCAACAACAGAACCGTTCTGAATGGTGCCGTCGATCACATACTTGCCTACCTGCTCGATGCCCTCTTTGGTGGAGGCGTCAAAAATCACATTGGGATCAAAGATACCCTGCAGGAAAACGGGCAGCGTAGCGGTCACGCCGTCAAAAATTAACGGGAGCACATTGGCCAGCACCAACTGGATGATCGTTACCAAGCCGGATACCACCAAGAACTTTACAAGCTGCCAAAGGGTCTTCATAAAAGAGCCCTTTTCCTCAGCGGCGTTGTCGATACCGCCAAGGCTAATTTTCTTCTTTTTGTCATCTGCCATAATTATTTTACCCCTTTCTCATGGACTGTACAAAAATAACGGGTTCATTATACTATTTTTTGGCTAAGATTGCAACCTTTATTTTACAGAATTAAAAAACGAAAGGCAGCGCGCCGATACAGCCGGTGGTGGCAGCGTGCACAATGGCAACCACAGCCCATACCACCAAAGCGATTAGGCCAACGAGGATCGCCAGCACCAAAATCACCAGCAGCACCAGGATTGCCAGCACCAGCGGGCCCTTTTTGCTGGGGCGCACCGGGTCATCAAAGGCGGGCTTTTCTGCCTTTTTCGGCGCCGGGTTCTCATCATCGTACAAAGGATACAGGGGCAGCGTGGCATTGGCGTCGCAGGGACCCGGATTCCACAGCAGCGGCTCTACCAGACCGCGCACAGAGGTGGCGCCCTTCAGCACCTTGCCGATGGAGAAATGAATGGTGTTCAGGAACGCGTCGATCACGTTCAGCAACCCACAGCAGATCTTATACTCCCGCGTATCCGGACCGTAAGGCGAGTCGCCGCAATACAGGTTCTGCACCAGCTCCAGGATTAAGTCCGCCACCCGATGATCGGCAATGTCCGCAATATCT
>SKEY01001434.1_pt1 | contig 30835 bp, 35 predicted proteins | sample 4843871 | NCBI WGS metagenome assembly SKEY01 (sample SAMN11008797, study PRJNA524170) | human gut metagenome | biome: Human fecal sample; material: Feces; isolation source: fecal sample from pouch patient p36 | host: Homo sapiens | place: Israel: Tel-Aviv | collected 2016-12-04 | reverse complement strand
ATATTGTATTTATTAATTTATTTATATAGAAAAAATGTGTTTATTTAGATTTTTTTATGATGTTTATATTTAGTTTAATCTATATTTTTGTTTATTAAATACAATTAGGAGTAGTTAAATTAATGAATTATTTATAAAAACAGTAAAAAATTGTTTGTGAAAGTGTTTGAATTTGTTTGAAAGTGGTAAAATAAGGTTGTATTAAAAAAACAAGTTGTTGCTTGGAGGAATCAGAATGAGAGTAAGCATATTTACTAGCTGTGTCGTCGATTTAATGTTTCCAAATGTTGGAATAGCCATGGTAGAGGTACTAGAACGATTAGGATGTGAGGTAGATTTTCCAGAAAAACAAATTTGCTGTGGTCAACCAACGTTTAATAGTGGTTATGAAAAGAAGAGTAAAGCAACACTCATTAATCAATTAGAAGCATTTGAAAACTCAGATTACGTAGTAGGTGGAGCAGGATCTTGCGTGGGTATGTTACGTGAGTATCCTGAGTTGTTGAAGGATGATGAGGTGTATTATCCTAAGGCAGTTGAACTAGCAGAGAAAACATACGAATTTAGTCAATTTATTTACCGAGTATTAGGACTAACAGATGTAGGTGCTTGTTATGAAGGAAAAGCAACCTATCATCGTTCTTGTCACATGACACGTCTGTTAGGAGAAAGAGAAGCACCGTTTGTATTATTGGATAATGTGGCAGGGTTAGAAATGATTCCATTAGGCCATATTGAAAATTGTTGTGGTTTTGGTGGAACATTCTCAGTGAAAATGCCAGAGATTTCTGAGCAGATGGTCACAGAAAAAATGAATGACGTTATTAATACGGGAGCAGATACTTTAATCAGTGCCGATATGGGTTGCTTAATGAATATCGGTGGTAAGTTTAACCGAGATGGTAATCCGATTAAAATCATGCACATCGCAGAAATATTAAATTCAAATGTCGATACTAGTCGAATTCAATTATCTAGCGAGGTGGCAAACTAATGGGATTAACAACAAGTACAAAACCATTTAAAGAGCGATTGGAAGATAGTAAAAAAGATGTGTTTATGCAACAAGCTGTGGCTAAAGCGCAAGACGAGCAATGGGTAAAACGTGAAGGTGCTCGTGATAAGTTAGGTAATTGGCAAGAGTGGCGTGAGTTAGGTGAGAGTATCAGACAACATACCATTGCATACTTACCCGATTACCTAGAACAATTTAGTGACAATGTCGCCAAACAAGGTGGACATGTTTATTTTGCTCAAACAGCAGAAGAAGCGAATGAGTATGTCAAACAAATCGTCTTAGAGAAAAAAGCAAAAAAAATTGTTAAATCAAAATCAATGGTTACAACAGAAGTCGATGTTGATCCTATGCTTCTAACACTTGATGGTGTAAGTGTGATGGAAACTGACTTAGCAGAATTTATTTTGCAAATGGATGATTGGGATGAACCATCACATATTGTGTTTCCAAGTATTCATAAAAATAGAGAACAAATTCGTGCGGTTTTTGAGAAAAAACTTGGCTACAAAGGAGATAATGATCCGGTTAATCTAGCTAGATGTGCCCGTGAAGTCATGAGAAAATTTTTCCTTGAAGCAGAAGTGGGGATTACGGGTTGTAACTTTGCGATTGCCGATAGTGGTATGATTAACTTAGACACAAATGAAGGAAATGCTGATTTGACGATTAGTATTCCGAAAACACAAATTGTCTTAATGGGAATGGAACGAATCGTTCCAACGATGAAAGAAGCCGAAGTTTTGGATAACTTACTGGCTAGAAGTGCGGTTGGTCAAAGTTTAACGACTTATGTGACGTTTGCTGGACAAAAACAAGCAGATGAATCAGATGGACCAGAAGACTTCCACGTGATCATCGTGGATAATGGTCGTTCAAATGCGTTAGGAACAGCTTTCCAACCAGTCCTACAATGCATTCGTTGTGGCTCATGTTTGAATGTGTGTCCTGTTTATCGTCATATCGGTGGACATGGTTATGGCTCTATTTATCCAGGTCCAATTGGTGCTGTCTTATCTCCAGTATTGGGTGGATACAAACAGTTTGGTGAGTTACCTTATGCATCAAGTTTGTGTGGTGCTTGTACAGAAACCTGCCCTGTTAAGATTCCGTTACATGAATTATTAATTGAACACCGTAAAGTGATGACAGATGACTTGAAAATGAAACACGGATTTGAAGATTTCCAAATGAAAGTCATTGGTAGTGGCACTGCCTCACCATTTTTATTCAATTCAGCGATTCATATGGCACATGGTGGAATGGGGGTATTAAGTAAAAAATCGCCAACTTCTGTTACAAATATGTACCAGTTTGGAGGCTTTATTAATAAAGGGCCTGGATTAGTAAAAGGTTGGACAGATGTGAGAGATTTACCAAGACCACCAAAATACAAAGATAGCTTTAGAAAATGGTTTAAAGATCATAAGGCAGGTGCAGACAATGACTAATATTCATAATCGTGATAAATTTTTAGCTAACCTACATGAAAAACTCGGTACAACACCTTTAAATGTTGCAGATCATCCATACATTCTAATAAATGATTTGCCACAAACACACTTAGCAGATAAGAATGTAGACGAACTACTTGGCATTTGTAAAGAAAAAGTCAAAGATATTCATACTGAGTTGTTAGATATTCCATCAAGTGAGTTACATAATACATTGAAAAAATTGATTGAACAATCAGGAAATGGAAATATTTTATTACCTAAAGATGATCGTTTTTCTACAGAATTGTTGGATTTTCTAGAAACAGAATATAGCTCTGATATTTCTTATTGGGATGAGGGAGAAGAGTTTCGTGATAGTAACATAAAAAAAGCAGAAGAAGCCAATGTCGTGATTGCTAATGCTGATTTTATGCTAGCGGAATCTGGCTCGATTGTGGTAGAAACAACACCAGGTCAAGGGCGTTCACTACACTTTTTACCAACACATTATATCTCGTTGATTAAAAAGAGCAGTATTGTGGCTCGCTCGACACAAGCAGCTAATTATTTTGCTGAAAAAATTGAAAAAGGTGAATCTGTTGGTTCTGCCATTCATTTTATTTCTGGTCCATCAAACTCTGGTGATATTGAGATGCAATTAGTTGTAGGCCTTCATGGCCCATTAAAAATGTATTATGTTGTATTAAATGATTTATAAACAAGCAAAAAGCATGTAGAGATTTTTCTACATGCTTTTTTAAACTGTTTGTCCTTGTACAAAAGTAACTGGTAAAAAATAATGGTCTTCTAACTTTTTCTCTACGTCATCAATTCGTTGCATTAACAAGTCAATTAAGATATCGGCATAATCAGTCATTGGTTGCGCGAGAGTGGTTAGTTGAGGGAAGTAAGTTCTGACGAACTTTGTTCCATCGTAGCCAATCAATTTCATATCTTCAGGAATCGAAATACCTAGTTGTAGGCACTGGTTGTAAACTAAGATTGCTGTTAAATCATCCGTACAAAACAACCCATCAATGTCTTCGTTTTCTAAAATTCGTTTGATTTCGATGTTTTTTAAGGTAGTTGATTGATAGCTTCGGTCAAACTTAAATACTTTAGGCGTTAATTGATGTTCTTCAATGAATGAAAGGTACCCATTCAGTCGTCTATTAGTTGGTGAGTTTGAGCGTTGAGATCCAGTTAAAATAGCAATATTTCTTGCCCCTTTTAGAAACAGAGTCTCTGTTGCAAGATAGCCACCTTGAAAATTATCACTCCCAACAATTGGAATCCCGTCAGCCAAATGTCGGTCAAAAGACACGATAGGTAACTCGATATTTTCATATTCAGCAATTCCTAAATTATGTGCTCCGGCAATAATACCATCAACTTTATTTGCCGATAACATATTGATATAGTTTCGTTCTTTTTCTTTATTGTTGGCACTATCACAAATGATGCATTTATATCCTCGTTCAAATAATTTTGACTCGACTTTATCAATCAATTCACCGTAAAACGGATTGGATACCGTTGGAAAAATTAACCCAATTAGTTGAGTGCTTTTTCCTTGGAGTGATCTAGCTAAGCTGTTTGGTTGATAGTTTAACTCTTTCATCGCTTGATTGACTTTATCAATTGTTTTTTGGCTCAGTGAACCATAATTATTGATTACACGTGATACAGTGGTTGGTGAAACACCAGCTTTTTCTGCCACATCAGTTAATTTGATTGCCATGTCATGTTATCTTCCTTTATTGATTTGTTTGACGTAGGTTATAGCAAGTAGCGTCAATTTGGCTATCAGAGTCCACATGAATATAAGTGTTGTCTGCTTTAGGAAACACACGAGCTGTAGCTACCTGTTCGCCATCATTTACAAAGACTTCGACAAGAGATTCGTCTACAAAAACTTGTAATGTTAGCGGTTTTTTACTAATCGAAAACTCTCTTTTAAAGCCGTATTCACTTGCAAATGATTCCCCTACGCTACTTCGGTCGATAATCATTTTACCACAAGTTGTATCAAAGGAAATAGTCAATCCAGTAGCGCCATCTTTATCAGACATTAGTGTGACTAACCCTTTCGTTGATTCATTAAAATCAATCACTAATTCGTAACGAGCTGATTTTGCCTCGTAATTTATTGATTTGATTTCTGTAAAGTCAGTTTGAGTGGTTCTAAGTTCTTTGTATTCTTGTGCAGGTTGTTGATAAAGAACATTTTCTCTTATCGTTAATTCTTTGACTAAACTGAGACAATGAGCCCAACCAAAATCATCAGTCGGATACTCAATTTCAGGTAAGCCAACCCAACTAATAGCCAAAGCACGTCCATCTGGTGCGTTGAATGCTTGTGTGGCATACACATCAAAACCTTCATCCAGATTTTTTAAAGCAGAAGGGTTTGTGATGACATTATTCTCAAGATTGTACTCATCACCAATGACATACATATTTGGGTAGATATTGTCGTAATGACAAACTGATTTATCTAACCCTTGCGGACAAAAAATTAAGAGCGCTTTGTCATTTGAAAAAACAAGATTTGGGCATTCCACCATGAATCCCATTGATTTCTCAGTAAAGTGTAACTCACCATTTAGTGTCCAGTGTTTTAAATCATGACTTGAATAAGTCAGAGCTTTTCCTTCTTTGTCTTTTGTTTGACCACCAATAACTAATAAGTATTCATCATGAAACGGAATGATTTGTGGGTCTCTAAACTCGTGAGTGTAGCCTTTTGGTGGTTCAGAAATTAAAGGTCTATCAAATTTTTCGATAGAGTTATCTTTTGAAAGATAGGCACCTAATTGATAAGAATGACGGCCCCAATTTTCATCTCTAACATTTCCTGTATAAGCAAGTAAAAGTTTGTCATTAACAGGAAGAGCTGAGCCTGAGTAGACACCATGACTATCAAAAGCCATATCAGGTTGTAAGGCTAACCCTTGATATTCCCAATCAAGTAAGTTTGTTGATGTTAAGTGAGCCCAAGATTTTACCCCGTGAACAGGGCCAATTGGGTAAGCTTGATAAAATAGTTGCCATTTTCCATTGAAATAAGAAAAGCCGTTTGGATCATTTAATAGTCCGGTTTTTGGTTGTACATGAAACCCTAATCTCCAGGGAGAGTTTGTGACTGTATCAACTAGTTCATCGATGTATTCTGTCTCCCAATCATTGTAATGACGATATCTTTCAGGTGTTGTCCATTCTTTTTTTAATGCCATAATTATCCTCCCGGTAAGCGTGTTCGATACATAAATAGTAAGGTATTTGTTAAGTATTGTCAAACGTATAACAATTTTATGGATCCTGTTACATAGAAGGTTTTAAATGATAATAAAAATATTTTGATAAACGTTTGACATTTATAAGGAAAGATGCCATAATTTTATCAAGAAAAGCGATTTCAATCATAAACATTTTTGTAGGAGGAGAAACGATGGATTACAAAAAAGTCGCACAAGAGATTAGTGATGCCTTAGGAAAAGGTAATTTACAAGCTGCAGCTCATTGTGCCACACGTTTGAGGTTAGTTTTAAAAGATTCTGGGAAAGTTAATCAGGTGGCTCTTGATAATATTGACGCAGTCAAAGGGACATTTGAGGTTAATGGCCAGTTTCAAATTATTATTGGCGCAGGAGATGTAGACAAGGTTTACAAAGAACTTGTTGCAATCACAAATGTGAAAGAAGTGTCAACGTCTGATGTGAAGGAAGAAGCTGTATCAGATAAAAAACAGAATCCTGTTATGACGTTTATCAAAGTTTTATCTGACATTTTTGTGCCAATCGTTCCAGCGTTAGTTGCGGGCGGTTTGTTAATGGCTTTAAACAATGTCTTAACAGCGGAAAACTTATTTGGTGCACAATCTGTTGTCCAAATGTATCCTGTTTTAGAAGATTATGCTGGAATTATTAATTTATTAGCGTCAGCACCATTTGCATTCTTACCAATCCTTGTTGGTTTTTCTGCCACAAAACGATTTGGTGGGAACCCTTATCTAGGGGCAGCAATGGGTATGGCAATGGTTATGCCAGACTTGGTAAATGGTTATGGTGTGGCAAATGCGATTGCAGATGGCACGATGAACTATTGGCATATTTTTGGTATGGATGTGGCTCAAGCCGGATATCAAGGTTCTGTATTACCAGTTTTAGCAGTTTCATGGATTTTAGCGACGTTAGAGAAATTCTTCCATAAAAATATCTCAAATGCCTTTGATTTTACATTTACACCGATGTTAGCATTGATTATCACAGGATTTTTGACATTTACTTTTGTTGGACCTGTTATGAGAGGATTTTCTGATGGACTAACAGATTCTTTAGTTTGGTTGTATGACACAACTGGAGCTATTGGATTAGGTGTTTTCGGACTATTTTACTCTCCAATTGTTATCACTGGGTTGCATCAAAGTTTCCCAGCTATCGAGACAACTCTGTTAGCTGATGTAGCGAAAACGGGCGGATCTTTTATTTTCCCAGTTGCTTCTATGGCAAACGTTGCTCAAGGTGGGGCAGCATTAGCGATTATGTTCTTAACAAAAAATGAAAAACAAAAAAGTTTAGCAACATCAGCAAGTATTTCAGCTCTATTAGGTATCACAGAGCCGGCTATTTTTGGGGTTAACTTAAAACTTAAATTTCCGTTTATCTGTGCGATGATTGCTTCAGGTGTGGCAACCACTTTTATTGGATTTTTCCACGTATTAGCAGTGGCTATGGGGCCAGCTAGTGTGATTGGGTTTATCTCGATCGCACCAAAATCAATTCCTTATTACTTGATTGGGATTGTCATCAGTGTTGTAGTAGCATTTATCACGACTTATCTATATGGTAAGAAAAATAGTCATTTACTTGCAGAAGCAACACCGACACAAACATCTGATAATGTAGCAGTTGAAATCAACGAAGACCCTGAAGAAGTAGTTGAATCAGTACAAGATGATGTAATAGAAGCACCTATCACTGGTGAAGTGGTTCAATTGAAAGATGTGAATGACCCAGTATTCTCACAAGAATTGATGGGTAAAGGAATTGCGATTTTACCAACAGATGGTAAAGTCTACTCGCCTGTTGATGGTGAACTAACGGTTGTGTACGACTCTAAACATGCTTATGGTATTATGTCGGACAAACACGCAGAAGTTTTAATCCACATTGGAATTGATACAGTTCAATTAAATGGTGAAGGATTTACGACTGAAAAAACAACTGGTGACGTCGTCAAAAAAGGTGATTTACTAGGAACGGTTGATTTAGAAGTATTGAAAGAAAAAGGTTATGACTCAACAGTCATGATGATTGTGACAAACACAAATGCCTTCAGTAGTGTTGAAGTTTTAGATAAAAAAGAAGTGTCTGCTAAAGAAGATATTTTAGTAGTGACTCAGCCAACAGAAAATTAATAGAAAACACGTTTATTTTGATAGGTAATCATAATAAACGTGTTTCTTTTTTATGATAGTATTGGAAATCTTTTTTCTAGACTGTATTGTATTTTTTCAATCAAAATACATAAAATCCAGTAGATACAAGCAACTAAAAAGTACATGGATAGGAAGTTAAATTCTCTCCCACCAATAATTTTAGCTTGTTGGAAAATATCTGTTACGGTAATCATGGCTGCAAGAGATGAGCCTTTAACTAAATCTATGGCAACGTTACTCATAGGAGCAATGGCAATTCGAATAGCTTGTGGCATGATGATGTCTTTGACGATTAACGTGTTTTTCATACCGAGTGCTCGTGAGGCTTCCCATTGTCCATGATTCACACTATGCATCGAACTTTTAAATATTTCAGATAAAAAAGCACTACTTGTGAGTCCAAAACAGAGAATACTCGCTAGGACGGGATTAATTTGCATAGGTAAACCAAAATAAAGAGCAAAGAGCAAGACAATCGCCGGAATTCCTCTAAAAAATGAAGAGTAGACGATTAAAATAGCGTTGATGAGACCATTGTTTAATAATCTTAACAGGTAAATCAAACTGGCTAAAACAGAACCTAGTAAAAATGATGCGACACTAATCAACAAAGTATAGGGCAATCCTTTTAATACAAAAGGAATTGACTCAATCATTAACGTTGTATCAATTATCATGTTTACTCAACCTCAATTGTTTTTGATATCTTAACAGTTGGCTTTTTAGAAATATCTTCTCCATAAAAAGAAGTAGCAATTTTTGTTAAGGTTCCATCTTTTTTCATGTCTGTGATAGCTGAATCAATTTCTTTTTTTAATTCTTGGTTATCTTTATTAATGACAAGACCTGAAGATGATGGGTTGAAATAGACATCTTCTAATATTTTAACAGGCATATCTGGTAGAGCAGCAACAGCCATTTTTTGTAAGTAATAGTCATTTAAGATAACATCTGTGCGTCCCTTGACTAAGTCAGTCATGTATTGATCATTTGTTGCGTTGTCATAATTTACTAGGGTGGCACCTAATGATTCGGCTACTTTCATATAGGTAGTAGAGGCTTCGCCTGCTGCTTTTTTACCTTTTACATCATCTAAAGAGGAAATACCTGAATTATCTTCTTTTCTAACGACCATACTACCAAAAGAATATTTGATTGGTTCAGATAAACTAAATTTCTCTTCACGTTTTTTATTGATTGAAAAGTCATTTGCGGCGATGTCTGCTTTATGTGTTTGAACAGCCGATAACATGCCATCGACGTTAAATTCTTTAAAGATCACTTTTTTGTTTAGTCTTTTACCGATTTCTTTTGTTACTTCCACGTCATAACCGGTTAACTCATTTTTGTCATTGTAGTATGAACTTGGAAATAGTGTACCTGATGTCGCAACAACTAATTCGTCTGATGCTACTTTTTTAGTTGGATTTTCTTTTGTGTCATTTTTGCACCCACCTAATATAACCAAACATGCTACTGATAAATATAATAACGTTTTTTTCATTTTGTCTCTCCTTCAAAATTAATCAGATTGAGTATAAACAGATGACTGATGAAAATCTATTAGATTGACCTATTTAGTGAATTTATTCAGAGAATAGTTCCTTTATCAAGGTTCTGTGAAACAATATTGTTTTTATGGAATCTTAGATGTTTAACATGATCTTTGGTATAATAAAAGAAAAAACAAGGAGTGTTGAGATATGCCATTAGTTCATATTGAATTACTTGAAGGTAGAACAGCAGAACAAAAAGAAGCATTAGTAAAAGATGTGACCGAAGCAATTGTGAAAAACACAGGAGCGAAGATGGAAAACGTTCATATCGTGATTTCCGACATGAAAAAAGGTGATTATGCAGTTGGCGGTAAAATGAAATAACACTAGACAGTGTACATTATTCAGACTAGTAATATTGAAAAAGGTATGATAAAATTGAACAGATGATTATAGTTCAAGAGAAGGAGAGTTAATATGTATCAATTCTTATTAACCCTAATGTTAGTGTTATCCATTTTAATTATTATCGCTGTGATGATGCAACCAAGTAAGCAAAATAGTGCTGCTAGTGCGTTTTCAGGTGGTGCCAGTGAATTATTTGGAAAAACAAAAGCACGTGGGTTCGAAGCGTTTATGAAACGTGCGACAACAGTATTAGGATTTGCATGGGTGGCAGTAGCTATTGCACTTGCGTATTTGTCATCAAAATAATGTCAGTTTATCTCCTGTTATGACAGGAGATTTTTTTATTGTTATAATGATTTGGTAGATGTGTTTGGGAGGAGTTAAACAATGAAAGTAGAACCATTTTATTCAAAGGTAAGTCATAAGGCTGTGTTGTTATTTCATGCTTATACAGGAAGTTCAAATGACGTGAGAGCATTAGCTAGAAGAGTTGAGAGAGAAGGATTTTCAGTATATTGTCCCATGTTTACAGGGCATGGCACAATGGAGCCGATGGATATATTAGATCAAACTGCAGATGTGTGGTGGGAAGATGCTAAACGAGCTGTTGAGTTTTTAAAAGAAGAGGGTCATGAAAAAATTGCCGTTTTTGGTCTGTCTATGGGAGGTTTGTTTGCGATGAAATTAATCGAGACCTATCCTGACACGTTTGTTGGGGGAGGGGTATTTTCTTCCCCTTTAGATCCTAGTGATGCAACAAATATTTACCCAAATTTTTTAAAGTATTGTGAGTATCGTTATGATAAATTAAATCTTTCTTTAGAAGAAAAAACACAAAAAATGGATAGTATAAAAGAACCACTTGATATCCAACTTAAAGATATCAGTCTAACCGTACAATCAGTATATGAGGGATTACCTAGAATAGAGAAAAACATTTTTCTTGCTCAATCGGCTAAAGATGAGATGGTCAGAGCAAAAGGTGTTTATGATGCTGCAGTAATTATGGAGAAAGCATTTGTCGATGTTCATTGGTACCCAAATAGTACACATGTCATCACAGTGAGCCATGATAAAATTCAGTTTGAAAAAGATGTGGTGCAGTTTATCCATAAATTATCGTGGGAATAGGAGGAAGTATGAGAAAAACATTAAAAGAAACCATTATAGAAGCGATGACATCTAGTAAAAAAAAGTCATTTTCAGTTGAACAATTAGCAGAGATGCTAGGGTTACAAAAAAGTAATGACTTTAAAGAGTTAGTTCAAGCCATTGCACAAATGGAAAGAGAACAACTTGTTACCTTTAATCAAAAAGGAAAAATAAAATTAGTAACAAAAGAAACGGTTCTTGAAGGCGTGTTTCGTTCGAATGAACGAGGATTTGGCTTTGTGACGGTTGAGGGCGAGGATTCAGATGTCTTTATTAGTCGAGATGAGACTGGTTATGCTCTTGAAGGAGATAAAGTTGAAATCGAGATATTAAAAGCAGGCAATCCGTTGGAAGACCAAGCGCCAGAAGGAAAAGTAGTTAAAATTATCGAGCGAGGTATGAGCCAAATTGTCGGTATCTTTACGTTGTTTACGGAAAGTGAGCAACAAGAAACTGGCCTGTATGGTGTCGTAACGCCAAAAGATAAGAAACTAAGTCGCTATAAAGTCTTTGTTGCGGCAGAAGGTATTAAACCTGAAGATGGAAGTGTTGTGGCTGTTGAGGTGACGCATTATCCAGAAGCTGGTTATACAAATAGTTTTGAAGGATTAGTTAAACAAGTCATTGGACATAAAAATGATCCGGGGATGGATATTTTGTCGATTGTATTGCAATTAGGTATTCCTACAGAGTTTGACGAAGCAACGTTAAAACAAGCAGAAGAATTACCTGATGAGGTTCTTGAAAGTGAATTACTTCATCGAGTTGATTTAAGAGATGAAGTTGTTGTGACAATTGATGGGGCAGAGGCAAAAGACCTAGATGATGCGGTGCGAGTGGAAAAATTAGATAATGGTAATTTTTTCTTAGGTGTTTACATTGCTGATGTGTCTCACTATGTGACAGAAAATAGTCCACTTGATGCAGAAGCAAGTGACCGAGCAACGAGTGTGTATTTAACAGACCGCGTGATTCCAATGTTACCAAGAAAATTATCAAATGGTATTTGTTCGTTGAATCCTGATGTAGACCGCTTGGCAATGGCTTGTGAGATGGAAATCACACCAGATGGAGATGTGGTATCACATGATATTTTTGAAACAGTGATTCATTCGAATGCACGTATGACGTATGATGAAGTCAATGATATCATTGAAGGAACAAACGATGAGACAATCAAACAATACAGTGAACTTGTTCCGATGTTTCATCTGATGAATGAGTTACATGAGATTCTTGAGAGCAAGCGTGCTAATCGTGGCGCGATTTCTTTTGAAGATAGAGAAGCATATATTGTGGTGGATAGTGACGGACACCCAATTGATATTAAACTTCGTAAGCGAAAAGCTGCCGAGCGTTTAATCGAGTCATTTATGCTAGCTGCAAATGAAACTGTAGCAAAAACTTATACAGACAGACAGCTACCATTTATTTACCGAATCCATGAACATCCAAAAGAAGAGAAAGTGCAACGCTTTTTAGAGTTTATGACAAACTTTGGTATCATGGTTAAAGGAAAAAAAGATGCTATGTCTCCAAAAGAATTGCAACGAGTATTAGATCAAGTTAGTGACCGACCAGAAGAACCGGTTGTGAGTATGATGCTACTTCGCAGTATGCAACAAGCAAAATATTCTGAAGATCCAGTGGGACATTATGGGTTAGCCGCAGATGATTACACTCATTTTACGTCGCCAATCAGACGATATCCTGACTTATTGGTTCACCGATTGATTAAAGATTATGAAAAAGGTAAAATTACAGATAAAGTCAAACAAAAATGGGAAGAAGCCATTCCTGATATTGCAGACCACAGTTCTAAAATGGAGAGACGAGCAGTTGAGGCTGAACGTGAAACAGATAAACTGAAGAAAACTGAGTTTATGCAAGACAAAGTAGATGAAGAGTTTGATGGTATTATTACTTCAATCACTAAATTTGGTTTGTTTATCGAGTTGCCAAATACGATTGAAGGTTTGGTTCACGTTAATCAACTTAAAGATGATTACTATCACTTTATTGAAAGTCACATGGCTTTAGTTGGTGAAAGAACTGGTAAGGTTTATAAAATCGGTCAAAAAGTCCATATCAAATTAACAAAAGCAGATGTTGACACAAGAGAGATTGATTTTGAATTGTTATCAGCTGAGCCCCTAACTGAAACGATCGATATACCAAAGCATAACAAAAAGAACAAACAAACCAGTCGCCGTAATGACAGTAGAAAAAAAGGGGCAGATAAGCCTGACTTTGGTAAAAAAGGTCAAAAGGGCAAGAAAGGGAAGAAACCTTTCTATAAATCAGTGAAGAAAAAACCGAAGAAAAAGAAAAAGTGAGGGGTTAACCATGCCTAAAGGTGAAGGAAATTTAATTGCTCAAAATCGTAAAGCTCGTCATGACTATTCGGTCTTTGAAACGTTTGAAGCAGGTATCGTGTTAAAAGGAACAGAGATTAAATCAATTAGACAACGTCGTGTTAACTTGAAAGATGGGTTTGCACGTGTACGTGATGGAGAAGCATACCTAATGAATGTCCACATCAGCCCGTATGATCAAGGGAACATTTTTAACCATGACCCGCTTAGAACAAGAAAACTATTACTACACAAAAAGCAAATCATTAAAATCGGTACAGAGATGAAAAATCCTGGTGTGACGCTGATACCATTAAAGATTTATATCAAAGATGGGTTTGCAAAAGTACTTTTAGGTTTAGCTAAAGGTAAAAAGCAATATGATAAACGTGAAGACTTAAAACGAAAAGACATGAACCGAGAGATTAATCGGGCGCTTAGAGACAAACAACGATAGTTTATCAGTTGTTTGTCTTTTTTTATAAATGTTCGGAGTCTTTTAGTAGTTGGCACTTAATATAGTGAATTATCAAACAATCAAAGACTAATTCTGTGTGTAAAGGTAATATTTTGGTAAGTGTTATTATGCTTTTTATGGAGGTGATTAATAAGGAGACAAAAATCAATTTTTTTTAAATAGTTAGTTAAAAAAATGCAATAACTTTTATTATTCTGAGTATGTTTTAACCGAGTTTTCATTTGTCTTTTTTTTTGTATGAAACTTGTGAGAATTATACCGAATTACTTTGTGTTATTTATCATTTGGTGGTATTATAGTCTCGATAGTGACAGTCTATCAATGGACCATTATGTGGAAAAATGAATGTATCTACAAACATTTTTTCATACACTGTTACAGAAGCTAGAAAACTTCTGAATTTGTTTTAATATCGAGAAGAAAAGGGGTGAAATGTGGTGGAAGAAAAATCCTGGTTGTTTACCATTGGAGGTTTAACATTTGATGGAACGGTCGTAACAATGACGATATTGACTTGTTTGGTTGTCTTTGGATTAGTGTATTATTGTACACGAAATTTAAAGCTTAAACCTACTGGTAAACAAAATGTCATGGAAGCTCTTGTTGATTTTGTTCGCGGTATCGTAGGTGATAACGTTGAAAAAAACGAAATCAAACAATATCATTTATTGGCATTTACTTTTTTCATGTTCGTACTAGTATCTAACACTTTAGGACTCATTACAAAAGTAACTTTATTTCCAAGTGATGTCTCCTTCTGGAAGAGCCCGACTGCAGATCCAACAGTGACACTAACATTGGCATTTATAGCCATTATTTTAGCTAACTATTATGGAATTAAGAAGCAGGGTGTTAAGAGTTATTTTGTTAACAGTTATATGAAACCAGTGGGTTTTTTATTACCAATTAAGTTAATTGAGGAATTTACCAATGTATTAACACTTGGTTTACGTCTTTATGGTAATATTTTTGCAGGTGAGGTATTACTATCGTTAATTGCCGGATTAGGAGCAAGTAGTCCAACGAAATTTATTTTGGCTCTGCCACTTGAAGTGATATGGCAAGCCTTTTCGCTTTTCATTGGTGGAATCCAAGCATTTATTTTTGCTACTTTATTGATGGTCTATATCTCACATAAAGTAGAAATTGAAGAAGTATAAGTAAACGTATAAAAACATTTTTAGGAGGAGAATTGTTATGCAATATATTGCAGCAGCTATCGCAGTTTTAGGAGCTTCTATCGGAGCAGGTTATGGTAATGGTAAAGTTATCTCTAAAACATTAGAATCAATGGCACGTCAACCAGAATTATCAGGTCAATTAAGAAGTACAATGTTTATCGGGGTTGCCTTAATTGAAGCGATTCCTATCATCGGTGTCGTAATTGCCTTGTTATTATTATTCAAATAACATATACAAGATTTAAAAGTTAATTAGATGAAATTCAGGGAAGGATGTGTCGTAATCACATGATGAATCAATTAGTGATTGCTAGTTCTGGACAAACTACGTTTAGTACCATTTTATTTGTCTCTGTTTCATTTCTTGTATTGTTATTAGCGTTAAAGAAATTTGCTTGGGGACCTCTAACGACTATGTTAGACGAACGAGAAAACAAAATAGCTGGCGATATTGATAGTGCAGAACAATCAAAAATAGACGCTGCTAATTTAGCCAAACAAAGAGAAGTGGAATTAAAAGAAGCTCGTACTGAAGCTCAAAGTATTATTGCTCAAGCAAAAGATGTTGCTGAAAATAATGCTCATGCAATTATCGTAGAAGCTCAAGAACATGCAACAAGAATGAAAAAGCAAGCTCAAGAAGATTTGCGTCTTGAAAGAGAACGCTTATTGGCAGATGCTAAAAAAGAAGTGGCAGACTTATCTGTGGAAATTGCCTCTAAAATACTTAAAAAGGAATTGTCGGCTAGTGCTCATCAAGAGTTGGTTCAATCAAGTATTGATAAGCTAGGAGTTGATGACAATGAATAAGAAATTTAGTGTCGCAAAAACTTACGGTAAGGCTCTATTTACTGAAGCAACACAATTAAACATGGTTAATGAAATTTATCAAGAGTTGTTACAACTTAGAGAAGTTTACCATGAAGTGCCGGATTTAGGTGACATTTTATCAGATGATCGTTTATCAATTTTTGAAAAAGTAAACATCGTAAAAGACTTGGAAAATAGTTTTAGTGATACGATGGCAAAATTCATCCATACTGTTTATGACTATGGTCGTATGAATGAAATGCTTGATATCATTGATGAATACGAGCATCTATATTATGACCAATTTGGTATTATTGTCGTGACAGTGACAACAGCCGTTGCACTATCACTAGAACAAAGACATGATTTAGAAAAACGCTTGGCAAAACAATTTCATGCAAATAAAGTTGTTTTAAGACCAAAATTAGACCCAAGCATAATGGGTGGAATGATTGTCGAATCAGAACATCGAATCATTGATCAAAGTGTGAGAACAGAATTAAATAATATTCATGCTAAATTATTGGCTTGATGTTTATGTTTAACGACAAGGTGAGAGGTGAGATACATGAGTATAAAAGCGGAAGAAATTAGTTCGCATATTAAACAACAACTTGCTAAATACGAAGAATCATTAACAGTAGATGAAGTTGGAACAGTTTCCTATGTTGGTGACGGTATTGCTCGTGCTTACGGATTAGAAAATGCCATGTCGGGAGAATTATTGGAGTTTGATAATGGTGTTTATGGTATGGCTCAAAACTTAGAAAATGATAGTGTCGGTATTATCATTTTAGGGGATTTTGAACAAATACGTGAAGGCGACAAAGTAAAACGTACACGACGTATTATGGAAGTACCTGTTGGTGAAGCATTAATTGGACGCGTGGTTAATCCTTTAGGTCAACCTATTGATGGTATGGGCGAAATCGCTACAACCAAAACACGACCAATTGAAGCAGCAGCTCCTGGTGTTATGGCTCGTAAATCAGTATCAGAACCACTACAAACAGGATGGAAAGCAATTGATGCATTGGTACCAATTGGACGTGGACAACGTGAGTTAATCATTGGTGACCGTAAAACTGGTAAAACCACCATTGCGATTGACACAATCTTAAATCAAAAAGATCAAGACATGATTTGTATTTACGTTGCAATTGGTCAAAAAGAATCAACTGTACGTAACCAAGTTGAAATCTTGAAAAGATATGGTGCAATGGACTACACGATTGTTGTGTCTGCCAGTGCATCACAACCAGCCCCTTTACTTTATTTAGCACCTTATGCTGGAGCAAGTATGGGTGAAGAATTTATGTATAATGGAAAACACGTATTAGTCGTATATGATGATTTATCAAAACAAGCAGCAGCTTATCGTGAAATTTCATTACTATTACGTCGTCCACCAGGTCGTGAAGCGTTCCCTGGGGATGTATTCTACTTACATTCTCGTTTACTTGAAAGAGCAGCGAAATTGAGTGATGAATTAGGTGGCGGATCGATGACTGCCTTACCATTTGTTGAAACACAAGCCGGAGATATCTCTGCTTATATTCCAACGAACGTTATCTCTATTACTGATGGACAAATCTTCTTAGAAAGTGATTTGTTCTACTCAGGTGTTCGTCCTGCGATTGATGCTGGGTTATCAGTATCACGTGTTGGGGGATCTGCTCAAATTAAAGCAATGAAAAAAGTTGCAGGTACACTTCGTCTAGACTTAGCAAGTTACCGTGAATTAGAAGCATTTACCCAATTTGGTTCTGACTTAGATGAGGCAACTCAATCTAAATTAAACCGTGGTAAACGAACTGTAGAAGTTTTGAAACAAAATGTGCATGAACCATTAGCTGTTGAAAAACAAGTCTTAATTCTTTATGCATTGACTCATGGATTCCTAGATACCATTCCAGTAGTAGATATTTTACGTTTTGAACGCGAATTATTTGAATACGTGGATAATAACTATCCGGCAATCTTTGATACAATCCGTAATACAAAGGGATTACCAAATCCTGAAGATATGGATAAAGCAATTGATGAATTTAAAGGGATTTTTAGTTCAAGTGAATTCTCTGTTGCAGACGAAGTAAAACAATCTTAGAAAGTGGTGATTGAACATGGGCGGCTCACTTATTGATATTAAGAAGAGAATAGCTTCAACAAAAAAGACCAGTCAAATTACTAGCGCTATGCAAATGGTAGCAGCTTCTAAATTGACGAAATCTGAACAATCATCAAGACGCTTTCAAGAGTATGCTTCTAAAGTAAGAAGTATGACAACTCATTTGGCATCGACACAGTTAGCTGCAATTGATAACTCTGATTTTTCTGGTTTTGAGCAAGATATGGAAATGTATCAACAAATGCTTATTGCAAGACCAGTTAAAACAATCGGGTATATCGTTGTGACGTCTGACAAAGGTCTAGCGGGTGGTTATAACAGTTCGATTTTAAAAAATATGTTAGAAATCATCAAAAAAGACGAAGAAGATGGCATGAATGTGGTGTTAATGGCTATTGGAGGAACTGGTTCAGATTTCTTCAAGCATCGTGATTTTCCAGTTGCTTATGAATTAAGAGGATTAAGCGACTACCCAAGTTATAGTGAAGTAAGACGTATCGTAAACTCTGCTTTACAAATGTATAATAGTGAAATGTTTGATGAGTTATATGTATGTTATAACCATCATGTCAACACACTATCATCATCATTTAGAGCTGAAAAAATCTTACCAATCGTTGACTTAGATGCTAAAGAAGCTGAAACGTACGAACAAGAGTATACTCTTGAGCCTTCAGCAGACGCTATTTTAAATACGTTACTGCCCCTTTACGCTGAAAGTTTAATATATGGAGCAGTTTTAGACTCTAAAACTGCTGAGCATGCTGCACGGATGACCGCCATGAAGAGTGCCACAGAAAATGCGACAAACATTATTGATGATTTGACCATTTCTTATAATAGAGCACGTCAAGCGGCCATTACAGAAGAAATCACAGAAATTGTTGGTGGAGCAGCTGCCTTAGAATAATGACGGGGAGGAATTGTTGAGATGAAAGTAGGAAAAATAGCCCAAGTCATTGGTCCCGTTGTTGACGTGGCTTTTCCATTAGACCAAGCATTACCTGATATAAATGATGCATTAATCGTTTATAAAGCTGGAAGTAAAGAAAAAGTTGTATTAGAAACAACTCTTGAAATTGGCGATGGAATCGTTCGAACAATTGCAATGGAATCTACAGACGGACTACAAAGAGGAATGGAAGTTCTTCATACAGGAGGTCCTATCAGTGTTCCAGTTGGTCCTGAAACATTAGGTAGAGTCTTTAACGTACTTGGTGAAACCATTGACTTAGGTGAACCAATTGGTGAAGAAGTAGAAAGAGATAGCATTCATGCAAAAGCACCTTCTTTTGATGAATTAAGTACTAACTCTGAAATTTTAGAAACAGGTATCAAAGTAATTGATTTACTTGCTCCTTACTTAAAAGGTGGTAAAATCGGATTATTCGGTGGTGCCGGAGTAGGTAAAACAGTGTTGATTCAAGAGTTGATCAACAATATCGCTCAAGAATTAGGTGGGTTATCAGTGTTTGCCGGTGTAGGTGAACGTACTCGTGAGGGGAATGACCTTTACTTCGAAATGAAAGAATCTGGCGTTATCAAGAAAACAGCCATGGTGTTCGGACAAATGAACGAGCCACCTGGTGCCAGAATGCGTGTAGCCTTAACAGGTCTTACTATGGCAGAATATTTCCGTGATGAAGAAAAACAAGATGTGTTACTCTTTATTGATAACATTTTCCGTTTTACTCAAGCGGGTTCTGAAGTATCAGCCCTTTTAGGACGTATGCCTTCAGCCGTTGGTTACCAACCAACATTAGCAACGGAAATGGGACAACTACAAGAACGTATCACTTCGACAAAAGATGGATCAATTACATCAATTCAAGCGATTTATGTTCCTGCCGATGACTATACTGACCCGGCTCCAGCAACAGCCTTTGCGCATTTGGATGCAACAACTAACTTGGAACGTCGTTTGACTGAACAAGGGATTTATCCAGCGGTAGATCCATTAGCATCATCATCAAGTGCCTTAGAACCTGACATTGTTGGAGAAGAGCACTATAAAGTAGCTACTGAAGTTCAACGTTTATTACAACGCTACAAAGAATTACAAGATATTATTGCAATTCTTGGTATGGATGAGTTAAGTGATGAAGAAAAAGTAATTGTAGGTCGTGCTAGACGTGTCCAATTTTTCTTATCACAAAACTTCCACGTAGCTGAACAGTTTACTGGTCAACCAGGTAGTTATGTTCCATTAAACGAAACAATTAAAGGATTTAGAGCAATCTTAGATGGTGAATATGACCACTTACCTGAAGAAGCGTTCAGAAGTGTAGGCCGCATTGAAGAAGCTATCGAAAAAGCAGAAAAAATGGGCTACTAACAAGGAGGGAAAGTGATTATGAGTACCTTTATGGTTAACATTGTAACGCCAGATGGATTGATTTATGAGCATGAAGCTAACTTTTTAGTGGCTAACACAGAGGCAGGTTCGCTTGGGATTTTACCTAAGCACTGCCCTTTGATTGCCCCTTTAAAAATTGATGCTGTGCGTATTGATAGAGAAGGAGATATTAACGACTGGATTGCTGTTAATGGTGGTGTTATTGAAGTACGTGATAACGTGGTATCAATTATTGCCAACAGTGCTGAAACAGAAGAAAATATCGATATTTCACGTGCTGAACAAGCTAGGAAACGTGCAGAACAAAAAATTGAAGCTGCAAAAAATGAGCAAAATCAATCAATTGATATGGCTAGAGCTGAAGTGGCGCTTTATCGAGCGTTAAATCGGCTTAATGTGGCGAATAAAAGAAGGTAAGGAAACGATTGTTTCTTTACCTTCTTCTCATTTATAAAAATACGGGGGTGAAACAATGTCAGTATTTGGTGTGGATGCGTTAGTTCGAATTATGAGTCATTTTGTTTTTATTTATTTAACGTTTTGGGCTATTAATTCGCTACGTCTAGATATATTATTTAAAAAAGGAATACAGTACGATAGACAAATCAAACTTGCTTATGTATTCTTATCAGTTGCGATAGGTTTTCAAGTTAGTAATTTCTTTTTAGAGGTTATTTTCTTAGTGAGAAACTTCTTTGAGGGATTGATTGTCTAAGAAAATAATTAAGAACGTATGTAGTAATTTCTTTTTCCATAAAATCGTGCTATAATTACTAAGATTTGTACTAAGTTCCTTATATTTATGGAGGGGAAATTAATGGAATATATTGCAGTACGCGGTGGAAATCGCTTAGAAGGAAACGTTAAAATTGAAGGAGCTAAAAATGCTGTATTGCCAATATTAGCCGGAGCATTACTAGCTAATAAAGGCCAAACAACAATTACCAATGCACCAATTCTTTCAGACGTTTTTACAATGAATAACGTGATTAAATATTTAAACACAGATATCGAATTTATTGAAGAAGAAAATACAATCAAAATTGATGCGACAAAAGAATTAGAAACGGAAGCACCTTTTGAGTACGTGAGTCAAATGAGAGCGTCAATCGTTGTTATGGGACCATTATTAGCTCGTACAGGTCGTGCGAAAGTCGCAATGCCTGGTGGATGTGCTATTGGAACAAGACCAATTGATTTGCATTTAAAAGGATTCCAAGCTTTAGGAGCAAAAATTACGCAACAAAACGGTTACATTGAAGCTGTTGCTGATGAACTTGTCGGAGCAAGAATTTATTTAGATTTCCCAAGTGTGGGTGCCACTCAAAATATTATGATGGCAGCTGTAAAAGCAAAAGGTACAACGATTATTGAAAATGTTGCAAGAGAACCTGAAATTGTCGATTTAGCCATCTATTTAAATAAGATGGGCGCTAAAATCGTCGGAGCAGGAACTGAAACGATTCGTATCGAAGGTGTGACAGATTTATATGGGACCAAACATAGTGTGGTTCAAGATCGTATTGAAGCTGGAACATTTATGGTAGCCGCAGCTGCAACACAAGGAAATATCTTTATTGAAGATGCAGTTGCAGAACATAATAGCCCACTAATTTCAAAATTAGTTGAAATGGGTGTTGATGTTATCAATGAAAAAAACGGTATTCGTGTGATTGGACCTGAGTACTTGAAACCAACTGATATTAAAACATTGCCTCATCCAGGTTTTCCAACAGACATGCAAGCTCAAATGAGCGTGTTGATGGTATTAGCTTCAGGAGATAGTGTCTTAACTGAAACAGTCTTTGAAAATCGATTCCAACATTTAGATGAATTACAACGCATGGGTGCTCAATATCGTACAACTAATAGTGTGGCTTACATTAGTGGTGTGCCAACACTTCAAGGTGCTCAAGTGAGTGCGACAGATTTACGTGCTGCTGCAGCATTAATTATTGCTGGACTTGTTGCAAGTGATGAAACTCGTGTGATGCGATTAGAACATTTAGATCGTGGGTACTACAAATTCCATGAAAAATTAGCTAAACTTGGTGCCACAATTGAAAGAATTGATGAAGATAGTGTTAAAGAATCTTCAGTTGAAGTAGTTAGCTAACGTTATCCCGTTGTTAAGGAGGAAACTTAATTGAATTCAATTACCAAAAGAGTATTAATTCAGGTCTTATTGGTCATTTTACTGATTGCTGTATTAATCGGATTATTTTTCCTAGGGATTTTTATTGGCTATGTTTATGTTGGAAAAGGGCAATCAAGTGATGCCTTTAATCCAGCAACATGGCAACATATTTTAGATTTTGTAAAATAATAACTAATGACCATCAACGATTGTGTTGGTGGTTATTTTTTAAATTGGTAGGAAGAGTCAATGAAAAAAATAATTATATTACCAGTACGTTTTTATCAAAAGTTTATTTCACCTTTGTTTCCTAAAAGTTGTCGATACCATCCAACGTGCTCACAATATATGATTGATGCGGTAAACTATCACGGAGCATTTAAAGGATTTATCATGGGAACTGGACGGATTTTGAGATGTCATCCATTTATAAAGGGTGGTATTGACTATGTTCCACAAAAATTCAGTGTCAGAAAAAACCCTGATGAGACATATCGAGGTCCGTATAGCAGAAAGAATAAAATGAACAAGTAAATGACAAATTGTTGATTAGACTGTTTAAATTTAACGGTCTATTTTTTTATTTTAGAATTGTCTGAAAATTCTGTTGACTTATAACCAATATTAATTTATATTAATAAATATCTTATTTAAATCTAATGTAGAAGTGAGGAATATAAAATGAAAAAAATTATGGGAATGCTTATGGGTGCAACATTGTTGCTATCAGCTTGTGGAACACCTGGTGGGGGAGCAGCACAAAGCAATAACAAAGCAGACAAAGATGCAGAGACGGTTAAAATCGGTTTAAACATGGAATTATCTGGTGCAGCTGCTGGGTATGGTAACCAGGAAAAAGAAGGTGCCGAACTTGCAGTGAAAGAAATTAATGAAGCCGGTGGGATTAACGGTAAGAAAATTGATTTAGTCATCAAAGATAATAAAAGTGATACGGCCGAAGCAGCAACAATTGCAACAAGTTTAACAACAAGCGACAATGTAGTTGGGATAATTGGACCTGCAACATCAGGTGCGACAAAAGCAGCTAGTCCAAACGCAACAAAAGCTCAAGTACCAATTATCACACCATCAGCTACAGATGATTCAATCACTGTAGCAAATGATAAAGTGCAAGAATATATTTTTAGAACATGTTTCCAAGATTCGTTCCAAGGGGTTATCTTAGCTAACTATGCAACTGATAATTTGAAAGCGAAAAAAGCAGTGATTATTGGAGATGTATCAAGTGATTACGCTAAAGGATTAACGAAAGCATTTAAAGATACATTTAAAGGTGACATTGTTGCAGATGAAAAATTCAACGCCAAAGACAAAGATTTCAAAGCAATCTTAACAAAAATCAAAGACAAAGATTTTGATTTCATTTATTTACCAGGATATTACGAAGAAGCTGGTTTAATTATCAAACAAGCTCGTGAAATGGGAATTGAACAACCAATTATTGGAGCTGATGGATTCTCAGACTCTAAATTAATTGATATTGCTGGAGCTGAAAATATGAGTAATATTTATTACACAGCACATTTCTCTGAAAAAGCACCTGCTTCTGATAAAGTAAAAACATTTATTGATGCCTTTAAAGAAGAATATGGTAAAGCACCAAGTTCTTTTAATGCTTTAACTTATGATTCAGTATATATGATTAAAGCAGCTCTAGAAGCTGAAAAAGAAAACACAAGTGAAGCTTTAACAAAAGGTCTCGCTACATTGAAAGACTTTGATGGTGTTACTGGAACAATGACAATGGATGAAGATCACAACCCGAAAAAACCAGCTGTCGTAATCGGACTTGAAAAAGGCGAAGAAAACACAGCAGAAGTTGTAAATCCGTAAGAAATCATGAAAACCAAGGAGTTTGATTAAAGGTTCCTTGGTTTTTCAAAAGGAGGGGAAACAATGAATGTCCTTCAACAATTAGTCAATGGACTCTCATTAGGAAGTATTTACGCACTATTAGCCCTAGGGTATACAATGGTGTATGGAATTATAAAGTTAATCAATTTTGCTCATGGTGAAATATATATGATTGGTGCCTTTATTGGGTACTATGTGGCTAATAACTTTGGTTTTGGTCTAGTTTTGACACTTTTAACATCTATGATTATCTGTGCGATTTTAGGGATGTTAATTGAGTTTTTAGCTTATCGTCCGCTTAGAAACTCGACACGTATTGCAGCACTTATTACAGCGATTGGGGTATCATTTTTACTGCAATCATTAATGATTTATTTCGTGGGAGCAGACACTCGTCCGTATCCACAGCTGATGAAAAATACAACTTATGATTTAGGGATTTTCCAAATTAGTAAAATTCAAATCGTGATTATTGCAACGTCAATTTTCTTAATGCTATTATTACAATTTATTGTGCAACAAACAAAAATGGGACGTGCGATGCGTGCAGCAAGTGTTGATCCTGAAGCAGCTCAATTAATGGGGATAAATGTTAATTATACTATTTCATTTACATTTGCTCTTGGTTCATCATTAGCTGCTGCTGGAGGAGTGTTAATTGGTCTTTACTATAATAGTATTGATCCAATGATGGGAGTTGCTCCTGGTCTTAAAGCGTTTATCGCTGCCGTATTTGGTGGAATCGGGATTATTCCAGGTGCTGCACTTGGTGGGTTTGCGATAGGTATCATCGAAACGGTCGTTAGTGCGTTAGGATTTACAGCATATCGTGATGCGGTGGTTTATTTGATTCTAATTATTGTGTTACTCGTTAAACCATCCGGATTACTAGGTAAAAATATTAAGGAAAAAGTGTAGGTGATAACAATGAAAGAACGATTGAAAATAAATGGTATTTGGTTAGCAATAATGGTCGTTGTTTTTGCCATTTTGGCAACAACTTACTCAACTGGATTGATGTCACCTGTTATCGAAACAACACTCGTCATGATGGGCATTAATATCATATTAGCTGTTGGACTAAACTTAGTTATTGGTATTTCTGGTCAGTTTTCTTTAGGTCATGCTGGGTTTATGGCAATCGGTGCTTACACAACGGCGATTATGACATTAAAAATTCCAACTATTGTTGGCTTTCTATCCGGATTAGCTCTTGGTTGTATTCTATCGGGAATTGTGGCACTTTTAGTTGGTATCCCAACACTGCGTTTGTCAGGTGATTATTTAGCGATTGCAACACTTGGAGTTTCTGAGATTATCCGCTCATTAATTATGAATATGGATCACATTACAAATGGTCCAGCTGGATTATTTGGTATTCCGCCATTTGTTACGTGGTCAATGGTTTACTTGTTTGTGTGTATTACGTTAATTTTAGTGACAAATTATATTCATAGTGCAGCAGGACGCGCGACGTTATCTGTTCGTGAGAATTTAATCGCAGCGGAATCAATGGGTGTGAATGTGACAAAATATAAAGTTGTCGCTTTCGTGATTGGTGCGATGACTGCAGCTGTAGCTGGTGGTATGTATTCAAGCTATGTTCAAACGATTGTGCCAGGGAACTTTGATTTTATGAAATCAATTGATATTCTAATCATCGTAGTATTTGGTGGAGTTGGAAGCATGACAGGAACTGTTGTAGCGGCCGTTTTACTTGGTGTATTGAATATGTATCTACAAGATTTTGGTGCCATTCGTATGATAATTTATGCGTTTGCTCTAGTTATCATCATGATTTTCAAACCTTCTGGCTTATTAGGAACAAAAGAGTTTTCAGTGAAAAAACTTCTAAGCAAAGGAGGAAAACAACATGTCTGAGTTGAATATTAGTCATTTAACAAAAAACTTCGGTGGATTAGCCGCTATTCAAGACTTGAATTTGCACTTTGGTGACAATGAATTAATCGGCTTAATTGGTCCAAATGGAGCGGGGAAAACAACCCTTTTTAACTTGATTACAGGTGTTTATGAACCAAGTTCAGGTACGATTGAGTTAACTCATGATTGCAAAACAACTAAATTAAACGGGATTGCTCCTTTCAAAATAGCTCAACTAGGTATCAGTCGAACATTTCAGAATATTCGCTTGTTTAAAGATTTGAGTGTTCTGGATAATGTTTTGATTGCAATGACCGCCAATGCTAAAGAAAGTGTGTTATCTGGCATGTTACGGTTGCCTTCTTTTTATAAAAAAGAAGATAAAATGAGAGAAGAAGCAACGAAATTATTAGGTCTATTTGAATTAGAAGACAAGAAAGATAATTTAGCGAAAAATTTACCTTATGGGGAACAGCGTCGTTTGGAAATTGTCCGCGCTTTAGCAACAAAACCGAGCATTTTATTTTTAGATGAACCAGCTGCTGGTATGAACCCTCAGGAAACAGAAGAATTAACCCAATTAATCAAACGCATTCAAAAGGAATTTGGGTTGACCATTGTCTTGATTGAACATGACATGTCCTTAGTTATGGAAGTCTGTGAAAGACTTTATGTATTAGAATATGGTGCGTTAATTTCCTCTGGAACACCAGAAGAAATTAAGCAAGACAAACGCGTTATTCAGGCGTATTTAGGTGGTGAAGAGTAATGTTAAAAGTTGAAAATTTATCGGTGCATTATGGCATGATTCAGGCAGTAAAAGATGTGTCTTTTGAAGTAAATAAGGGTGAAATCGTCAGTTTAATTGGGGCTAACGGAGCTGGTAAAACGACTATTTTAAAAAGTTTATCAGGTTTAGTAAAACCTTCAGGTGGTTCGATGATATTTAATAATGAAGATCTAACGAAAAAATCAGCTCCGGCTATTGTAAAAAGTGGTTTAGTCCAAGTGCCAGAAGGTCGTCATATTTTTGCGGGGATGACGGTTATGGAGAACTTGGAGCTTGGTGGTTTTATTCATAATAATCATGATGAGAAAAAAGAAATTTTAGATTATATTTTTGAGACATTCCCTATATTGAAAGAAAGATTAAAACAAGATGCCGCAACACTTTCAGGTGGAGAACAACAAATGCTTGCTATGGGGCGAGCGTTGATGACGAAACCTGATTTACTTTTACTTGACGAACCATCAATGGGACTAGCGCCAATTTTTATCCGTGAGATTTTTAATATTATCGAGCGTATCAATAAGCAAGGAACAACCATTCTTTTGATCGAACAAAATGCCAATATGGCGTTGAAACTTTCTGATAGAGGGTATGTATTAGAAACAGGTCAAGTTGTGCTTAAAGGAAGCGGTAAAGAGTTATTAGAGAGTGAAGAAGTACAGAAAGCATATTTAGGAGGATAGTGTTATGTTAGTAAAAGACTATATGTCAACAGAAGTGATTACGATTTCCCCTGAAACACCTGTTTTTCAAGCGATGGACTTAATGAAACAAAAAAACATTCACCGTTTGCCAGTTGTAAAAGATGATCAATTAGTTGGATTGGTCACTGAAGGAACAATTCAAGAAGCAATGCCGTCAAAAGCAACCAGCTTAAGTGTATATGAAGTGAATTACTTGTTAAATAAAATGACTGTAGCTGATGTGATGATTAAAGACGTTCACACTATCAAGGCCGATGAGTTTATTGAAGAAGCCATCAAAATTATGCGTGAGCACAATATCGGTGTATTACCAGTCATTGATGATAAAAATATTATTAAAGGGATTATCACAAGTACCGACGCGTTTGATGCTTTCCTAGCGATTACAGGATACGGAGAAGATGGCACACGGGTGGCTGTTTCGATTAAAGACGATCATCCAGGTGTGTTGGCTGATTTAACTAAAGTATTAGCAGAAAATCAGTTTAATATCGTACAAATTGTGGTTTACAGAAAACAAAGTGACGTGATTATTGTGATACAAATTGTTGAAAAAGGTGCAGAAAAACTAAAAAATACGTTAGAATCAAACAATTACGATTGGTTGCTGTGTTTAGAAACAAAGAGAAGCTAAAAAGCTTCTCTTTTCTCTTAACAAACCGAAAATAATATGTTATTCTATATAAGTTCGATGTGTGAAGGGACGGGATGGATATGAAAAAAAATAAACCTGTTGAAGTTGAAATTAAAGAAGTAAACGGTCACGATGAGTTATTAATTGGTAAAAAAGTGATTGGTAAAGTAGCTAAAACTGCTGATGAAAAATTTCAAGTAGAAACAACAGATGGCATCCTTGGAGTATTTAAGTCACAAGATGATGCGTATGAAGAAGTTTTGAAACATTGGAATTTAAATAATTAAAAAATTTAAAAAAGTACTTGATTTTTTTTTTGAAATTCGTTATTATATGGAAGTCGGGTAATTAACCTTGATTGATACGGAGGGGTAGCGAAGTGGCTAAACGCGGCGGACTGTAAATCCGCTCCTTCGGGTTCGGCAGTTCGAATCTGCCCCCCTCCATTTATTGGGCTATAGCCAAGCGGTAAGGCAACGGACTTTGACTCCGTCACTCGTTGGTTCGAATCCAGCTAGCCCAGTATTATCTAACGCTGATGTCGGTGTTAGATTTTTTTTTATTTTCTTTTGTGGTATGATACATATATATGATAGAAAATTAATTATAAAGGAGATTTAATCACATGAGCGAATTATCTGAAAAATTAGTATCTCAAATTTTAGAGTATCGTGATATTTTAACAAGTAATGAAGTAGTAGAAAATATTAAAGACAAAGCTCAAATGGTATTTCCAACAAAGGAATTTGTTGAGCCTAGTAAATCTGATAAGTTGAAACAAAGTCATCGTAAATGGCGTGCAAAAAATCGTTATTAAGATAATTACAAGTTATACAAAGGTGTAGAGAAATCTATGCCTTTTTTTGTTTATAAGAGTTGTTATCTAATGGTGTTGTCATTAATTATAAAAATCGCTATAATAAAGGTAATGAAATTAAAAGGACGTGAATGAATGACTCCAAAGTTGCCTGTTTATATTCAGATACATGATAAAATTAAACAAGAAATTGAAGAAGGTATCTGGAAGATTGGGGACAGATTACCTTCTGAGAGGGAATTATCTGAAGTATTTGGTGTCAGTCGCATGACACTTCGACAAGCTATCCAAACGTTAGCAGATGAGGGGATATTAGAGCGAAAAATTGGCTCAGGAACTTATATAGCTAGACAAAAAGTTCAAGAGACGATGATTGGAACAACAAGCTTTTCTGATATCGTACGCTCGCAAGGAAGCAAACCATCAAGCCAAACATTATCTTATTTTGTCACTGCACCTAGTTCTAGCGAGATGGAAAAATTAGGTTTAACAAAAGATCAAAAAATATTGAAGATGGAGCGAATTCGTTATTCAGATGATATTCCGATTTGCTTTGAAGTAGCCAGTATTCCCCATCATTTGATTGAGGATTTTAGTAAAGAAGAGATAACACGCTCGCTTTATAACGTACTGGCTAGTCAAGGGCATCATGTGATTGGTAAATCGTCTCAAACAATATCGGCACTCAATGCATCAGAAAAAATTGCGCATTACTTAGAGCTTAAAAAAGGCGATGCGGTATTGCGTTTACGCCAAGTGTCTTACTTTGACAATGGGACACCGTTTGAATACGTGCGAAGCCAGTATGCAGGTGAACGATTTGAATTTTACTTAGAAAAATAAAAATAAATCCTGGAGAAATAGACTCTAGGATTTATTTATTGGCATCTCAAAATAATCAACTCTCCCTTTTTGGGATGAATATTGAGCATTAAGTAAATTAGTTAATTTTTCTTCAAACAGTTGAACATTTTTTTCATCAACCATAATGTATAGAGTCACAGTATCGCTAAATTGTGTGTTACATAGAGTGTACTCAGGGTGATTATTTAAAAAGTGTTCTAATTTTCCGTGAGAGGAATAGTCCACCGTAATAATCATTTCTTGTTGAAGTTTGCCTTCTACAAGACCTACATGTTCAATGGCTTCGGAAACAGAAGAACTATACGCACGAATTAAGCCACCAGCACCAAGTTTTGTTCCACCAAAGTAACGTGTTACAACTGCTAACACGTTACGTAGCTCTTTAACTTTAAGGACTTCAAGCATTGGGACACCTGCTGTACCACTTGGCTCACCATCGTCACTGGAACGTTGAATTTCCTGATTGTCGCCTAAAACATAAGACACGCAATTGTGATTGGCTTTCCAATGCTCTTTTTTTATTTGTTGTATGTGTTCTTTTGCCTCATCTTCATTGTTAATGCGTCTTAAATGACAAATAAAGGATGATTTTTTTATGACGATTTCATAATCACCGTCTTGTTTTATGGTATAGTAATTTGATAGCATCTTTAAACCCCCAAAGTTATTAGTAATATGTGTTAAAAAGGAGAATGGTTATGCAAAAAAAACGAATAGGGTTACTTATATTGGTTTTAACTTTCGTCTTAAGTGCCTGTACATCCACTAATAGTAGTTCGACAAGTAAATCAACGGATAAAAAGGATGATAAACTTGTTTACACACTAGAATATGATCATCATCAGTATCAGTTTAACATGCTTGATGGCTGGCGTAAAT